>Ga0209125_1001985_pt1 | contig 17109 bp, 23 predicted proteins | sample BarGraIncub1131A_FD_184503 | JGI IMG/M metagenome (GOLD analysis project Ga0209125, IMG submission 184503) | Arctic peat soil microbial communities from Barrow, Alaska - Barrow Graham LP Incubations 11-31A (SPAdes) (version 2) | ecosystem: Environmental > Terrestrial > Soil > Wetlands > Peat...
GCTCATAGCGTCGCCTTTTTGTATGGATGTATTTGCTGGGGAGCAAAGCCATTTTAATACAGATTGCGACGCTATTCTAGTTATAAATACAGTACGTTACACATTTTTACCAACTGCGAAAGTTGAGTTAAATGTTCACGAAGCTGAAATCTAGATTTGATCCGACGGTACTGGTGGATCAGTCCCAGACGTAAGAGATTCCATATCACGAACGGAACACGTCCCTGTGTTTGCCTAACATATAATGCGGCTGACGGATGCAGTAGGATATTCAGTGACGAGGAGTGGACATAGGGCTGCGGTATGGCGTCTGTTGTGGACAAGCACGGTATCGATATCGACGAAGACAAGGTCACAGGTACATCGGCATTCGTTAGGAATTATTTTGCCTCCCCCTATTGACAAATATTTTCATTTCGAATAGGTTGTAGCCAGTTGTGTCCACTTATAGGAGGAATCAGTATGTCTGTCTTGATAGAATTAGCAGCAAATCTTGTTACATCACAGGTGTCCAAAGCTCCTATTAGCATCGACCAGATCTTATCTGAGATTGCCAAAGTACACAAAGGACTAACAGATCTAGAATCTGGAAAGTCAGTTGATAGTTCTGGTGAAGCCAAACCAACTATTTCAAACAAAGAAGCTTTTCTGAAAAACGAAGTTATATGCCTCGTTTGTGGCAAACGTGGATTCAAGGCACTCGGGCGTCACCTGACCACGGCACATAACATGAGTGCAAGTATGTACAGAAAGCAGTTCGGCATCCCCAGAACACAGCCGCTGACATCAAAGAACTACTCCCAAACGAGAAGGAAGTCGGCTCTGGAGCGGGGACTGGCAGACAATCTCGCCAAGGCACGGGAAGTACGTCGACACAATATCGAGGCACTGAAGGCAACTGCTGTATCTGACGAGAGTCCTGTCGTCGAGGTAGCAGTTGTGGCTGGAAGTTGATTCTGGTACCACATATGAGTAGATAGAGAGGTCGTCCAGTTGCATTGGACGACCTCTTCCGTTATGAGATGTGACTCAGGTTTTGTACACTGGGGTTCGAGACAAATCGGAGTGATCAGCGACGAGAACCTCGGTTGCTTCGTTAAGGTATCTATATTGACGGTACATTGATATCAATGCAGGTCGCAGGGTGCCTTGGGTGGATAGCTCCCACTACAAAGGATATATGGGAGCCACCATCTGTATCAAGTGGATCAGCTTTCATGTTGAGTGCATCCATGGTATAAACCAACTCAAGACAATACCCTCGGCACAACCCGTCTCATGAGGAACCCCATGGCACCACCCAAAATGCTCTATCAACTCAAGATCTCCCTGTCCGACACCCAACCAAAAATCTGGAGACGGATACTGATCCCAACCTCGGTGACTTTCTGGGAACTGCACTCCTCCATACAGGATGTCTTCCACTGGAATAACTCGCACCTCCATATGTTCTGGTATGACGATAAACTCAGTAGGGAACCCATCATATTCGGTATTCCATCCGGTGATGAAGAGAGGGAAACTCTTCCAAGCTGGAAGCACAAGATCTCCAAGTACCTGAATCTAGAAGACCCATATCTGAGATACGTCTACGATCTCGGCGACGACTGGATTCACATGATCGAACTGGAGAACATCCTGCCAGCGGAGAAAGGCGTTACGTATCCGGTATGCATTGGTGGGAAAATGAACGCACCTCCCGATGACAGTGGCGGCGTCTGGGGATATGAGGAGATGCTGGAGATCCTATCTGATCCTTCCCACGAGGAGTACGAGGAAACCAAGGAGTGGATCGATTCAATGAACGGTGGCACATTCGACCCGAAGCATTTTGACCCAGCGGAAGTGAGATTCGTGGACCCGAAGCAGAGATTGAAGGAGAGCTTAGGCTAAGGAAAGAATCTTCCTATCACCATGGTCTACATCACCGAGACAATTTGAATGACCTTAGATGTCCGCTCCTACAGATGATCTATGGGATGCCTCTCTTCCCACTAACCGCATCCCATACATGAGCCATTGTCAGGATCGAGTGGTATATCAGCATACGCGGTCCGGCATATCGCATGATCTGGGCGAACATACCGCGCATTTCAGGCGTGAAGCAGTTTGCCTTGCACAATCCGCATACCGGTTTCGTAGATCCGTTGTACGAACACAAGCTGATTCGTTCACGCGCATACCGCATTAAAGCACCACAGTCAGCACAGATACCGTTAGCTGAATGACTGTGACCACAACAGTAGATGGCGACCAATTTTCGAATGGTCCGAATTTCGCGTCCGACCTGAGTTCGTTAATTTGGCAACCTCAACATACCTGCCTTGGTGATCCAGCTAACCCCAAGATGATATATTTATAATAAATTGTATCGTAGTCAGATTGTTTTATCACGACAACCCAGTACAAATGGAAAACGCCCTTCCAGAAACAATTCCAGAAGGGCATCTTCCATTAACTTCCGCAGCCAATCGGCTATTTAGTGTTGCAGGTAAAGTTGGATTCGATACGACGATTCTGCTCCCTCCCCGCTTTAGTCCTGTTGCTAGCGATGGGCTTTGTGGGACCATAACCAACAGCCGTGATCCGCTCGGGAGCGATTCCGAATTTATTCACGAGGTAGTCGCGTATATTGTCTGCACGTCGCTGGGAGAGTTTCATGTTAGCCGCCTTGCTTCCAACATTATCGGTGTGTCCTTCGACAACACCGGTTGCTTTCGGAAACTCAGTCAAGAAATATGCCATTTTTTTAAGTTCATCGTGATATTGCGGTTTGATTCCAGACTTATTTGTATCGAAATGAATGTCGATGACCGCAGGACTACATAACTTGGCGACTGGTGCTGGAATTACCGAGAGGCTTGCTGCGCTTTTTGCCGTACCACCGGCACCAACGCAAGAAAGGGTATAGGAGATATTGTCAGCAGGTGTGATCGTCATGGAGCCTTGTGGCTGGACCAAACCAATTTCTGGCAGTATTTCGCATGTTGTAACGTTTTGTGAACTCCACGCCAAAGTCGCGGGTTGTCCCTTTGTAATAGAACTTGGGACAATAGTCAGATTATCGGTAGGAGCCAGAGGTGCCGGAACAATTACCGTGATGTTCGCTGCGCTTTTTGCCGAACCACCTGCACCAAGGCAAGAAAGGCTATACGAGATATTGTCAGCAGGTGTGATCGTCATGGAGCCTTGTGGCTGAACCAAGCCAATTTCTGGTTGTATTTCGCATGTTGTAACGTTTTGTGAACTCCAAGTTAACGTCGCGGACTGCCCCTTGGCAATAGAACTCGGAACAATCGTCAGATTATCGGTAGGAGCAAGCGGTACAGGGACAGGAACAGGGGTAGGTACTGGGACCGGAGCAGGTTCTGGAGCTTGAGCTACAGCAACAGGAGGGGTTTTGCCGCCGAAGAGGAAGGTTACCCCAGCAGTGTATTCCCAGTTATACTTAGGACTGTTAGGATCTTCCAGAACAAACAGTTGACGAGCATCACCGCGCAATGCAATCGAGTCTGTCAAGAATAACTTGAGTCCCAATCCTGCATTGACGGTAGCGTCGGTAGTTCTGTCGCTGATTTTAAGACCATCACTACCGTGACCATAGGTGATTCCACCTCCGCCCACTGCAATATATGGCACCACCGGACCGTCCGCCATGAAATTGTAGAGAATGTCCAGACGGTAGGATAACGTATTGATGCTCCGGTCGTTCAGCGTGCCATCGGTCGCCAGATAATCGGCCACTGCTTCTACTCCCCAGTTCTTCGTCAGGTCGAAGCCCATGCGTAGACCATACACAGGGGACGTTTCCAAGTGCTGAACCCCACCAAAGGTGTAACCACCAGCGAAGGGTGAAATGGAAAACGCACCTTCTCTTTCTCCAGCGACAGCGAAAGTCGCCATAATAAGCACCGCAGCGCTGGTTAGCGTCGATGAAACAATTTTCTTCATACGTCCTCCTTTGAATGAATTGAGTGTTAAGCCCCTAAGCAGAATGCCACCGCTCATGGCATTCAACCCCATTTTTAGAATATATCAGTAGCAGGACATAAATCAACCTTCCCTTTAAAAAAAACTAATACTCTGGCAGAAATACAGTTAGCTGACACTCCTCGTAGGTCGCGGTGGGCGCAGTTCTGAAGAGAACGAGGGCCGATATGTCATCTCGCAACTTGTGACACACCACTACTGCCAGATACATCGTCATCGCCCGAACCGAGTATCATCCACCAGCGATACGAACCGCCAGCTTCGTTAACCGCTTGCTCGACTTCTTGTTCTTGACCGCCATCGCCAGTGCTTTGGGCTGGCCAATGATGGTCACCAACTTCTTTCCTCTGGTCACGGCAGTATATATAAGATTACGCTCCAGAAGCGTGTAATGCTGCATTGCCAGCGGTATCACCATCGCTGGGTACTCCGACCCTTGACTCTTGTGGATACTGGTCGCGTATGCCAACTGCACCTCGTCCAACTCCCCGAACTCGTACTCGACCAACCTGCCGTCGTAGTCTATCTGTAGCAGCCCCTCTTTAGGCAAAACTCTTCCTTTTTGCTGCAATGCGCTCATAGCTGTGATAAAATTATTACTCTGGTTCAACTATCCTGTGCCAAGTGGGAGATATGGGCGACAAAGGTAGAGAGGTGCCATCATGGATGAGTCGAATACAAAATTCAACGACTACACTCTCGACGAATTGAGGGAACTATACGAAACAAATCCAAATCGATTTGATGAACTAGCTGATGATGCCATCAAAGAGGCATGCATCGGTAGAACTCCAGAACAAACACTTAAACGTCGCCAAATTCAATGGACAATAGACGCACAACTTCGGAAAGGGAAGACACCATGTGAGAGGATGCAAATCATGGAGAACATCTTCTATGGTCAAGTTTACAGTGATGGTGGACAACTAGCCCAACTCATGTCTAGTTGCAAAGAATTTATTCGCGCTGTAAGAGGGACTGATCATATTTCTGACAAGAAATACGAGATACACTTATTTAAAAAATAGCTATGACTAGTGAAGGCACTTTAAAGGTTGCATCAGAGTGAGGTGTCTCAATAGCCGACAAAAGCGTGTGGCACATGAGCATGTCAGCCCCTGCCATTAACGGTATCGCCTTGCCAGCAGGTGTAACATTCCACAGTAGTTCACCCTCCCCACCCCTCTGAGCATCAACAACATCTCAAGTATCATTCACCAGCGATTCTCTCCTTCAGCTTCGTCAACCTCTTACTCGACTTCCTGTTCTTCACTGCCATTGCGAGAGCTTTGGGCTGGCCAATGATGGTCACCAACTTCTTTCCTCTGGTCACGGCAGTGTATATCAGCTTCCTATCGAACAGGGTGTACTACTGCAAGGTCTGACCATAACGTAGCGGCAGGAACCGCATAATTATGCTTTGAAGCCGATACCTTTGATATAGGTGAGGTCAACAAGGATGCTTGACAATGTTGAGATGTGATGCATAATCATAGTTAGCTCTGATATTTAGGTACTGATGCTAACACATATTCACTGTATGTGTTATTGATCAGTGGAGGACTATATGTCTGTTTTCGAATGGAATGACAGTTTATCAGTTGGAGTGCAGCAAATTGATGAACATAACCAGCACCTTTTAAAATTAATACACGGACTTTATAAAGGACTAATTGAACAGTCCAACATGCAAAGAACTAAGTTGGAGTTTTCTGAACTATCAGAATATATTGTTTTCCACTTTGCCTGTGAAGAGATTTGGATGAATAATGCCAAATACAGTATAATTACTGGCCATCAAGAACAGCATAAGCAACTTAGATTGATGTTTATGGATATTTATAATCACTCTGACCATGGCGATATATCTATTGCCACTATGTTACTGTCTCTGATGCAATTCATAATAACACATATTCAAAAAAGTGATGCTACCTATGGTCACTTTGTTCACGATAAATTATCCGAGAAATTAATAGTAAAAAGAGTCAGTTGCAACTACATGATTAGAAAGTAACCGTAGACCAATAGGTTTTGTTGTCTTGATGCTTCGATTGAGGGTTCTTTTAGAGGCAACCTGCAGTATGGATGCACCGATGAACGCAGAGTGTATTCACCCACCTGCAATTCTAACGTCTAACTTAGTCAACCTCTTACTCGACTTCTTGTTCTTTACAGCCATACCCAACGCCTTCGCTTGTCCAACAATAACAACCAGCTTCTTCCCTCTCGTTACGGCAGTGTATATAAGATTTCGCTCCAAAAGCGTGTAGTGCTGCATCGCCAAAGGGATCACAACTGCTGGGTACTCCGACCCTTGACTCTTATGGATACTGGTAGCGTATGCCAGTTGCACCTCGTCCAGCTCCCCAAACTCGTACTCAACCAACCTGCCGTCGTAGTCAACCTGAAGCAACCCCTCCTCCATATCAATCGAGGCAATTACCCCGATGTCGCCGTTAAATACCTCTTTTTCGTAGTTGTTCGTAGTCTGGATCACCTTGTCTCTCGGGGCAAACGTGGTCCCGAACCGTATCACTTTTGGTTCGCTCTTTTCATTCAGCACCTTCTGTAGCTCGACATTCAGTGATCTGGCACCCAGTCCTCCCCTGTTCATCGGAGTCAGGATCTGGATGTCCTTGACCGGATCTAGACCGAACCGTTTCGGTATACGCTGGGTTACCACCTGCACCAACTTCGAGAAGATCTCCTCTGGTGTCTCGGCAGGAATGAAATAAAAGTCGGATAGTTCCGTTCCCTCGGCTTTGAGTGGCATCTCTCCTTTGTTGATGCGATGCGCGTTGACGATGATACGAGAGCTGGCTGCTTGGCGAAAGATCTCGGTCAACCTAACCGTTGGGACTACACCGGAGTCGATGATGTCGGCCAATACAGACCCAGCACCGACCGAAGGCAACTGATCCACGTCGCCGACGATCATCAATGCCGCTTTGTCGGGGACCGCCGAGAGGAGTCGGTTCGCTAGGATGATGTCTACCATACTGCTCTCATCGACGACGAGTAGGTCGGTTTCAAGCGGATTGTCCTTGTTCCGTTTGAAACCGAACGTCTTCGGGTCGAACTCCAGCAGACGATGGATGGTCTTCGCTTCGAGTCCGGTGGATTCGGATAGGCGCTTCGCTGCTCGACCAGTCGGAGCGCAAAGAGTGACCCGAAGATGCTTGGCTCCGAGGATACGAAGGATGCTATTGACCAAGGTCGTCTTACCTACGCCGGGACCACCAGTGATCACCAGCATCTTACTGGTCAATGCCAGCCGTACCGCCGCCTCCTGCGACGCCGACAGTGCCAGTCCAGTCTGTCCAGCCACCCATGGGATCGCCTTGTCGGCATCGATAACATCCCACGGCACCTTTCCTTCAAGTATCCGATTGATACCGGATGCAGTCCCTACCTCGGCACGTTGCAGTGGTGTTAGGAACAGGCAGGTACGTCCATTGATGTCTTCCTGTACAAGATTCTCCTCGCGGATCTCCTCGTGAATGGCAGCTTCAATGATGGAACCGGTGATCTCCAGCAGTTTGACCGACTCCTCGGCCAAGGTATCCCACGGAGCAGCACAATGTCCGTCGCCGGAGATCTCTTGCAGCACGTGACGGACGCCAGCCTGAGCGCGGATCATTGAGTCCAAAGCGATCCCCAGCTTCCCTGCGATTTGGTCTGCGGTCTTGAAACCGATGCCGTGGATATCCAACGCCAACCGATATGGGTTTTCGGAGACTTTGATGATCGCCTCATCGCCGTAGGTTTTGTAGATCCGAACAGCCCTTCCAGTACCGACACCATGAGACTGGAGGAAGACCATGATCTCCCTGATCGCCTTCTGTTCATGCCATGCCGAGGTGATCTTCTCCACCCGCTTCTTGCCAATACCTGCAAGCTTCAACATGGATTCGGGATCTGTCTCGATGATGGTGAAGACGTTCTCCTTGAATGCTTTCACCAGCATCTTGGCGAAGTGCGGTCCGATTCCCTTGACCATGCCGGAGCCGAGGTACTTCTCGATCCCTTCCAGCGTCGTGGGTTGCACCACTTTCATGTTATGTGATTTGAACTGTAAACCGTGGGTCCGGTCGTTGGTCCAGATCCCAACACACTCAATATATTCACCAGCAGTAATCGAGGCAGCAGAACCTATGACGGTGACGAGTTCATGATGCCCACTGACTTTGGCTCGAAGCACACAGAACCCCGACTCCTCACTGTGGAAGGTAACTCGCTCCACGGCACCGGAAAGCCGCTCAACAGGGGTATCGCTACTATGCGTTGGTTTCTTCATCCTCGGGACTCCCATGGAACTGATTGTGACTGAACTCAGTGATAGCATGTATCCAAAAGTCAGGCAAGTGGAGTCGCTGCCGACAGATGGCGACACCATCATGTCCTGCTCCAGTATGCCGAACAACCACCTACGGACAAACATTAGCGACACAAAAAAAGGCACCCCGTAAGAGATGCCGATTTCTTCAGTCAAAAGTTGTCGAACCAGTACTACTTCTTCGCTTTTGCTTTAGCCGGAGCTTTGACAGCAGCCGGTGCCTTCGCTTTGACGGTCTTGGCGGGAGTTGCCTTCTTTGCCTCGATGTTGGCCATCCTCACTTCTCTTGCTTTGGCGAGGTTATCCGCAAGTCCCCGATCCACAGCCATGGCTCTGCGTGCCTCAGAATAGGTCTTTGCTGACAACGGTTGCTTGCTAGAAATGCCGAACTGCTTTTTATATGCACTGGGCTTTAACTGATGAGCAGTACTCAAGTGGCGTGCCAGAGTCTTGAACCCACCTTTGCCGCATACCATGCAAACCACTTCATTCTTCTTAAAAGCTTCTTTCACGGTCAGTGTAGGTTTGGCTTCGATTTCACCTTCTACAGCATGTCCTGCTTCGAGATTTTTCAGGGCAGCGTGTACTTTGCCAAGCTCCAGCAATAATTCCTCAGTGGTGAGTTTGCTGCTTGCTGCATGGGCTGCTACTACTTGTCCTGCAATTTCTACTAAAGTTGCCATTTCGGAACCCTCCTTTAGATATATGTATTTGAACAGTTAATACCATAGCAGAAGGTTTGTCAACAATCAAGTCTACAGATGACAGCGTCAGCGCACTGTTACCTCCTTGCATACGATAATCCTCATGCTTTTTTTAAATCAACCAAGGCAATGCTAGATCTAACTCACTGTAGTGGCGGCAGGAGCAAGTGGTAGCACTTTAGATGAAATAACATGAACTGCACCCTATGCGTCCGGTCGTTGCGCCAGACACCGATGCGCTATATACAAAGGGATGACAGTTACAAGATCATGTTGTCCTCTGACCTTGGCACGTAGGACGCAGAACCCAAGTTCTTCACTGTGGAAGGTCACCCGTTCCACGGAGCCAGAAAGTCGTCCGATAGGGGTATCGGTACTATGGGTTGGTTTCTTCATCTGGACTCCTATGGAGCTTGTGGCAACGTGGAACTCGCTGATACCATGTGTCCAAGGGACTGGCAAGAGTGGTCACCACCAAGCATTTCACATCAGCTATAGGCAAGCTCTGCGGGGCTATTGGAGATCAGAAAGTAGACAGGTCGTCTTGGTGTTACCCCCCGCCGTGGCACCATTTAAAAATTCAAATGAAATTACTTTACTAAACTTCAATCTCATGTTAAAAATAAGTCCCCCTATCCTGATCAAGGAGAGATCACATGCCAATTAAATTCACGCTGGGCATCCTGACTTTGGTTGCCGTACTGACCGGCTGCGCGACATCTCCCAACATCGTTCAACCTCTGCGATGGACCGTCGCGAAGTCTGCTGTTAATGACATGCTCGGTTAGAGTAATACATCGTCGAATCGCATCTGGCATCACCAATTCCAACGAGTTCAATCGTTCAGGAGGAGAATATGCTAGGTTTAAAAATGGGTGGGGATCTGTTAGAGCGCATGGAACACTTAAATCACATGAATTGCAGGACAACGCATAAGATGGACGACTTGTGGGTGTGCTTGGCTGACGAGGCTGCACGTTGTCCGAATTTGATAATTTACGGACCAGAAAAATATTGTGTCCATGAAAATAACGAGGATTTCGGAATGCGTTCCGAACAGGCAAAGCAGCCTAACGCCTAAAAAGGTAGCCACCGCCTTAGCATCGCCAAGATGCTATGTGCGTAAGGAGTATCTACGGATGAGGAGAAAGAAAAACATGTGCGACTTCGTCCGTAGCGGATGCGAGGCTGTGAAGGAACCGGAGAAGTTCCTCCATGACTGGTTTAAGACCAATGGGAATCCATGCTCAGTATGCGGAACTGACAAATCCCAGTGCAAGTATTACAAAATATTGGTAGACAAGGGAGTCATCAGTGAGGAAGAGAATCCACCGTGATGTCATTACTGCCGCAACCTCCCTCTCCCAACTCAAAGTACCCATTCCCTCCTGACCCATCTGCGGAACCACAACAAAGATCATCCCCAGCAGCTTGAAGCAGCAGCTTCGTCTATAGGAATTCGTGAACAGGTGTGCATCGATGTCTGAGAACTCGCTGCCTGACGGAAGATCTCTATCAACCTGACCATAGCACCGCACCGGAGTCGATAATATCCCCCAGTACAGATCCCGCTCCGAAACCTGCGCTGGGTCCACGTCTCCGGTATCACAGAATGAATTCATAGTACAGGAATGTCAGATATTTTCACATCTATAGCCACGTTAAATATAAATATTAAATTAAATTCATTTACTTGAACTTATTCTCGTGTTACAAGAGCCTTCAGATATCCTGATTACCAAGGAGAGATCTAGTGAAAATTAGATTTATGCTCGGTATCATCACTCTGGTTGCTATTCTGACCGGTTGTGCGACATCACCCACCGTCGAGGAACCTCTTCGATGGACCATCGGGAAATCTATACAGTATACGAATGCATAATTCAAGTCAACCACTGCGGAAGGTACACTGTACAAATCTGGACATGAACTATTCTATGAACTAAATGTGTAACCGCAGAGCTAAATATGCTATTTAATAATATCGAGGGGCGTATGCAAGAGTACTTGAATCACAACTATTGCAAAACAAAGCATCGGATGAATGATCTATGGGAATGCTTGGACTATGATGGATTTTGTTGCCAACATCAGATTACTCACGGATCTGTAAAATATTGTTCACATAAAGATCGCATATCTTACTCGGTTTGGTGCAATAGAAGTAGACATAGTTGGTATTGAATCTACAACTGAAGCTGTGTATAACTAATTTCGCACAAAATTACATAACCACTATCTAAGTCTCAAGGTAATTATGCGCGGAGTATTCAAGCTGTGAAGTTAAAAATAAACATGTTCGAATTTGTTCGCAGTGGATGCGAAGCTGTGAAAGAATCTGAGAAATTTCTCGATAACTGGTTCAAGACCGAGAGGAATCCGTGTTCAGTTTGCGATGAAGACAAATCACTTTGTTGCTATTACAGGGAACTGGTAGCCAATGGAGCCTTCGACGAGAAAGAGAATCCACCGTGACATCGTTACGAACGCTCCACTTCCCTGTCTCGACTCCGAGTACCCACTTCCCCCCTAACCCATCTGCGGCAACCACAACAAAGATCATCCCCAGCAACTCGAACCGCCAGTGCGTCAACCTCCAGATGATGGTCTGGTGAACATTAGATATTACCCGAGGACTCGCAGCCTGACGGAAGATCGGTCAACCCGACAGTTGGCACTGCACTGGAGTCGATGATGTCCACCAGTATAGATCCCGACGCCTCGCTGTGAAAGGTAACCCGCTCCATGGAACCGGAGAGTCGCTCTACGGGGGTATCTGTGCTATGTACTGGTTTCTTCATCATCATCGGGACTCCAAGGGAACCACTGGCTACGGGACTCAGTGATAGCATGGATTAGAAAGACAGGCAAGAGGAGTCGCCGTCGTTGTCGCATCGCACCACCTGTAGCAGGGACATGTCGGCTCCGGTGGGTTATTTGAGGAGTGGAAGCAGATGCCGAGGATGGCAATCCTGTGGTGAATTGCGGCTTATGATTGACTCGGGACAACTCAAAGGTTAAGGTTTAATAACGAATCCGACGAATTGTTGCGGCACGGCTCCTAATGAATTACCAGACAGGGGTATGGAAGATTATGAACCCTATGTTACGAATACCGATCAGATGGCAGCTCATAATTATAGCCGTCATTGTGGCACTTCCCGCAGCGGGCATCATTATCTCTTCCGGAGTTCAGCAGAGAAATCGTGCCATCAAAGATGCACGCATGGATACCCAAAGACTTGTCGATAGAATTGCATCAGAGCAACGGATTCTGGTTGCCTCTGCCCGTCAGTTAGTTGTTTCCTTGTCTCAATTGCCCGAGCTCAAGGAGACTGATTTTGGTAAGGTAAATCTATTTCTAAGCAAAGCCCTCAGATTACAGCCCAACTTTACCAACATATTTATCGCTGATCGTACAGGCACCATCTGGGCTTCAGCCGTACCCTTTGCAAATCCAATCACAATAAACGACAGACGATACTTCAAAAATGCGCTTACAAGCGGACAGCTATCGTCTGGAGAATTTCAAATAGCTAGGATCGTACATAAGTCGAGCTTAAATCTGGGTTATCCGTATAGAAACAATCATGGTGAGATTATTGGGGTCCTATGCGTCGTAATCTCTTTGGAGGATTACGGTATCCTTCTGAAACGGACTCAATTACCCGATAGAGCTGGTGTGGTTCTCATTGACCACAAAGGGGTGATTCTGTTCAGTTCTACCAACCCTGAGAAGCGCATCGGTAAACTGTCCAATCCTATTGTTTTCAAGAAGATGCTGGAAGGTCCAGATGCAGATACATCAATAGATGTCGGCATTGCTGAGGATTCATCACGGCAAGAGCGTTATGTAACCTATCAAAAGTTGCGTCTTGAAGGTGAGCAGTCGCCCTACATGTATGTTCGGGTGGGCATTCCAGTCGAGTCCGTCCTGACACAGGCCAACGAACAGATAATGAGAAATATATCATTATTCGCATTAGTTCTCGCTTCGGCGCTATTTCTGGCGTGGCATGTCGGCAAACGCTCCATCGTTGACCGGATCGCCTTATTGGAAAGAGCCTCGCAAAGCCTTGCTAATGGTGACCTTCGGATCAGGGTTTCCGCTCTTATAAAGGGAGGCGAACTGGGCAGACTGGGGGAATCGTTTGATGTCATGGCCCAGCAACTCGCTTCGAGAGAACGATTTCTTAACACGATCATCGACACCGAGCCAGAATGTTTGAAGATGCTGGATGCCGACGGACGGCTTCTGATGATGAACCCAGCCGGTTTGAAGCTGATAGGTGCGGAATCTTTCGAGCAAGTCAAGGGGCAGAGTATCTTCCCTCTAATAACAGCCGAATATCGTGATGCCTTTGTGAAACTCACTAACGATGTTTTTCAGGGTGTGCCGGGGAATCTCGAGTTCGAGTCGGTGGGTCTCCAAGGACGGCATGTCTGGCTTGACACTCATGTCGTGCCCTTTCTTAATGATGCTGGAGAGATAGTTTCATTGCTTGGTATTACTCGTGACATGACGGATAGAAAGGTTGCCGAGAACTCACTGGCTGGGAAACAACGCCAACTGGAAGAACTCAACCTATATCTGGAACAACGCGTTGCTGATGGTGTGCTGGAATCACGCAAAAAGGATCAGATGTTAGAACTTCAGGGCCGTCAGGTTGCCATGGGAGAAATGATCGGTAATATCTCCCATCAGTGGCGTCAGCCGCTTAACATGCTGGGGCTGATCGTACAGGAATTGCAGATGACTTATGGCCGTGACGAATTTAACAGAGAAAACCTTGCGGCCAATGTCAAGAAAGCCATGGGATTGATAATGCATATGTCGCAAACCATTGAAGATTTCAGTAACTACTTCAAACCGGACAAAGAGAAGAAGCTGTTCAATATCAATAAGGCTGTCGCCAAGACTTTATCTCTTGTCGAACCGAGCTTGAAAAAACAGAACATCAACATTCAGGTCATTGAAATAGATGATACTGACCTTAACGGATATGCGAACGAATATTCACAAGTGCTGCTCAATATCCTCCTCAATTGCAGGGATGCGTTTGAAGGGTGCAACATCGACAGGCAGCGGGATATCACGATCACTGTTTTTAAGGAAAACAGCAAGTCCGTGGTAGCCGTCACCGACAACGCAGGAGGCATCCCCGAAGATATCATAGACAAGATCTTCGACCCGTATTTTACTACAAAGGGTCCAGACAAAGGAACTGGGATCGGATTATACATGTCGAAAGCTATCATAGAGAAAAACATGGGTGGGAGACTGACCGTGCGCAACACTGCGGATGGAGCGGAATTCAGGATTGAGGTTTGATCATCACGCAAAAGACGGTGGCATCGAAAGCATTTCGATGTTGCACATTAAGAAACGAACTGATATGAGTTTTGAGGTCGCTGTAGATGTCTGTTATAAGCCCCCTTGCTGGAATTTGATATGGAAATGACCGACTCCAGATACGAAATGGATGCACCCAGTGGACTCTCCACCATGGATCGCGTTGCACACTCTGTTCTTGTTATGGATGATGAAAAAATTATTCGTGATTTGGTAGCATCAATGCTCGAACATCTTGGTTACAATGTGACGACCTGTGTCAATGGCGAAGAAGCCATTGAACGATACTGCAATGCTAAAGAGTCTGGCAATCCCTATCTAACAGTCATCATGGACCTGACTATATTCGGTGGCATGGGCGGGAAAGATGCTGCTAGACAAATACTTCACATTGATCCCAATGCCAGATTGATCGTATCCAGCGGATATTCAGATGATCCAGTCATGGCCGATCACAAGAGATACGGGTTCCATACATTGCTGCCAAAGCCGTACAAAGTATCTGATATGTCTAAGGCATTAGCTTCTTTGCACTCGCTCTGACCCGCGTGTAATACTCCATCCCCCCAGCAGATCGTCGTACCGTTCCAACTAAATGCGGCTCCGTGCCATCAGAAGAAACGGCGCTGCCGGAAATGATTACACCGCCCCACCTCGTTTTCGCCCATGGAAGGCTTACGAGGTTCCCCTGTAGTCGCACAACACGAGGCATCCAATAGTACGCCCTGCCTTCGAAACAGTCCATGTGATCCGACCTCAACACCTGAAGTGATCTCTGCCGATTGCTTCTCCCTGTTCTGTCCCTCTGAGCCATGCCACCCTAGCGGCGGGATCTACCTTGATCCATGGGCAGTCATATTGAGATACGCCATAGGATGTCACGACACAGAAATCCTTCCAAACCTTCTTCCCATCGACCACTTCAGTCGCTTCGAACCCAAGTTTTGTCCACTTTTCCATAAGGTTATCCATGAGATCGGCATCCATGGTTCCGGTTCTGAAGAAGAACTTATCGTACCAGACCACACGACCGATGCTCTTAGCGTGATCCCTGAGACAGGCATCCCAGCCGCCTGAATACTTCTGTTCGATCACCTGAACCGGAATGATGAAATTCAAAAACTCAAGCTGAACAGCCATAGTCACCCCACTTTCGAATGCGGTATTGCGATTGATGGAGTTCCGTCGGCGATCTTTGGCCGGAACAAGTCTGCGTACTCAAACCGCATTGGTACTGGAACTCTCGAAAGGATGTTCCGAAAAGTCTCACGTCGCCCATCCGTCCACTGCAATCTATACATGTCAATAGCAAGCGCCAAGGTGCGCAAGGCAACGGGAACCCTATCCGTGGTATTAGCTGCTCCTTGATCAAGACCTGCCGTACACGAGTCAAGCAACTGATTGACCGCCGCTTCTGCGCGGTCAGGCGCATACGGCGCCAAGAACCCAACCAGCTTCGCCATCAACGCCAGTCGAGTCAACCTCCTCGTGTTCATCTCTACTGCCCTGCTGGCGTGATCCAGAACTCTGTGGAGCATGTCGCCGTGGCTGTCTTTGAGCAGGGTGCATATATGGGCAAGGTGGTCGGAGTCGATGGGGACAGCATGCGGTATTGCCAGCAATCGGTCCAACAATTCCAGTGCGCTCGATGCATCTCCACGCTGGAGAATGCACTTCACCATTTCGAGCATTGGTTCGTAGCGGAGGTATGTTGATCGCGTGATCTGGCTGAGAAGTGCAGTTGCCCGAGTAAACTGGCCGTTCTGGATCATCAGGCTGGCTACCAGTGCCTTGGAGGACTCACTGCTACGTTGCATTGCGGTAGTCAAAAGAGATTCACGGCATTGACAATCCGATTGTCCATGAAACGCAAGCGTTGCCAGCGCATCAATCCGCTGGTTGCCGGACATCTTGAATGCGAGAAGCTCGGCGGCATCCGTCATTCCCAGCCGCAGGTACAAGGCGAACAGGTCGCCGAGCCAGTAATCGTTGACGATAGACGTTCCGAATCGGGGGACAGACTCGACATACTGGGCAACCTTGAGCAGTAACAGATCACATCGTTCGCGCTCCCCGATGTCGAAACAGGTCGAGGCAACATAGGCATATACGGAAGCTTCCCAGCGTACCAGCAGCGACCGTGAGTACTGGATGGTTTCATCAAGAATATCGATGGCAATGTCCGGTCGTCCAATGGCATGGTAATCCGCAGCGAGCCGTGGGTAGACCACGATATTTCGGTACTTCCGGAGTCCATGACGTTGTTCCTGACGGACTTCGTCGAGGATAGCTACGGCTCTGTCCGTGTCGTCGGTCGTCCCGCGATTGCCATACTGGTGCGCGACATCCTGTAACAGGTAGATGTAGTACGTTGTCAGGCTCTTCACGGAGCAGTACGCAAAATCCAAGGGAGTAGTGGCAGTCTCAATCGTCATCATGGTCCACCTCGTCGATGTTCGGCTGGACTATCAGTTCTCTGGTGTCAAGATTGACGGCGACCAGATTGCCCTTGCCCTCGGTAAATCCGGTTCCCAAGCAACATCCGTTGTCGGTCATTATGTGTTTAGTGGTCAGGCTCTTCCCGATTTCATCAAGTGTTTTCGTGGAATGCTGTTACGTCCCGCGATAAATTAGAAGAATCATCCCGCCCTGTTCCAGGTGGGACGAGAGCTTTTGTCCCAGGCTATTAAAGGACAATTGCAGCCCTGAAACAGACTGGGCCA
>Ga0209125_1001987_pt1 | contig 17102 bp, 6 predicted proteins | sample BarGraIncub1131A_FD_184503 | JGI IMG/M metagenome (GOLD analysis project Ga0209125, IMG submission 184503) | Arctic peat soil microbial communities from Barrow, Alaska - Barrow Graham LP Incubations 11-31A (SPAdes) (version 2) | ecosystem: Environmental > Terrestrial > Soil > Wetlands > Peat...
AGCCCGCTGTCAATTGGCGCGCGCATCAGTCCCGGTGCCAGCACCGGGGCTGATGCGGTCATGACGCGAATCCAGTCGGCGTGCGGCAGTGCCGCCGAGGGTCTGCGGGCGCTCAGGTAAGACGCGTAAATGCCGGGCAGCCTCAAGGAATTGGTCTGGTTGCGCAGTTGCACCAAATGTTTGAGCAGACCGGCCAGATCGAGCGGGTCGTGACCGAGGGTGGCCGACAAGGCCGTGAGTGCCAGCGGCAATGCCGGCACCGTTTTGTACGATTTGCCGCTACGTGCAAGGGAAATCCAGTGGGCAGCACGCTGAGTGACTGCGACCCGAAAGACCGGCTTGCCGTCTTGCCACTTGTCACCATAAGACCATTCGAACCAGAACTTTCCGGCAAAGCGCACCAGTTCAGTGCGATGCTGATTGCACAGCAAAGAGCAAAGTGCCGGGAAGTGGGCGACATTCGAATACAGAATCAAGTCAATGCTTGCCAGCACACCAGCCAAGACGGGTCGTTCATCCTTCCTTGGCCTGCCGGCTACAAAGGATTCGAAAGCGGCGCTGAACTGATCCAATCGCTCCTGCGCATGAACCACATCTTCTGTGAACAGCTGGCGCCCTGGTGGCGTCAGCACATAACGCCGGCGAAGCTGTGCATGCTTGCCCTGTTTTTGCCACTGCGTTGCCAGCAGTTCTTCGAAGACCTCGTAACGGACTGAGCCCATGATATGAGGCATACCATCGGCGCGGTGCAGCATTTGGCGTGCGATGATATCAAGTTGGTCCGAGCTCAATAGATCGACCGTGCGGTCATCAAGAGCGATTTCTATTTCCTGCGTCGCCAATTTGCGCGCTGCGCTGTGTGTCAACTCCCGCCGCTCGGCCCGAGCCTGCCGCCCGAATCGACGATCGGGTTGATTGAGCGAATTGCTGATGGTCAGATTGCTGGAGATTTGCGGACCGACATTTGGCGCCAGGGGTATGAAACCAAGGTCGGTCTGGAGCTTGTTTATCAGTGGGCGCGCCGTCTCCATGTCATCGGCCGGAACCCGTAGCGAGAAGTCCCCGTGACTTTCCCCATCGCGGTCCGCGTGACCAAGCAGTGCATCACGAATTTCCGGGTGCAAGCCCCAATGCCGCAATTGAGTGGCATTGAGATGACGAAACAAATTCCACGGCAGTGGCCATCCAAAACTGCATACCACGTCAAGCTGCGATTCAGAGACCTCCCTCCAGTCGAATTCCGGTTCTGCCCGCACGAACAGGAATAGCGGCAGCGACGCTTCGGGATCGGCGGCTAACACCTTGTCAAGTTCGGTTGCGAAGGTGGGAGCGACCAAACGTAATGATTGGGCCAACCGGCGCAAGTGCGGAAGATAGTGAGTTGTCAGCAAATCGTGGGCGTAGTCACTGAGTACACAGATGCGCGAGCCTTGGGTCGGTCCCGAAATCTTGTCTTCAACGTAAAGGAGCTTCTGCTCGAAGTTGATCCAGGCCAACGATTGGAACGGTGAATTGACAGGGCGCGAGCCGGTACTCGCCAGCAGCGCCAAAACCGTCAGGGCGGTGAGCAAGTTGTGATGATCCACCCAGGACGAAGCCTTGGCGGCGCCGTTCACCCGTTTGACGAGATCGGTGATCGCGCTGCTCAGGATCGGCAGACGCAAATCGAGCTCGCTGCCGGCGCAGTTCAGATCGACCTGGACGATCGGTGCGATCAAGGTGGCAAGTCCGGGGGCGACGTAGTTGCCCAAGGCGCTGCGAACATCTGGCGATCGATAGGCGCCATAGGCACAGGCTGCGGGCAGGGCGCTACGCTGATCACTGGCAACCAGTTTTGCCAGTGCATGGTCCGCCGTGCTTTCGAACACCTGTATCGCCACAGCGTTGGCAACGCCAGGACTTGTGAGTCTGGCCAGCCCCGGGCAGGCTGTGAATCGGGTGTTGAACCAGGTTGCCAGCGTGCGCACCGAACTAATCCTGGACCACAGTTCACCCAGCGTTTGGGCGTCAGGCACTGTGGTCTGGGCCGCACGGATCGGCTTGCAGACGAGCGGCTCAAGCTTGTAGATCCAGTTCTGGGCGAGGGGATGAACCCAGTCTTGAATTTCGGATGCCATGGCTTGGGCTCTCCAGCGCCGAGCGAATCGGGGTGACTCGCGCACCAGACGGCCGCCTTGAAGATCAAGGTGCCAGTTCGAAGTAGGTTTGGATGTGAGCGATAACTTGCTTACATCGTGCATGGTCTGACTGGTTAGAACTGCAATCAGCGTCACCGCGGCGCCGAAACGATCTTCCAGGCTCGCTTCTTTAAGAAGCATTTCGACGCGCTGCAAGAGCGAGGCTTCTTCAATGGCGGTGAGTTGGTGCCATGAGTGCCGAAGAAAAAGAGAGCGCTCCAAGCTTTCAAGTCGCAATCCATTGCCGGCATCCTGGCGCTTCGCGTGAGAATCTTCCTTATTTGTCTTTTGAGTGGCAAAACCAATTAGGCTGCCGCCACCAATGTCAGTAAAACTAAATTCCGTACCGGATGGCTGGTCGTTTAATGAGGGCAGCAGATCGAGCCACGTATTAGCGTTTTGCCCATATATATAGGGTTCAAGGGGTTCGGTGAGTGGGGCGATGCCCTTGCTTGGCAGTGCAATCCATGGCCGGCTTTCCAGGATGGCTAACAAGGCCTGGTAAAAAGTCTGACCCCCCGGAGCATCGTTCTTGCTCAGCGCCTCGCGGCACTTGATGGTTGTTTCGGCCTGGAACTCAAAATATCCGCGCGCAGAGCCAACCAGGCGCTTAATCCAAGCGTGTTGGGGGTGACCGGTGCTTTCACAGACGGTACGAAGGGTCCGGCAGACGGAGGATAGGTGTTGTTCTCTTGGGATCGATGCCTCCAATGCATCGAGTGAGCGAATCAAAACATAGATACGAAGCCGCTGGATCCAGGCGGCGGTTTCATCTGCGGGCAGTGTGCGTCGTGCCGCTGCCATTGCCGCGAGGTATTGCTCGTCGAGCTTCTGGTGAAACCTGACTTTAACAAGCTGAGCAGCTCCAAACGGTTGCAGTGCATTCATCAGCGCGGGTTTAATCCAGCACGCGCGAGCGAGACGATCCAGCTCAGTGGCATGGCGTATGTCCAGCGACCATTCAGAAAGGATGCCTGCGCATTCTTCGGAGGCAATGAATGGAACGATTGAGCCGATGAATTTTGGATCAGGAGAAGAATTGCAAAGACGCTCAAGGCGCTGAAGCAGGGCGCCGGCAGAGGCCGTCTGCGCGAGGCTGCGCAGCTGTGAGACTGGGTCGGAATCTAGAGCAATGGTCGCAAAATCAGCGTGGCTTTCGGGCGGATAATGCTGTGCCATTTGTTTTTAATGGTGATTGTTGGACTTTGACCTTCCAAATGTAGCACATGCACTGACATCGTAAGTAATTGATTTGCAACGATTAATATGATAACAACAACTTCTAAACATAATTTACGACTAGGTAGTGGAGTACCCTCATAAGAGTTCTGTGTCGTCACAGAATCATGGCGCGGCGAAATTGACCGTTGGGTATGTGACGACTTGATGCGGCGGTAGAAATCGGCGGGCCCACCGGCCCAAGGTGTTTATTGTCAGCTCCCAGGCATTGACAGCGAGCACTCTGGAAGGGACGCAGTCCTTCGCAGGCGGCGATTCGATGTTCGTGATCGGGTTGACGTGCACCTTTTCTAGAATTCGACGCAGCCACATGGACTCTCAATCTGGTCGCTCGAAATCTGCCGTTCACTCAACGGCACCACAGTCAGTTATATGGCAACAGTTTCGTCAAAGCGGGCACCTGTCAACGACCACAAGCGCGTATCCGGGGTTGCTGCTCCATAACGGCCATTCGCCGAACCGAATTCTCCATTGCGGTCGTTCAGCCTAAAAAATCAGCTGTGCCGGTTGGTCATCGGCAACGCAGGGCAATGTACATCTCTACATTGCCCTGCATCACCGCCATTGATCTGGCCGGCAATGCCACGGCCATTGTTCCGGGCGAGCTCGATGCCGCGCGCAAATTCCGTCAGCAACAACCGGGAGCCTGACGTGTCAGAACGAGATTCCACCTCGCCGGACTTCGAGCGTTACCCGCTTTACCGCGATGAGTACAGTCAAGCCATGAATATCCTTGTGCCGACTGCCATCACGGAGACCCTGGTCGAAGACCGCCGGCGCCGCTTCAAGGAGGAAGAAGCGGCCAAAGATGAACTGGCCACGGCCGAGAAAGCCAAGGAAATAGCGCTCGCCCTTCTTAAAAGTGTGGGCAAAGGCGACAGCGACGACAAAGCCAGGATGGACAAGATCTACCAGGAATTGCTGCAACGCGGCACTGCCCTGCGTGACATCGCACGTCCCAAGTCTCTCACGCCGCTGCAAATCCTCGCGCAGAAGCAGCCGCACATGAAAGAGGTGGTGAACTTCGTCATCGCGCAAATCAACCTGGCTCAGCGCAGTCACAAACCGGTGCGTTTACAGCCCATGCTGCTGGTCGGGGAGGTGGGCGTGGGTAAAACCCACTTCGCCCAAGCCTTGGCGCAGGCCTTGGCGACTACCATTCACATTCTGGCGCTAAACAACGATCTGACTTCGTCGACCTTTCTGGGTTCGGACCGCAAGTGGGGCAACAGTCAGCATGGCATGATGTTCGAGACCGTGGTCCTGGGTCAGCATGCCAATCCCAAGGTCGTCCTGGACGAACTCGACAAGTGCCCGCGCACGCTGAGTTATGGCTCACCTGTGACCAGTCTGTACTCGGTGCTGGAACCCTTGAGTGCAAAATGTGTCCGCGATATCTCGTTGTTGTTCGAATTCGATGCCAGCCAGGTGAGCTGGATCGAAACGGCGAACAATGTGATCGGGCTAGACCCGCCTTTGCGCAGCCGGTTTCGGGAGTTTCACATCATGCCGCCCTCAGCCTCCGAGTGTCTGATGCTCGCTGGCGAGGGGATGCGCGCTGCCATCGAGCCGGTTGGCATCAAGGGCTTCAAGTTGGATGTATCCCTGCGCCGCCATCTGGCGCATTTGCCAGCGCGGCAAATCTCGTAATTGACGCTGGAGGCGATTGCCAATGCGGTGGCCGCCAACCGCAAGGAGCTGCGTCAGCAGGACTTCGCGCGCTGGTTGTTTGACGCGACCGCGCTTGACGAGGGCAGCACCTCGCCAAAATACCTTCATTGAAAGACCTTCTTCATGAAAATCCAACTTGTCTCCGACTTGCACCTGGAATTCCTGGCCAGGAGATTTCCAGGGGAACGCATCATCGACCCGGCACCCGGCTCCGACGTCCTGGTGCTGGCCGGTGATATCCACAACAGCGCCTTGGCCGTTGGCATTTTCGCCGACTGGCCGGTGCCGGTTTTGTACGTGGCGGGCAATCATGAGTTTTATGGCAACTCCTGGGAGCGAACAAGGGCAGACTTGCGCAGCGCCTGTGCCGGAACGAACATCACCTATCTGGACAACGATGTCTTTGAATTCAAGGGGGTACGGTTTCTGGGGTGCACACTGTGGACGGATTTCCACCTGCCGGGTTACACGCAGCCCCAGAACATGAGTGCGGTGCAACAGGGTTTGAATGATTACGCCGTGATTCATACGCAGCAAGGCATCTTGCGGGCGCAGGACACACTGGAAGATCATGAACAATCGCGCCGCTGGCTTGAACGTGAGCTGGGCAGGCCGTACGTCTGGCAAGACGGTGGTCGTCACGCACCATGGGCCGCATCCGAACAGTATTCATCCGCGCTATGCAGGTGACCGGATCAATGCGGGTTTCGTGAACGACCTCACAGCGCTTGTCCAGCAGGCTGATGTCTGGCTGCACGGTCACGTCCATAACTCCTTCGACTACCGGCTGGGCCGGTGCCGGGTGGTGGCCAATCCGGCGGGCTACGTGAAGAACCTGGGCTGGGCACGCAGTCCGGATGAGTTCGAGTTTGAGAATCCTCTTTTCAATTTGTCGGACTTTGACAGGAATTTGGTGGTGGAGGTGGATATGTGACAGGGCAATCCAGTCGCTATGCAGGGACACACGGCGCAATAGCCGGACCTGCCTCAGCTGGCTCGCCAGTGAACGACACGCCATGTATAACCGCTTGGAGTCTTCAAGAGACGGACTGCAAAATCGCAGGACCGTTGCGTTCAGCAGCCGGGCTATGCTGGGTAAGGCAAGGCAAGGCGTGGGCGGGGATCTCGAGGCATGGCTCATGGATTAATGGTCGGTCAAACGGCATAAATGACGGTAGCCGGAATCACACGCGCTTGTACAGTTGGCGGGTGAGGTTGGGGCTGGATGCTGCTGCGACCAATGCGCCCAATTCCGGGTTCAATTACAAAAATCGGCGGTCAGTAAGGGCACGAGCTCACTTGGTGAGCTCGTCCTGTTCCATACTCCAGCCCTGAGCCTCCAACGTTCCTGATAACAGCACTCAATTGACGGGAAAACAGTTTGTCGCTGTCATGGCTGTGAGAGAGAAGATTCATCTTGTTGCAAGAGTGAGAATCGAATTTTGTAGCGCACGTTAAAGAGTTAGGCCGTCAATTTATATGAACACTACACCCCCAATCGTTTTACAGCCTGGTTTCATTGCTTTTCACAGCAATCGCTCCGAGGATCTGGCAGAGGTGGTGATCAGCTGGATTCGTCGTCACCCCTTGAACCCGCTGGAAGAAGAAGTCATCCTGGTGCAAAGCAACGGCATGGCGGAATGGGTCAAGATGGAGTTAGCGCGCATGGGCGGGGTCTGCGCTGCCGTCCGCGTTGAGTTGCCATCTCGTTTTCTGTGGCGCACCTACCGCCAGGTGCTGGGGCGGGATGCAGTCCCATCAGATTCCCCCTTGGACAAGGTGCCAATGATCTGGCGTCTGATGCAGTTGCTGCCAACCTTGATTTCTGAGCCCGACTTTGCGCCAGTGGCAGGTTTTCTTAAAACGGATGAGCCGGACCGAATGCTGCAACTGGCCTCCAAATTGGCTGACCTGTTTGACCAGTACCAAAACTACCGCGCCGACTGGCTCCAGGCCTGGGCCCAGGGCCAAGATCATCTGATACTGGCCAATGGCACACAGTCTGAGTTGCCACCGGAGCAGCGCTGGCAGCCCCAATTGTGGCGGGCAGTTCTCCAAACGCTGGACGAGGAGCAGCAGCAGAGCATCCGGCCCAAATTGCATCAGCGTGTTTTGGCACGACTGGCCTCGGGAGAACCCCTGGCTCATCAGGTCGCGCAACGGGTGATTGTGTTTGGCATGAGTCAAATACCCTGGACCACGTTACAGGCGCTGGCAGCGCTGGCGACACACAGCCAGGTCATGCTGGCCATTCCCAACCCGTGTCATTTCTATTGGGGCGACATCATGGATGGCCGTGAGTTGCGGAACTCACAGCGAAGGCGCCAGCCCTTTCGCAATGGCATGGACCTCTCGGTCTTGCCTCTGGAAGACATGCATGCCCATGCCCATCCGCTGCTGGCAGCCTGGGGGCGCCAAGGTCGCGATTTCATCCGCCAACTTGACGTCTTTGACGATGCACAAGCTTGCATGCGGCAGTTCGACCTGGCCCGTGTTGATCTGTTCGATGAGACCGAAGAAAATGCACAGACCCCTTTGCTCAAGCAGGTGCAAAACCGGATCCGCGACCTGACACCCTTGCAGGAACACAGCAAGGCCCCGCTGGCCGCGAGTGACAATTCCGTCGTCTTTCACAGCGCGCACAGCAAGGTGCGAGAACTTGAAATCCTGCACGACCAGTTGCTGCATTTGCTCGCCAACCCACCCCAAAACAAGGCATTGAACCCCCGCGATGTGATTGTGATGGTGCCTGACATCGAGCAGATGGCCCCGGCCATTCGGGCTGTATTTGGTCAATACAAACGCCAGGACGCCCGTTTCATCCCATTTGATATTGCCGACATGAGCGCCAAAACGAGCAGTCCGCTGATCGGCGCCATCGATTGGTTGCTGCGTTTGCCGCAGCAACGCTGTCGCATGAGCGAACTGGTGGACTTATTGGAAGTGAGCGCGGTGGCCGCTCGCTTCGGCATTGATCAGGAGTCCCTGCCCAAGCTCACCCATTGGATGGTGGGCGCCGGGATTCGCTGGGGCCTGAACGAGGAGCACCGCTCTGACCTCGGTCTGCTGGCCTGCGGCGATCAAAACAGCGCCTGGTTTGGTTTGCGAAGAATGCTGCTGGGCTATGCCAGCGGCGCGGTGGGGGTTGACGATCCCCTGGCCGACGTTGACGACATCGAACCATACGCCGAGGTTGGAGGACTGGAGGCGGAACTGGCCGGGTCTCTGGCGCACCTGTTGCAGGCGTTGCTGAATTGGTGGATGGTGGCGAGCACGCCTGCCACCCCTGAAACATGGGTTGAGCGGGGTCGGGCCTTGCTGTTGGAGATGGTCAAGTGCGAATCGGAGACGGATAAGCAGGCCCTGAGCGCACTCGAAGATGGCCTTTGCGCCTGGCAACTCGCTTGCGAAGCGGCCAGTTTTGGCGAAGAAGTGCCGTTGATCGTGGCCCGCTCGGCCTGGTTGGAGGCGATGGAGACGCCCAAGCTGAACCAACGCTTTCAGGCCGGTGGCGTTACTTTTTGCACGCTGATGCCGATGCGTGCCATTCCGTTTGAGGTGGTTTGTCTGCTGGGGATGAACGACGGTGACTATCCCCGGCGCAGCATGCGCAGCGACTTTGATCTGATGGGTTTGCCGGGCACAAGTCGACCCGGTGACCGCTCGCGACGCGACGATGACCGCCAACTGATGCTCGAAGCCCTGCTGTCGGCCAGGCAGGTGTTCTATGTGAGTTGGTGTGGCCACAGCGTGCGCGACAACAGCGTCCAACCGCCCTCGGTGCTGGTGTCGCAACTGCGGGACTATCTGGGTGCTGGCTGGGGCCAGGAAGTTGTTTCATCCCGGACCACACAACACCCCTTGCAGCCCTTCAGCCGGCGCTATTTTGAAACCGGCAGCCCCTTGTTTACCCATGCCCGCGAGTGGCGAGCAGCCCATGACGGACAAGCTTTGGCGATTGCGTCTGAGGCCACCGGTACAGCCGATGGCGCTGCGTCTCAAGGGGCGCTAGATGCGATCAAGCCGTTGGCGATCTTCATCCCGGATCCCAACTTGCCGGTGACCTTGACTCAACTGACCAACTTCCTGCGCAAGCCGGTGAAGGCATTTTTTCGGCAACGACTGCTGGTGGCGTTCGAAGATGACCAGCAAGAAAATGCCGACGACGAGTGTTTTTCGGTCGACGCCCTGGAGGAATACGGACTGATTCAGGATTTGCTGGCCACCGCAACCGCGCAAACCGACGATGCGCAGAGCCAAGCCTGCGTGACTCGTGCCTTGGCGCGGCTACGCAAAGCAGGCGAGTTGCCGCTCAAAGGTTTGGGAGACCTCAAACAGCAAGCCCTCGAAGAAGTCCTGGCCACCATGTTGCAGGCCTGGCGAACCCAGGAGGGCCGGTTCCCACAAGCAGCAGAACGGCAGTCGGTTCGTCTGCAACAGGGGGACGTGGTACTGGAAGACTGGATCGATCACCTGCGCCGGGGGGTGGCCTTGTTTGATCCAGCGGCGGGAGAATCGATTGACATGGCGACGGCCTGGTTGGAACTCGACCCTGGCAAGCTTCTTGAGAAAGCAAAAAAACCGGTTGCCCGAGCGGACAAGCTGTTAGGCCCCTGGGTTCTCAGCCTGGCGATCGCGGCCAGCGGGGTGGCCGCTCAAGGCGTGCTGGTCGGACGCGATGGCGTTATTGAAATCTCGCCCATGCCTCAGGACGAGGCCAAGAACATATTGAGCCTGCTGCTCACCCTGTGGCAGACCGGCATGAATTCCCCGCTGCCGTTGCCACCCAAAACGGCGCTGGCCTGGCTGGCAGATAAAAATCCAAGTTCTCAATATGAAGGCGGCTATATGCAACGAGGCGATGTGGAGGAGTCCTGCATGGCCCGGATGTTCCCGGACTATGAGGCGCTTACAGCTGACGGCAGCTTCGAAATTCTGGCGCAGCAAGTTTATGAGCCCCTGTTGGAGTGGGCAACTCAGCACGTCACAGCCAGCTTTCACAGCACCGAGCAGACTGAAACCGAGGGTGCGGCATGAAGCCCACTAGTTCCTCCACAACTGCCAGCCAGGTTTTGCAGGCGGCGTCCTTTGATCTTTGGGGCAGTCGGCTCATTGAGGCCAGCGCGGGCACCGGTAAAACCTGGACCATCGCGGCTCTGTACTTGCGCCTGGTGCTCGGCCATGGCGGAGAACATGGTTTTGAGCGGCCCCTGCGCCCCTCTGAAATCCTGGTGATGACCTTCACCCGGGCTGCCACGCGTGAGTTGTCGGACCGTATTCGGGAGCGACTACTGAACGCCGCGCAATGTTTCCGCGGTGAAAGGCTGGTCGAGCCCGGTGATGAGTTCCTGGCCACCCTGATGCTGGGGTATGCACCGGGGCCTGAGCGCAACCGCGCCGCCTGGGCCTTGGTCATGGCTGCGGAAAGCATGGACGACGCCTCGGTCCATACGATCGATGCCTGGTGCCAGCGCATGCTCAAAGAGCATGCTTTTGACAGTGGCAGTCTCTTTGACGAAGAACTGGTGGCCGATGAAGAGGCGATGCGCATCGAAGCCGCTCAGGATTACTGGCGGCAAGCGTGCTATCCCCTGGCGCCTGAGCCGCTGTCGCAAATACTGGACATTTGGGGCGGCGTGGACGCGCTGATAGCTGATATGCGTGAACTGATGAGTCAGGATATACCGGCTCAGGCGGGGCAGGGGACTCTGGCAGATGTTTTGACCCAGGCCACTGCGCAGCGAGCAGCCGCGCTTGGTCAACTCAAAGAAGGCTGGGCGGTGCGCGCCCAAACCATGCAGAATTGGCTGGACGGTCAAACCGCCACCAAGAACAGTGGCTGGGACGGTCGCAAACTCAGCGCCAAGAATTACAGCAACTGGCTGGGCACGCTCAAAGACTGGGCCAATGGGCAGCTTGAGGACGAAAAACCAGATCTGAAAACCGGTTGGGACCGTTTCACACCGGAGGGATTGATGGAGGCCCGAAAAGCGGGTGCCCCTGCGATTGCACTGCCCCCTGAATTTGCCCAATTCGCCGTTTTTAAGGAAGAAATCGAAAAACTGTCCGAGATCAGCGTGGCAGTGCGACTGCACGCTGCGGCCAAGGTGGCACAGCGACTGCTCCAGCTCAAACGCCAAACCAGCAGCTTTGGTTTCGCCGACATGCTCAACCGGCTCAACACTGCGTTGCGCGGTGAGAACGGTGCGCGCTTGCGTGAACGCATTCTCGCGCAGTACCCGGTCATTCTGATTGACGAGTTTCAGGATACCTCACCGCTGCAATACCAAATCTTTGATCATATCTACCAAACCCAGAGCAACGACAAACAAAGTGCGCTGCTGCTGATCGGCGACCCCAAGCAGTCCATTTATGGTTTTCGCGGTGCTGACATCTACAGCTACATGCAGGCACGCCGGGCCACGACGGGGCGGCACTACGTGCTGGAGACCAATTTCCGTTCTACAGAGTCCCTGGTCGGGGTGGTTAACCACTGGTTTGCCCATGCCGATGGTGCGCGCAGCGAAGGCGCCTTCATGTACCGCAAGGGCGAGGACAACCCGCTGCCCTTTGTCACCGTTAATGCCAACGGTCGCAAGGAGCATTTGGTCAGCTCACAGGGTCCGGTGCCTGCCATGACCCTGGTACACGATCTTGATATCCACAATTCAGAGGGCATGCGCAAACTCTTTGCCGCGCGCTGCGCCGAGCAAATCGTCTCCTGGCTCAACGACCCACAAGCCGGGTTTGCCGAACCAAGTGCAGCAGGTGAGCCAGGCAAAGCATTCAAGCCGCTGCGACCTGCCGATATCGCGGTCCTGGTGCGAACCGGCAAGGAAGCTGCGGCCGTACGGCGCGAACTTGCACGCCGGTCGGTGGCCTCGGTCTATCTGTCCGATAAAGACTCGGTGTTCGAAAGTGATGAAGCCCATGACCTGGCGCATTGGTTGCGGGCCGTGGCGACGCCGCAAGACGTTCGGCTGGTGCGCGCCGGCCTCGCCACCCGGACTGTCGGTTTGAGTCTGGATGAGTTGGGTTGGCTGGCCAGCAACGATGAAGCCTTTGATGCGCGCAGCGAACAATTGCGCCAATTGCGCACGGTCTGGCAAATGCAAGGGGTATTGGCGATGCTGCGTCAGACCCTGCATCAACTTGGGCTTGCGTCGCGCTGGCTCATCGCTTCCGATGGGGAGCGCAAACTGACCAATTTTCTGCATCTGGCAGAGTTGCTGCAAACAGCAAGCAGCACCCTCGACGGTGAGCAGGCCCTGATTCGGTGGCTACTCACCGAGATCAACGAGGGCGGTGCCCAGGGTGACGAGCAGGTGGTTCGACTCGAAAGCGATGCCGATCTGGTCAAAGTCATCACGATTCATAAGAGCAAGGGGCTTGAATACCCGCTGGTGTGCTTGCCTTACGCAGCCAGTTTCAGGGAGAAAGATCGCAAGTTCACCTCTTTCGTCAACCTGGCTGATGCGGAGGGTCACCGCGACCTGCGCTTGCAGTTCAGCAAGGACGAGTTGGCCTTGGCTGATCGGGACCGGCTCCGGGAAGACCTGCGGCTGCTGTATGTGGCGCTGACGCGGGCCCGGCATACCTTGTGGGTAGGCTTTGCTGCCGTTAAAACGGGCAACAGTTCGGCCTGCATTTCCCACAAAAGCGCCGCCGGCTATGTACTCGGTGGCACAGAGCCCATTGACGCCGCCGGCTGGTTGGCACCACTGCAGCAGTTCGCGTCTGAGTGTCCTGATCTTGTTTTGCAGGCGGCAGAGATCAACACGCCCTGCACCACACTGACACGTTCGCTGGCGGATATCGCTTTGCAGGACAGGCCCAACTACCAGGCCGACTTCGATCGCAATTGGACGATTGGGAGTTTTTCTCGCTTGGTCAGAGATCTGACGCCAACACTCGCGACCTCTGAGCTGTCACCACTGCAGTCGCCCAGACCGGCCGATGACGAACGCAGCCAAGCCGACAGTGCAGATGCGGTGTCAGTGCTGCCGCTGGCGCCGACCCAAGGCAGCCCAGTAACTTGGCACAAGTTTCCCCGCGGCGCCGAAGCCGGCAACTTCCTGCACGATCAACTGGAATGGCTGGCAACCGAGGAGTTCGCGTTGGAGGGGAACGAGCTGTTGGCCGCGCGGCTGCGACGTCGCTGTGAGCGCGCTGGGCGTGGCGAACATGCTGAAGTGGTCGTGTCCTGGCTGACGGAGGTGGTGCAAACCATTCTGCACGGGCCGCAGGCTGCACTCGCTGATCTGGTCAACGTTCTGCCTGAAATGGAATTCTGGTTGCCGGCGCACCGAATGGAAGCCAAAGAGATCGACGCCCAGTGTCGCCAACACCTGTTGCCGGGGATTGAGCGTCCAGGGCTGGCCGAGCGGCAGTTACACGGCATGCTGATGGGTTTTGCCGATTTGGTGTTTGAGCACCAGGGAAAATTCTGGGTGCTGGACTACAAGTCCAATCATCTCGGGGAGGATGATGCGGCTTATGACAGCGACGCGTTGGCCCGCTCCATGGCCGAGCACCGCTATGACGTCCAGGCTGCCATTTACATGCTGGCCCTGCACCGACTACTCAAGCTGCGCCTTGGCAGTAGCTACCAGCCAGCGGAACATCTGGGTGGCGCGGTGTACCTGTTCCTGCGCGGTGTGAAGGGTCCGCAAAGCGGGGTCTGCCTCATCCCAGCGTGCGCCCCCTTGCTGGAGGCACTCGATGCCATGCTGGTTGAGGAGGCCTTATTAGCATGAACACATTGACTTCTACCCAAGAACCGAGTGATGCCGCCATGACTGAATCCGCCTTGCAAGTCGCCTCCGAACCTACCCTTGCGACCGTCAACGACCCGCTGACCGTCCTGCACGGTTGGGCCGACAAGGGCTGGCTGCGTCGCCTGGACAGCGCTTTGGCGGCATTTATGCGTGAACTTGATCCCTCTGCAACGCCCGTTTTGTTGGTGAGCACGGCAGTATTGGCCCAGATGGAGGGGCGAGGGCACACCTGCCTGCCCCTGCGGCTGTTGGTCGCGCAACCGGATGAGGTGCTGGCCTGGCCACAGACCGCTCAGGAAGACTTGAACGCCCTGTGGAAAACGTTGCCAGCCGGTTTGGCAGCCTGGCTGGATGCCTTGCGGGCCAGTCCTCTGGTTCGCTCGGTCACCCTGCAGCAGACTGGAGAAAACTTCAAGGACGAGTCTGATCGTGGCCAGCCGCTGGTGCTCAGTGGCACACCCACTGAGCCCTTGTTGTATCTGCGTCGCTACTGGTTGCATGAGCGCCAGGTTGCCTGCGAGGTCTTGCAACGCACTGCCGCGTGCCAACCTTTGGATGAAATGCGGGCACGCCAATGGCTCGATCGCCTGTTCGATCCTGCTGAGAGCACTTTGGTCAACGCCGCGGAGGTGGACTGGCAAAAGCTGGCTTGTGCGGTGGCCTTGCGCGCCAGCCTCACCGTGATCACCGGTGGCCCGGGCACTGGCAAGACCTACACCGCAGCGCGTCTGCTGGCTTTGCTGTTTGCCATGCATGGCGAACCACAGCGCCTTCGCGTGGCACTGGCGGCACCAACCGGCAAGGCAGCCGCGCGGCTACGTCAATCGATTGATGCTTCCTTGCAGGAATTGAGCAAGCGTCTGGGCAATGAACTCGATCTGGAAACGTTCACCAAGCGTATTGGTGCGGCCAGAACCCTGCACGCCTTGTTGGGCGCACGGCCTGACACCCGTCAATTTCGCTTCAATGCCAGCCACCTGCTGGATGTAGACATCCTGATCGTGGACGAGGCCTCCATGATTCATCTTGAAATGATGTCGGCCTTGCTGCAAGCTATGCCGCCCGGTGCCAAGCTGATTTTGTTGGGCGATAAAGATCAATTGGCCTCGGTGGAAGCCGGCGCCGTGTTGGGAAACCTTTGTCGCGATGCATTGAGTGGTCATTACGACTTGGAAACTGCACGGTATGCCCAAACCGTTGCGGGGCAAATCCTGCCGAAAGAGTTTCTGACAACCGATTCTCAAACCACCCCCTTGGCTCAACAGACCGTGATGTTGCGTCAGAGTCGCCGCTTCGGTGGGCTCATCGGTCAACTGGCTTTGGCCGTCAATGGCGGGAACTGCGAACTGGCACAGACGCTGATCACCCGCGACACAACGGCCGTTTTGCAGGCAAGCTACCACCCGACAGTGGCTGCGGTGTTGGATTTGGCAGTCCATGGTCGCCCTGGCGCCGCCTCCTGTTACGCCGATTACCTGCGTCTGATCAGTAAGCGGCCTGCGGACGCCTTGATCAACCTAAGCAGTCATGAAACCTGGGTCAAAAGCGTCCTGGTGGCCTTTGATCGGTTTCGCATCCTGTGCGGCGTCCACGATGGGGATTGGGGTACCCGAAGCTTGAACCAGTCTGTCCAGAAAGCTTTGGCGGATGCGGGTCTTTTGAAGCCTAGGGGCGAGTGGTTTGCCGGTCGACCCGTTATGGTCACTCGCAACGACCCGGAACTGGGGGTCTTTAATGGGGATGTGGGCGTCGCGCTGCCAGGCACCGAAGGCTTCACTGCACTGCGCGTCTACTTCCTGGATGGCGACAGATTGCGCTCGGTCGGCGTGAGCCGCTTGGCCCATGTGGAGACTGCATTCGCCATGACCGTGCACAAGAGCCAGGGCTCTGAGTTCTTGCATACCGCTTTGGTCTTGCCTCAGGGTGGCGCCAAAGTATTAACCCGGGAGCTGGTTTACACCGGCATCACCCGCGCCCGGGAAAACTTTACCCTGATTGAGGGACAAGACGGCTTGTTGACCCGAGCGATCAAGCGGCAATCTCAGCGCGCCAGTGGCTTGCGCTTGCAACTTGAAGGCTGAATGCAGCCTGACACCCAGACCCACACCCTTTTGACGCTTGCGGGCTATGCCGGCGCCAGGGTCATGATCACAGCCGAACTGGCTCGCGCGAAGTGCCGAACCCAGATTGATATCGGTTTCGGTGACGCGGTCACGCCTGGGCCCATTCAGGCCAAGTATCCGGTACTAATAGCAGATTTTGCGGCGCCAATGCTGCGAACTTACCCGTAAGTAAATGCCCACTGCTAGTGGGCATTTTGCCGATTCTGGCCCATCAGTAGTCCAAGTCTAGCCCACAGATTTTTGATGTATTCAGCTGTCGACCATTAGGTCGTTCCCTCAAGAAAACGTCAGCTACACTACACCTCGTTCAAGCACCGAACATAAAGGCTGGCTCAAAATGCAAGGCTTCTCGGGCAACAAACGTAAACTGGCCTACGCCGACCTGCGCATCCCCACTGGCATTTCTGAAAAAGCGTGACTGACAGCCCTGTTTTTGACCCGCAAGATGCAAGAATACGAAGCCCAGCGGCTAGATATAGGCGCCCCGCAACTCGAAATCCAGCCAAACTTCAATATCCCATGACCCCAAACATCGAAACCGTCGAAGAAGACGACGAAATCAGCCTGTTAGACCTGCTGCAAGTCGTCGTCGACAACCTGCGCCTGCTGGTGCTCGCTCCTCTGGCGGCCGGCCTGCTGGCGCTGGGCATCAGCTTTGCCATTGCCCCCACCTTTACCGCCAGCACCAAATTCATGCCGCCCCAGCAACAGCAAAGCGCTGCTGCTTCCATGTTGTCAAGCCTGGGCGCCCTGGGCGGTTTGGCGGGCGCCGCCACTGGCATTAAAAACCCCAGCGACCAGTTCGTGGCGTTTTTAAAGAGCGAATCCATTGCCAACGTGCTGATAGACCGCTTCAAACTCATGGATCGATATGAATCCAAGTTAAGAATCGACGCCCGAACCACGTTGGACAGCGCCACCAAAATCGCCAGCGGCAAAGACGGCCTCATCACCATTGACGTGGATGACAAAGACCCCGCCTTTGCCGCCCAGCTGGCCAATGCCTACGTCGAAGAACTGGGCCACCTGCTCAGCCGCCTGGCCATCACCGAAGCCCAGCAACGCCGCGTCTTCTTTGAAAAGCAGCTGACCAACGCCAAAGACAACCTCGTCAA
>Ga0209125_1001989_pt1 | contig 17096 bp, 9 predicted proteins | sample BarGraIncub1131A_FD_184503 | JGI IMG/M metagenome (GOLD analysis project Ga0209125, IMG submission 184503) | Arctic peat soil microbial communities from Barrow, Alaska - Barrow Graham LP Incubations 11-31A (SPAdes) (version 2) | ecosystem: Environmental > Terrestrial > Soil > Wetlands > Peat...
TGACATACACATCGAGCACTACGGGCAGAACCGATCACGCTACTTGTCGAAGCAATGGACAGCAGCGAAGCGAACTGAACACTAAAACTATGTGACTCGCGCTAAACCAAATGCGCTACTTGTCGAAGCAACGAGAAGCAGCGATGCGAACTGAAACAAAACCCCCAGGCGACAGCGAAGCGATTCGCCTCAAATCAAAAAAAAGCCGCGTTCGTCACGCGACCTTTCTCAACAGTGTATTCCAATTTCCGGGATAGACGGATGCAATTCTCATGATCTGAGCGGTGAAGCAATAGTACAGCTATTGCGAATCCCGAAGACCATGAGAAGGGCGCCAGCTTCGCCCGGAAATAATTACTTGCCGCCCTTCATCAGGGATGCCAACGACACACTCAGCTTCACATGTTCTTTCTTCTTGTCATCCTTCTTGCCGCCAGGATTCTTTCCGGCTAGCATCGCCTTCAAATCCGCGATCGTTGCATGACCCTGGGTAGGACCATTGCCGCGAGGAGCCTGCTGCTGACCACCTTGCTGACCCTGCTGAGGACCACGGTTATCGAAACGACCGCCACCCTGCTGGCCGCCACGTGGACCCTGACCGCGATTATCACCACCACGGCCTCCGCCGTAACCGCCGCGCTGGTTCTGACCGCGTTGCTGACCACCCGAAGTGCCTTCCGCAACTTCTGCCTTTGCAGACAAACTAATGCGCTTGTTCTGCACGTCCACCGCGAGCACACGCACCTTGATCACGTCACCCACCGTGAGGGCAAGCTTCGCATCTTTCACAAAAGTCTGGGAGATTTCGGAAATATGGATGAGTCCGTCTTGATGCACACCGATGTCCACAAAGGCACCGAAGTTCGTCACGTTGGTCACCACGCCTTCGAGCCAGGAACCCGTCACCAGGTCATTGATGGACTGGATCTTGTCGCTGAATTCCGCATACTTGAATTCCTTACGCGGATCGCGGTTGGGCTTTTCAATTTCAGCGATGATGTCGGCGAGAGTATGCTTACCAACTTTGTCGTTCAAAAATTCTTCGGTGTCGATTTTCTTGATCACCGAAACATTGCCGAGGATTTCAGGAATGCTTAGACCAGCCTTGGCCGCAATCGCTTCCACCAGACCGTAGTTCTCTGGATGCACCGCAGAAATATCGAGAGGATTCTCGCCATCGGCAATGCGCATAAAGCCCGCAGCTTGTTCAAATGCCTTGGGACCGAAGCCCTTGATCTTCATCAGATCCTGACGGTTCTTGAAGGCACCGTTGGCATTGCGGTATTCCAGAATGTTGTGCGCAAGAGTCTTGCTGATGCCCGACACATAACCGAGCAAGGATTCCGAAGCGTAGTTCAGATCCACACCGACCATGTTCACGCAGCTTTCCACCACTTCGTCCAGGCGCTTCTGCAATTCTTTCTGGTTCACGTCATGCTGGTACTGACCGACGCCAATCGCCTTAGGATCTACCTTCACAAGTTCCGCAAGCGGATCCTGCAAGCGACGGCCAATGGAGATCGCGCCACGAGTAGTCACATCTTCGTTCGGAAATTCTTCGATGGCGATCATGGATGCGGAGTACACGGACGCGCCGGACTCATTCACAATAACCTTGACTGGACGCGGCTTCAAGTCACCGATAAATTCGGCGATGAACGCATCGGTCTCACGACCTGCAGTGCCGTTACCAATGGCGATCAAACCGATTTCGTACTTCGCAACCAGTTCTTTCACTTTCTTTTTGGCACCGATAATGTCTTTCTGTGGCTCATGCGGATAGATCACGCAATGGTCCACGAACTTGCCGTTCATATCCATCACGGCAACTTTCACACCCGAACGGAAGCCCGGATCGAGCGCAAGCACAGGCTTATGGCCCGCAGGAGGCGCAAGCAGCATGTCGCCCAAATTCTTGGTAAACACCGTGTAGGCTTCCAGTTCCGCACGTTCCTTCAAGAACAAGCGCACTTCGGTTTCGAGCGAAGGCTTAAGCAAGCGTTCCCAGCAATCCTTGGCCATATTTTCGAGGAAAGGTGTCCAGATGGTTTCGGCCTTGACCACCATGTTTTTCAGGTAGCCCACGTAGGACTCATCCTGCATATCGATGGTGACGCGCAGCACCTTCTCTTTTTCGCCGCGGCGGATCGCCAGAATGCGATGACCAGGCATCTTGGAAAGAGGCTCGGAAAAGTCGTAGTAATTCTTGAACTTGGTCTCTTCTTTCTCAAAGTCCTTGCGCACCTTGGAAACCATGATCCCGTCTTTTTCGATGCGGGCACGGAGCAGTTGACGGCACTCGGTACGATCGGAAAGCTCTTCCGCCAGAATGTCGCAGGCCATCTGCACAGCAGCGATCGGATCGGCCAAGCCCTTCTCTTCGGAAAGGAAAATGCGCCCGATTTCTTCGGCCGTATTCTTGGTCTCTTCCTGCAGCTCAATAATGCGTGCCAGAGGCTCCAGTCCGCATTCCTTGGCAATGGTTGCCCGCGTGCGTTTTTTGGGCTTGAAAGGCGCGTAAATGTCTTCGAGCAAGGTCTTGTCCAGGCAGGCTCCAATCTGCGCCTTGAGAGCCGGGGTCATCTTGCCCTGCTCTTCAATGCTTTTGAGCACCGTGGTCTTACGCTCGTCGAGCTCGCGGTGGTATTCCAGACCATGCTGGATGTCGCGCAGTTCGATTTCGTTCAAAGTACCCGTCTGATCCTTACGGTAGCGGGAGATAAAGGGCACCGTGCCGCCTTCGTCCATGAGTTCGATGGCCTTGGCCACGCGCCATTCTTCGAGAGCAAGCTGCTGCGAGATAATTGCTGCAAAATTCATAAGTCCTACCATTGTGAAGATCGGTTCGCGTTGGTGTGCGTTGTAAGGTGGAAATTTACTCTAAAAGCCCCCCTTAGCCAAGTACCCGACCCAATTCCCCCGCCAATTCCCGCCTATCCACACACATCCCGTTATTAATCAACAAGATACAAGATCAGGAGGGTAGAGGTTAAAGGTCAGAGGTTAGAGATTGCGTTCATTTTTCAATCATTCCAGCAAAGTTTATGAACACCCCTCTTCACGTCGTCAACAGGGATCAACACAAAACCAAGGCCTGTCATCCTCGTCTTAAGCAGGGATCTACGCAAACAACCGCAGGACCAGTCATCCGCGCGATAAGCAGTGAGCAACACAAACTGCAGTGTTCGTCCTCTTCGTCGTCAACAGGGATCAGCACAAAACCTGGGCCCGTCATCCTCGTCAAAGACGGGGATCAACATTCACTGCCACACGCTCCAGCTTTTTCCGCTACGCCCGCCACGGCCCCTGAAGGTCCTTAGGCGGAACCATGTTCGCAATGTCAGCGTTGACTCAACACCGAGCCTCTCGTATCCTATCGGGCACTTCGCCCTAATAGATCCCAAGACCTTAATTTCTGAATGTTCTGGTATGATTCAAGCCGCAAATTTGCAACTGGCGCATTCTGGGGCAACACATCGGCAAAGGGATATTGCAACAGCAAAGCCGTAGTTACCGCTGGAGGAAGGAAATTACTGCGGATGTACAACTGATCTAAATAGGAAAAACTATTGAATTCAATGGGTAGGCTGGTCAGCCTATTGTTATCTAGATCTAATTCCGTTAGATAAATAAGCCCACCAATTTCAGGAGGCAAGCTTGTCAATCGATTCATCGATAAGTTTAAAAATGCCAAAGAGGTGAGCTTGCCGATTGATGCAGGAATACTCGACAAGCTGTTGTTGCTAATTGGCAAATACAGCAACGCCGTGAGATTCCCAAGTTCTTCTGGCAGGCTAGTCAAATGATTAAAACTGAGCGATAACGTTGTGAGTGAAGTCAGGTTACCAATCTCGACAGGCAACATCGACAATTGATTGCCAACCAGATTCAAATCCGTAAGAGAAGTGAGAGAGCCTATTTCAACCGGTAAGCTTGAGATTTGGTTGAGCGTCAAATCTAAACTCGTTAGAGACGTGATGCGAGGAATTACGCTTGGTACACTTGTAAACTGATTTTTGTACAATTTTAATTGTGTCAGCGACGTCAGCGTCACCATTTCATCAGGCAAGCCCGACAACTGATTTTCCATCAAATTCAAAGTCGTCAAATCAAAAAGTTTTCCGATTTCCGGCGTCAAACTCGACAACTGGTTGGAAGATGCATATAAATGATTCAGTCTCGTCAGGTCGCCGATTTCATTTGGCAAACTGGTCAACTGATTTTTTGATATATCGAAATACATAAGCGAAGCAAGCCTGCCAATTTCAGCTGGTATTGTCGTCAATTGATTGGAAGATACATCTAAAGTTTCCAGATGTGTGAGCTTACCAATAACAGCAGGAAAGCTCGTTAGCCTATTCTCTGACAGCTCTAAATTGGTTAAAAATATTGTCGCTCCAAGCTCCACAGGCAGAGTCGTCAACTGATTGGCCGCCAAACTCAGAGTTAAAAGGAAGGAAAGATTTCCTATCGCTTCTGGGATACTCAATATATTTTTGCCATTGAGCAAGAGTTCCCAAACTCGACCCGAATTATTGAATACCGACACACCCTCCCAAGTGTTATAAGGTTGCGTATTATCCCAACCCAAGGTATTGCCCGGGTTGGACGAATAGATTGCCCATACACTTGCAGAATCAAGCTCACGGGGAGTTTGCGCAGCGATGGAACGGCCCACCAGAAGCATCAATATGGCCAATATTTTGGTATATGTCATCCCATTTTTCCCTGGCATTTCACCACTTGCTTTGAACAGTCTAGGCGCCAAATTCTAGCACCAATTTACTTTCATTTATAAGTTCATGCATAGGGAGCGATGCGATTCTAGCATTTTCCTACATTCCCTCCATGCCAATCCGCGCCCTCACATTGCTTGCATTCCTATCCTTGGCAGCAGTCCAATCTTTTGCTCTCCCGCCTAGCTATGAGCGCGAAGTGTCTTTGCCCATGCAAACTCTTGAAGGCACCGGGGGCGCTTTGCTCGGCCTTGTCATTGCGACAGGCGTTCTTATCACCACCGAATCGGATTCAACTCCATCCGGGTCGACTATCGCTGGCGTTTATGGGTTTTCCTATTTGCTCGGCATGGGTGTCGGACTATCCGCCACGTTCATCGAAGGCAAAGATCCCGTGTCCTTCGCAGGAATGTTCAGTGGAATTGCCCTGGGTATTGGACTCGATGCTCTTGCATACAACATTTCCGAAAGAATTGTGAGCAAACCAAATGTTCTGCCCTTTGTGATTATGGCCTTTGTAGGGCCAGCCTTCTGTGGAGCGCTTGGCTCGCGACTACCCTGGTGGCAGGTTTCTTCACGACATTTCGGCATGGCTCCCTATATGCCCGCACCCGACGCACCTGGCATCCAAATTAGCGCGCATTGGTAATGCTACACCATATTTGGATTTGAGATTATTACTCTCCATATTCAATAACTGGGAGTAATAATCCAGTATTATATTTCCCTAATGAATATACTAGTCGTTCTTTTACTCGGACTTGTCAGCGCTTGCTTTTCCCAAGGCATGGAATGGGGCCTTCCTGAGCTCGTGCAAAACCACCATCGAGCTGTCGCCGTTTGTTCATTGTCGGGTACACCTTGTTCTGCTGCAGCCCCATATTTCCTGGAGGTGAAGTCAAACGAGTTATTCCCTTTGCAATTATCCTAAATAGACCTGCATGGCCGTGCGGGCTTTTTCGATTTCCATTGCGCTCTCATTATCGATCCAGTGGCCATTTTTGGCAGCTTTCCAACCGATCGTTGCGAGAAAATCCTGACTGGGCATGATCGGAGAGTCCCCGTTGGGAAATCCGTACCAACGCGTCACAAAACTGGCAAACGCAACCGTCAAAGCAAGCTTACGATGAGAAGCGGGAATCGATTCGATCGGGTAAAAGAATGGAAGGCTTGAAGCTTCCAGAATCTTCCCCGTTAAATCAGGAAGTCCCCAGGTTTCCGCAAAACAGGAACCCGCATACCCTTCCACCACGCTAGGAGGAAGGCCAGTTTGAGTGGAAAGCACACCCGTTTCTTCGACGCGCAAGAGCATTTTTCCGATGTTGAGCAGCAGACCCGCCGTAGCGGCATCACCAAGATCGACATTATTGCCCGATTTCTTTGCCAAGGATGCAGCACAGGCCGAAGTCACCGCAGCATTCATCCACAGCATCCGCATACGAGAAGCGTCTTCAGGATTGCCCGTGCGCAGATTGACTGCATGGGCCAGAGCGAGGGAGCGGATATTATTGAAACCAAGCAAAACCACAGCGCGCCCGACAGCGGTAATTTGCGTCGCCAGACCGAACTGCGCGGAGTTGACCGTCTTGAGAATCCGGGTCGCCAAACTTGGATCTTTCGTCACCGCTTGGGTGATTGACCCAGGATCCGCATTGGGATCGTTCAAAAGGGTAATTAGCCGATGGGAATCCGGGGACATCTGGAAACGACCTTCCAAGGCCCGACCCACCTTCTGACGCACACTCAAAGGAAGTTCCGGAGGAATTTCACCTAAATACAAAGGCTCTGGATACGGATCTGGAACGCCCTTGCCCTGGGATATCCAAGGAGGTTCGTGTTCATCTTTGAATAGAATGGAGACAGTCTGCCGCGAGCCGCGTTCGTTATTCTGCTGGAGTTCAGGATTATTGAAAGTGTTGTTGTGTGCTTTCTTTTTTCCGAAGATACTTTCCAAGAGACCCATATTCCCCCCTAGGGCGACTAATCCCTTTCGGGTATGGACAATACTGGATTCGAACCAGTGACCTTTGCCGTGTGAAGGCAACGCTCTAAACCAGCTGAGCTAATTGTCCGTGTTCTCCGAAAATATAACAAGAATCGCAAAACTGTCATGAAGATAAGTGTAAAACGTAAAGTGTAAAGTGATAAGTGGTCCAAACATCTCGGCCACAAGGCCTCGTCGAATTTGGAGCAAGATGCCAGCCGCATTGAAAAAGCTTGCGGGAACTTTGCTCTTTACACTTTACACTCGTATTCAATAACGACTTGCGGGAACTTTACACTTTGCGTTTTGCACTTACATTGCTTGCTGCAACATAACCCTTACAGGTACTTGTCTTCTGCTTCGCGCAATAGGCTCAAAAACTCTGCGGGAGTCTTGGTCTTGATCAGGTCATTGCGGACATCGGCGTCTGCCATAATGCGCGCAACACTCGATAAGGCCTTAATGTGAGGACCCACAGTATTGGAAGGGCTCACAATCAACATCAGCAAATAGACCGGCTCCTTGTCGAGCGTGTCAAAATCGATGCCATCTTTGACGGTGGCAGCCACCATGCACATGCGATCCACGTAATCCACCTTGGCATGAGGCACGGCTAGACCGCAACCAATACCCGTAGACTTTTGCTTCTCGCGAGTCAACACGGCTTCGAAGATTTCGTCACGATGCTTCAGCCCAAAGGCCTGCACAAGGACATCCACCATTTCGCGCAAGATCTCGGGTTTGCTTTTGCATTCCGAGTTGATGATAATCCCGTTATCCACTAACCGTTCGGATAGCCGCATTCGTTTCCTCGATTCACAAATCGTAGAGAATATATAGCAAAAAGCGTGGAAATCACGCATTTATTGACTGCATTCAACCTCAATAAACTAAAATTCAACCCATTTATCCGCCATTTGCACCCTTCCTCAGCCAAAACAGCCTGACCATCAGTAATTCCCAGCCATGAAAAGCCCGAATTCCCAACGCCGACTCCGACCATAGCAAGTTACAAAATCCCCCACACACACAACGAATGCCCCCCATTCCAAAGGGAATTACACATTTGACTTCACCTCTAATATATATGGGGCTGCAGCAGAACAAGGTGTACCCGACAGCGCACAACGCACTGCAGATAACCTCTATATTCTGCTGACAGAAGATATTGGGAGGTGGGCAAACACGCAATTCCTGGGGAAAATGTGATTCAATAATCTAGGGTAGAGTTATACGGTTAAATCCCATTCCAAACCCCACAAAGACGTGTGATTCATAAGTGCCACGCGCGAAGCGCACGAACCTCGAAGAGGCAGAGCGGGTTTGTTCCTGCACAACGTGCGAACCAAAAGCGGAACGTACAAAGCGCTCGAACCTCGAAGAGGCAGAGCATGTATTGTTCCAAACGACGGGCGAATCTAAAGCGATACGTGCGCAGCGCTCGAACCTCGAAGAGGCAGAGCGGGTATTGTTCCTGCACAACGTGCGAATCTAAAGCGATACGTGCGAAGCGCTCGAACACGAAGTGCAGAGCGTGTATTCTTCCAAACGACGGGCGAATCTAAAGCGCAACGGGCGAACCGCTCGAACACGAAGTGCAGAGCGTGTATTCTTCTAAACGACGGGCGAATCTAAAGCGAAGCGTGCAAAGCGCTCGAACCTCGAAGAGGCAGAGCGTGTATTCTTCCAAACGACGGGCGAATCTAAAGCGATACGTGCGCAGCGCTCGAACCTCGAAGAGGCAGAGCGTGTATTCTTCCAAACGACGGGCGAACCAAAAGCGCAACGGGCAAAGCGCTCGAACACGAAGTGCAGAGCGGGTATTCTTCTAAACGACGGGCGAACCAAAAGCGCAACGGGCAAAGCGCTCGAACCTCGAAGAGGCAGAGCATGTATTGTTCCAAACGACGGGCGAACCAAAAGCGCAACGGGCAAAGCGCTCGAACCTCGAAGAGGCAGAGCATGTATTCTTCCAAACGACGGGCGAATCTAAAGCGATACGTGCGCAGCGCTCGAACCTCGAAGAGGCAGAGCATGTATTCTTGTTTGGCTCAAAAGCCTGTAGATACAAGGCGTCGCTGGAACGATACATAGCACAGCTATGTGAGGCGCAGCGCAACGCAGTAGATGCAGGCTTTTCAGCCAAACAATTAGAACTCGGCGCCGAGGGACCAGTACGTATACCCGTTCCTATCCACTGTACTGAACTTATCCGAGCTCCATGCCCGCGTGTAGCGCAGCACAAATACCCCAAGATTCAGACGCCAGCCCCAACCATAACCCCAACCCCGGTCCTGGAATGCTTGGCGATTGTCCCAGGTGCCACCGTAATCGGTGAAGATGACTCCGGTTACATTGGTCAAAGTAAGCGGAATCGGCCATCCAAAACTCAGGCGATCCACAAAGGGAAAGCGGAATTCTCCATTGAAGATACCCATGCGGGTTCCTGCGAATTCCTGGTAGCGGAACCCACGCAACGGAGTTTCCATGCTGCTAAAGAAAACCTCTTCCTGATTGCCGTGCCAGTGATCAAAATTCGCATGCCAATTAATGGTCATGTCGTCACCACCGACCAAATAGCGATGAGGATCCTGATAGCCTTGCAGCGGCTCGGACATACCACCTGCAGCACGGAATGCAAAACAGTAACGCTGGTAGATCCGGAAGTACTTGCGCATATCGGCATCAGCGCGCCAATACCCGTAGCGGCTTTGCAGCACCTCGGGAGGGATTCCTTGCACGCCAAGCCAGAGACGGTTACCTTCCATGGGCCCTGTTATACCCCACTGCGCATTATCGAAAGACCAACTCAGTGACATTTCAAGGGTATTGACGTGCTCAGGGGCAGCCAAAGAATCATCCTTCAAGTTGTAGCTCCACTGCGAGCCATCATAATTCGCATCGGTGACCTGCTTCCAGGTGCGAGTGCGCCATGTCAGAATACCACCCAGGTCCACGCGCGAATACAGAGAAAATGGCCAACTAAGTGTGAGGGCAGAACCCATGCTGCGATCCCCATAAGGCACATAGCCCCACACCGTATCCGCGCCAGACTCCACCGCAAGCCCTTGCTTGGCCTGGAAATCAGACTGCTTCATGTATTCACTGCTTTCACTGTACTTATGAAATGCACTGACATACATATCGAGCCGCAGAGGCAAATACCCGTAGTTTACATAGACGTTAATGTTATCAAGGCTTCCACCTCCAAAGAACCAGAGGTTCACCTCCTGGTCGCCCATCAAATCGGAAAGAGTCAAGGCACCCTCACCCCCCATGCCATTGGAACTCGAGTACCCGGCAAGCGCCACCGCCTGGTCCAGACTCCATTCGCTCTCATAGGGCTTGTTGTGCAAAGTGCTATCGCTGTTGAACGTGGGCGCGGTCTTTGAGAATATCTTCGACGTATCAAGTGCATCCCACCCAGGAGCAGCGGGAGGATTGACAGGCACTGAGTCGACGACCTTTGTACTGTCCTTGGCCTTGGTCGAATCTTTGGCTACTGTGACGCTGTCTTTCGCTTTTGTCGAATCGGCTTTGCTAGGCTTAGGCGCATCTGCCTTGTCCAGGAAAAATCCTTCTTCATCACCCACAGAACCAATTGGTGACGGAGCTCCTTTGGGCTTCTTGTCATCTTGTCCCAGAGACTCGCGGATGGTTCCTTCCAATGAATCCATGGCATCCTTGTTCTTATAGCTCTGTAGATTCTCAAAGACAATATTGGTAAAGAAGCTTTGCGTTTTGGTGGTATCCTCGGCAACCTGGATAAAGTGTGTCAGCGGTAAAGGCTTGACCATACGATGCTTCCAGGGATCCTTGAGCAAAAACACATCCCAGCCACCGCCTTCGAAAAGCGAAAAAGCCACGCTATTGCCATCGCGGGACCAGGAAGCACCTGTAACGGATGCAAGCACGTTCGAAATAGGCCACAGCGAATCGGAGAAAGTCTCCTGCATATAGAGATTCTCGACTCCAGAGCGATTGGACACATAGAGCAACAGGGAGTCATCCTCACCAAAACTGGGGTTGTGGCTTGACCAGCGGCTATGGCTTACCTGGCGCACTTGCTGGGTGGTCAAGTCGAGCAGAAACACATCCTGCTTGTCGAGGATCATGGGGTCTTTGGTCGCGGCCGCATTCGATTGATAGGCGACATAACGGCCCGTGGGGGAAAATACTGGATGCTCTTCGGTGGCTTCGCTATGCGTGAGGGCTGCTGGCTTTAGGGTGAGTTGCGAAGGAAATTCTTTTGTGCCAAGCACCATGGGAAGGTCAATACGGTACAAGTCTTGAACGGAATTTTGCTGCGCGGAAATGACAATCGTGCGACCGTCTGGAGAGACTGCTGGAGAAGACATGGACTCAAGCCCCGTCACTTCAATGGTAGCGACCAGATCAGAATTTTCAGTGTCCACTACGTGCAACACATCATGGCCACCCTGCTTGCCGACCAGCACCAAATGCCGGCTATCCGCAGCCCAACACAGCGACGAGGTAAACGGATGAAACGACTCATGCGAAGCACGGTATCCACTTTCCACCGCCGTTTTGGTAATCTTCTCGGTTTCGGTATTTAAGATGTACACCGCTTCGTAGTTCCCGCGGTCGCTAAAAAATGCGATGTTCTGACCATCTGGTGAGATCGCTGGGCTGATGTTATAGAAGCTCTGGTCTTTGCGATGATCGGTCATGGCGCGGGCGATTGCTTTGCCGTATTGGCGCTGCCCCAGTTCGGGCCAGTAGATGCGCCGAATTTCACGCAACCAAATTTCTCCCGCTTCTTCGAGCCCTACGTGAGTCGTGCGCACAAAAGCCACCTTGAAAGGCAACCCTTGCGAAACCGATTTGAAAATCGCCGCCACCGAACCCTTGCCCCAAGTACTCTCCACAAAATACAGGAACGATTGCCCACCTTTGTAGGCCATGTATCCATCGAGCCCATATTCATTACCAGGATTGTCAATATATCCGCTGGTCACCGCATCGAGCAAAAAGAATTCACTGCCCAGCTCCCAACCGATTGAACCAAATTCCGAATTGCCCTCACTCATCCACAAAGGCATCTCGCCGAGCTTGGACGCGGTATTGTAGCCCTTGCGTCCGTTGCTTACCAAATCAAATACCATGGCATGCAAAAGCTCATGCTGCAAGACATGATGGAAACTCAGATACGAGCCATCAAATGGCAGTACGATGCGATTTTTGAAAACCTCGGTGAAACCTCCCACTGCTTCGGGGATGGGGTAACGGATCACATTGGTCTGCTCAAACTGCGCATGGGTATTGTGCAGAAGCACAGGGATACGCTGGCGCAAGCGGTGCTGCAGATAACCTGCGGCGGTATCGTAAATGCCTTCAATGTGGTGCGCCGTATATGCCGCCAGGGAATCGCCACCCTGGTAGTAATAGATATCAAAATGCGGAGTCTGCACGAGCTTCCAATCAAAGGGCTCATACTGAACCTTGTTAAGCCCATACGAGCCAACAGCGTTTGCGAATCCAGAACTCAGTCCAAGAATCACCAGAACACGCAACAGCATTTGCATATAAACTCTCATATATTTTCTTCCTGTGCCCGGAGCCATGCCCACACATCTTGTTCCGAGCGTGCACGCGGAACCCGTTCCAATAAACTCTGCATCTGTCCAGCTTCAATCAACCCAGGCGCAACCGTCTCTCCCAAAGACCCATAGGTTAAATTCGCACCACACACCAGCGAATACAGGCGGCTGGCCTTTCCTGTAGCAGCCATGGCAAAGGCAGCGAACCAAGTAAAACCCACATGCTCCATTTGCGCTAACTCATATAAGGGCGCGCAGTCTCCCAGCTCCTTGGACATCGCTGCAATTTTGAAACCATCAGCCTTGATGCGGCGCGCATTCGCAACCATTTTCTGCAATGCACCCATAGGCGCAATCCCATTAAAATCATGGCAGGACACCAATATCTGCACCTTGCGTTCCAGTGCCAAAAGCCTTACCGCGCTAGTAGCGTCCAAGCTTTGCTCTTCCAAATCGATCCAATCTGGAATTTGTGCGTAATCAAGTAGTTCAGCCCATAAACCGTTACGCTCCTCAAGATTTTCATCCGGGTAGCTTCCACCATCAGCAACCATTCGAATGGTTCCAATCACCACAGCACTTGGATGTAACGCACGCACACGCTCCACAAGGGTCTCCCACTCATCGGGGGGAAATAAATCATAGCGGATTTCCAGAGCGGTGCAACAAACAAGGCTCTGGGCATCTAATAAAAGGGCTGCGGGGCTAATGACACCCACGAGTACTGGCGTAAAATTCATGCGTTTAATATAAAAACTGGAGGGCTATGACAAAGGTATGACAATCAATGACACAAAAGAGTACTCCACTCGACCTGAATTCTACATACTTCTGTCACTCAAATTGCGCATCTCGCACCAACGCGTGACATAAGTCTTCCCAAAGTGGGCTAAATTATGAATAACAAACGAATCGAGGTACACCATGATCGCAAAGTCAAGCCAAGATTGGGATGAACGCGCAATTTACTTCCAATATCTGAACGAAGTAGCACGCTATCCTCTTCTTACTCTCCCTGAAGAAAGGCTGCTCTTGCACAAGGCTGCCGAAGGGCACCGTGGCGCAATGGACCGCTTGGTCCGCGGCAATCTCCGCTTTGTCGTTAACATTGCCAACATGTATAAGAACCAAGGGTTCTCCATTGGTGAGCTTATCAATGAAGGCAACTTGGGCTTGATGGAAGCGGCACGACGCTTCGATCCCAACCAGAAGATCAAGTTCATCAGTTATGCAGTCTGGTGGATTCGCCAGTCGATCACCCGCGCCATTTCTGAAAAGGCGCGCACCGTCCGTATCAGCGCCGAAAAGGAACTGGTACTGCGCAAGCTTAACCGCACTCCCGGCAAGATTAAGCAAGTTGTCGGTGGCACTTATGTGATCGATGCTGATTCCCTTGAAGGCGTGACCCGCTACAATGCCGATCAGATCGAGAAGATTCTCATGATGGGTGTACGTACCGTTTCGCTCGATGCTCCAGCTGGTGAAGATGGTGAAACCACCCTTCTCGACATTCTCCCTAGCCACTCCATGGCTGCAGATTTCCGCTCCGAACGCGCTGCGGAACGCCAGGAATTGCGCAAGCTTTTTGAGCAACTGGGCGACCAGGAACGCGAAGTGCTTAAGCTGTACTTCGGCCTCAAGGGTGATTTCGAATTGAATTTGCTTGAGATTGGCCGTCAGCTTGGACTTTCCAAGGAACGCGTTCGCCAGATCAAGGAAAATGCCTTGACTCACATGCGTGAACTCAAGCTTACTGCAACTCTAGAGCACGCAGCCTAATTTTCTGTTCATCTCTCTCCTCTCCTAATCCAAAAACCCGGTCAGCAATCCTGCTTACCGGGTTTTTTCCGTATATTCGATCCTAATTAGCGGGTTGCGTATAAGTCCGAGTCAGAAATGTCACCCCCAGTATTCGTTTGAGGGACCCATTGCCGCACCCAACCGTATTCCCAGCGTAGCACTAGGGTCGGAACCTCGGTCACCATCGTTGCCAAACGCCGATTTGCGCCAGTCAGGATCTCGTCACCCACCAAATCTCCAGGCTGTAAACTGCCTTCGCCTTCCTGCCGTAGAGCTCCTTGCACAAGCAGCGCCATCCAAGTTGCCTCTTCGCCTGCTTCCATTAGCACCGCACCACCAGGAATCCACACCATGCGGCCCTTGGCAAGCCAGAGCTCTTTTTGCACGGGCTTAACCCCCGCCAGTACTGGATTTCGGTCAAATAGCTGCGACATCACAATAAATGAGTTCAGCCTACGCCGGGACTCTTCCGGAAGCGCGCGGATGCTCTGTACATCCAGGCATGCTACCACGGTTCTCTCCAGGGCCACCACATCCACTGGACTAATATCGCATTCTTCCAAATAGTCCGCACCGATTGCTGTACCCGCCTGCAGAGCACCTAGCTCGACCAAATCTCCTTTATCCGTGCGACCCAGAATCTCCAACGATCCAGATGCAACCCAGTAACATGATCCTTCAATTTGTCCAAAATTTACCAGAGTAAAACCCGTGTCCACTTGCATCCACCGCCAGGAAAGGGTCGCGAGCCCCGGAACATGGAAAATCATCGCGCAATTTTCTTTCCAGCGACGCAGCAGGCTCACATCCGGCAGCAAAGTATGCACGCTGCCGCGACGCCGCTGCTTCCAGGCTCCAAAGAGAATCCTCACCAGACTGCGCGCATTCACGCCCAGAACCAAAACGAGGGCAACCACCCACATCCCAGGCCAAGCATTGTTCAGCAAGAGGCCACCACAAAAAACGATAAGGGCGCTCATCAATCCAGCAACACTCCCTAACAGCAGTAGCCTACGGCTTTGATCCCGACGGTTGCGCGCAGGTTGTCGCTGTAAAGTCGCAAGCGCAAGCCTCAGCGCCTTGCGAAAATCAACCACGCCCCGCCGGCGGGCAAGCAACGCATTGATCGGACCATAGGAAAATGGACATGCCCGCATCGACAGAATCATTAATGCACAGAGAGCCATCCCCAGTCCGAAGGAATTTGGAACTAACGAGGAGGTTGCAAATAGCAAGGCGATCACAGGTAAAAACAATGATTCTGTTGCCACTGCCGCATTTTGAGTAAGCACCCAAGCAATCGGGTCGATCCGAAGCCCCCACCAGGTTATCTTCAGAACAGATTGATTCCCGCGCAACATATGTTGCAGAATTAGCGCATCAGTCAACAGCAATGTGATCCATGTCAGCAAAAAGCCACCCAAGGCCTGCCTAAATACCTCACCATAACCGCTCCACTGCACATCCGGTTGAATCAGCGGAGTCAGTACCCCCCAGCATGCCGCAAAGAGGATAAGCGCTAACGCCAATTGCTCACGGCTCAGGGTCGGAAGCTTGATGCTATGTCCAGTGCATTTGTGAATGGAACCTGCATCTTCGTGCTGTACGCCCTGCAACAATTGCAAATGCAGGGCCAAAGGCAGCTCGGACAGATCCGCAATCGCCCGCGTCGAAAGCCAGCACTTGCTCTCTACGGTCGAAACCATACAGTAAGAATCTCCAGATAGCCACTGGAACGATTCTGGGATGTCTGAATGCGCCTTGATCATGTAGACTACATTCTATCATTCCAAGCTGCACTCTTCCAGAATTGGAAACAAACTTGTGAAGTTTTACTGCAACTTTTTTACTTACCGATGCAAAACTTGCGAAATATTACGTCAAGAATCTCATCTGTAGAAATTTGACCTGTAATACCTGACAAGATTTGTCGCACTGCATAAAGCTCGAACGCAAGTTCTTCCGGAGCGTCTTTCCCATTCGTCAGCAGTTCAATCGCCCGATTGACCCCTTCCTGTGCACCCACAAGGCATTCCAGCTGCCGCTCGCTCGAGACCCAGAAGTCTTCGGTACTCACCTGCTCCGGAAACAATTTATCGCTTAATCGACTCAATAAGGCATCGATTCCGATCTGCGTTTTTGCGGAGACGTGGAAAGTTCCTTGCGGAAGCCCGCTCGCACATATGGCCTGGTCGGCCTTGGTAGCCACGACCCAGTGCCCCAGTAGCACAGCCACTGCAATCGCCTCAATCACCTCGTCGCCAAGCTCCACCGAGGCATCCACCAACAGCACCGACAAATCCGCCCGTCCAATGCGCTGCTTAGCCTTCTGCTGCGAGGCTTCGTCCAGTTCATCGACCGGAGTTGCCGAAAGCCCCGCCGTATCCACTAGGCGCACCTCGCCACGGTCCAGCAACAGATGCACTTCGACCACATCGCGCGTTGTGCCTGCCTTTGCGGAAACCAGCATGCGATCCTCATCCAAAAGTGCGTTGACAAGGCTCGATTTGCCCGCATTGGGCGCGCCATAAAAAACCACCGCCGGGGTTCGGCTCGCAGCCGCCGCAGAGCGAAAACCCTTGCGCATAGCCTCAATCTGACAAGCAATATCCTCAAGTTGCGCTTTCCAACCCGCCTGGTCCGCATCCGCTTCCTCTTCCGCAAAATCCACTTCCAGCTCCAGCATTGCCGAAATTCGCGTGACAGATTCTGTCAGTTTCCCGATCCGTCCCGAAAGACGGCCTTCCAGTAATCGCTGCGCGTTATGCAGCACGGAATCATCCGTGGCATGCAACAATTCGCCAATAGCCTCGGCCTGCACCAAGTCGAGTTTGCCTGCTTCAAAAGCGCGCCGTGTAAATTCTCCCGGCATCGCCATGCGCACACCTGCAACCGCCCGGATCGCATCCACCAAATGCCGCACCAGAAGCGGGTTTCCATGCGGAAACAGCTCCAGCACATCTTCGCCCGTATACGAACGCGGCCCTGGAAACACACAAAACAGCAAGTCATCAA
>Ga0209125_1001990_pt1 | contig 17071 bp, 15 predicted proteins | sample BarGraIncub1131A_FD_184503 | JGI IMG/M metagenome (GOLD analysis project Ga0209125, IMG submission 184503) | Arctic peat soil microbial communities from Barrow, Alaska - Barrow Graham LP Incubations 11-31A (SPAdes) (version 2) | ecosystem: Environmental > Terrestrial > Soil > Wetlands > Peat...
CCCGCGGCTGCCCGTTCTCTTGCGCCTTCTGCATGTCCTCCATCGACCAGGGTGTGCGCTCCTTCACCATGGAGAGGATCGAGAGTGACCTCCGGATCCTTATCGAGAGCGGCGTGCGGACGGTGAAGCTGGTGGACCGGACCTTCAACTACGACGCCGGGAGGGCGAACCAGATCTGGCGCTTCATCCTGGAGCAGAAAGCAACCTGCATCTTTCATTTCGAGATCGCCGCCGAACTCCTGACCGACGACAACCTGGCGCTGCTGGCGACGGTGCCGCCCGGGCAGTTCCGCTTTGAGATCGGGGTGCAATCGAGCGGCGAGGAGACCCTCGCCAAGGTCGAGCGCAGGTCGAACCTCGGAGCACTCTTCGACCAAGTCCGGCGCCTGAAAGCCGAGACCCGGCTGACCGTCCATCTCGACCTCGTGGCCGGACTCCCGGGCGAAACGCTCAGCGGCTTCATGGGATCGCTGCAGGGGCTCCTGGAGCTGCGGCCCGACCACATCCAGGTGGAACCGCTCAAGGTGATGAAGGGGACCCCCATGCGCGGCATCGCCCGGAAGGAGCGCTACGCCTACGCGGAAGCGGCCCCCTACAAGGTGCTGACCACCCCCTGGCTCAGCTTCAGCGAGATCCGCCGCATCGAGGGGATCAGCCGGCTCCTCGACCTGCTCTACAACAGCGGCCGCTTCGCGGCATCCCTGGAGGTGCTGGGCGAGGACGGGCCGCTCTCGGAAGTATTCGCCGCGGCGGCCGAATTTTTCGAGGCGCGGGGCATCGCCTCCAACCTCTCGCTCGCGCTTCTTTTCGAGGCATTCTGGGGCTTCGCGGAGGCGACGCTTGCGGAGACCCGGCGTGAGCGCCTGCGCGACGCACTCAGCTTCGACCTCTGCCTGACCGGTTATCCGGGGGGGAACGCGCCGGGGTTTTTCGAGGCACAGCAGGAGAAAGGGGAAAGAGGCGCCCCGGTCGGTGTCGCCCCGGCGGGGACCGGGGAGCGGGTGAGATATTACCGGCGCCGCTTCGCCAGGGACTACCGCAAAAGGCCGTGGGTCGAGGGCCCGACCCAGTTCACCTTCGTCTACCGCTCCGCCCCGGGAGCAGGTTTAAGGGTGGAGATACTCTAGCTTCCTTGAAGCGGTGAGTCAGGTTTCTGGGAACCCGCAGAGAAGCTATAGGGACTTGTGGGGTCGCGTCTACAGTCAGTACTTTGTACTGTGTGTAGACGCGACCTCAAGCTACTCGCTCAGGCTACTCTCTAGTATTTCACACTGACATCCCAAGGGATTTGCGATCCACCTGGGTAGAAGTAATGAGCCTCATCATTGAGGTGATGAGCTTCATCATTGAGGTGATGAGCTTCATCATCGACGTGATGAGCCTCATCATCGTGGTGATAAGCGTCATCATCGACGTGATGAGCCTCATCATCGAGGTGATGAGCGTCATCATCGTGGTAATGAGCCTCATCATCGAGGTGATGAGCGTCATCATTGTGGTAATGAGCGTCATCATTGTGGTAATGAGCCTCATCATCGAGGTGATGAGCTTCATCATCGTGGTAATGAGCTTCATCATCGACGTGATGAGCTTCATCATCGTGGTGATGAGCGTCATCATCGACGTGATGAGCCTCATCATCGAAGGAGTGAGCTTCAACCTCGCGCTGTTCATCTTCACCCTTAATTCGCGGGATGCTGGGAGGGGTGTGTTGCCGAAATGGACGCTGCGAGGAAACTTCAACGGCTTATTAGTAATCCCAAGGGAATTGCGCCAATATTATTGCGCAATTCCCAGCACGAGCTACCTCGAAGGATGTAAAGCACGAATCCACGCGGACGTTAGGGATCACTCAGCGGACTTCAAGGTCGCCACCAGAAAATCCCAGTACCTCTCGACGCTGTCGACGTAAAGCCTCTCGTCGGGGGAGTGCACGCTTTCCATGGTGGGCCCGAAGGATATCATGTCCATGCCGGGGACGCGCTCTCCGATGATGCCGCATTCAAGCCCCGCGTGGATGGCTTTCACCTCGGCGTCCACCCCGTACAGCGACCGGTAGCTTGCCTTGGCGATCCTCAGGATGGCCGAATCCAGGTTCGGTTTCCAGCCGGGATACCCGTCGCTTGTTTCAACCGCCCAGCCGCCGAGCTCGAAGATCGCCTCGACGCTCTGGACCACCTCCGCCAGGCGCGAGGCAACCGAGCCGCGCTGGCTGGTGACCAGGGTGATGTCGCTTGCGGTCGTGGCGACCACCGCGACGTTGCTGGAGGTTTCCACCAGCCCGGGGATGTCGGCGCTCATCTGCTGCACGCCGCTCGGCAGCGCGGCAATGGTCCGGCAGAGCCTCTGCTGGTCGGCTATCCCGAGAACCGTCGCCGGAGACGTTCCGTCCTTGGCTTTCAGGCTCAGAACGAAATCGGCATCGAGGCTGGTGAGCTCCGCCCGAAGAGTCGCGTTGAGTTCCGCGACCAGCGACCGGGCCTGGTCCAGCCGGTCCTTCGGGATGAAGAGCAGCGCCCCGCATTCCCGGGGTATGGCGTTACGCATGTTCCCACCGTCCAGGGAGGAGAGCCGGGCGCCGATCCCGGAGAGCCGCAGCAGGGCGCGGTTCAGCATCTTGATGGCGTTTCCCAGCCCCTTGTCGATCTCCAGTCCGGAATGCCCCCCCTTCAACCCCTGCACCGATAGGAGCATGGCAACGGCCTGCGCCGGGGCGCTCTCCCACGCCACCGTCCAGCGGCCTTGGGTGTCCTTCCCGCCGGCGCACCCGACGTAGAGCGCTCCCTCCTCCTCCGAATCGAGGTTCAGCAGCGTTTTACTCTCCAGAAGCCGCGGGTCCAGGTTTTTCGCTCCGGTCAGACCGGTTTCCTCCTCGACCGTGAAAAGGAACTCCAGAGGTCCGTGGGAAAGAGATGCGTCCGCCATGATGGCAAGGCTCGTCGCGACCCCCACGCCGTTGTCCGCGCCGAGCGTGGTGCCGTTGGCCGTCACCACGTCCCCCTTTCGGACCAGTTCGATGGGATCCTTCAGAAAATCATGTACCTTGCCCGCGTTCTTCTCGCAGACCATGTCGAGATGGGACTGCAGGCAGATGCTCCGCACCCCTTCCCGGCCGGGAGAGGCGGGTTTCTTCACCACGACGTTGCCGCAGGCGTCCTGCAGGGCGGAAAGCCCGAGCTGCGCCGCCGTGTCGAGCAGATAGCGGGCGATGCGTTCCTCGTGCCTGGATGGCCGCGGGATGCGGGCGATCTCGGCGAAATAGCGCCAGAAAAGTTCGGGTTTCAATCCTGCAATCGCTTGCGACATGTTGGACTCCGGATACTGGATGGTTGGCTGCCGGGAAAGCGGGTTTCCCCGGTTTACTTCCCTGGCCTGCTGGAGCTTACGGCGAGGATGGTCACGGTGAGATCCCCGGCGGGACGCTTGATGGTGATCTCGTCGTCCACCTTCCTGCCGAGCAGCGCCCTACCGACCGGGGAATCGACGCTGATCCGCCCGATGCTGACATCGAACTCGTCCGGTCCCGTCAACTGGTAGCAGCGTTCCTCGCCGTTCTCGTCCTCGTAGGTGACCCAGCAGCCGAAACTCGCCAGGGTCGGATGGAGCGGCGGGTAGACCACCTTCAGCACCTTGAGCCGGTCACCCAGATGCTTCAGCTCCCGGTCGATCTCCCGCAACCTCTTCTTGGAGTAGATATACTCCGCGTTCTCCGAGCGATCCCCCTCGGCGGCCGCCTCGGCCATGTTCTTTACCATGTGCGGCCTCTCGGTTTCCCAGAGGATATCGTAGCGCTCCTGGAGCCGCCTGCGCCCTTCGGCGCTTATCATGTCCGTCATCTTTTTCCCTCGCGTAAAACGGCAAACCTCCTGACTCGGGAGGCCTGCCGGAATTGAACAAAATGCGCTGAGACGCAAAAGCCCCCCGGTTACCTCCGGGTTGCCGTGCGTCTCAGCGCTTGGCATTGCAGATCAGTTGTTTGGAGCACCGCGCTACTGGCCTGGAGCTGTGATTTCAGCCATTTCGAACAGGTACTGGACTGGTTGCCGAACCCATAGCAGCCGCTGGTGAGCTGCCCGGCTCTATAGATAGCTGATCCCCAGGCGACCCCGCTCCGGGTTTTGGCGGGCGCGGTTATTGGATGGACGGCGCTTCATCCGCGCCGGCAGGCGCTTTCGGGCTTTCCGGGGCCTCTGATGTGGTTGGCGCCTCCGGCTCGGCCTCCAACGGCTCTTCGTCCTTGGGAACCTCGGTGACACCCTTTTCCTTGCCGCAGATCTCATCCTGCGCCAGTTCAAGCATCGATTCGGGCGGCACCGGCTCGAAAGCAAGTTCCTTGTCGGGCAGGGACTTGCTGATCTCCCTCCTGTTCCTGTCGAACATGATGGCACCCCGTACCCGGTAACTGGAGACGGCGCAGTCCAGCTCATAGCTGGTGAATACATATGAGAGATTGTTCTGGTTGTACTCTCTCTTGAAGTACTCCTTGTCCTTGGCGACAGATTTCACCCAGAAGATATGCACATTATCCGGCAGTGAGATGATTGTTTTTTGGTCCAGAAAGTATTTGAGATCGGCATCTTCCGCGAAGTTGTTCCACCTGCCGTCCTTGGCATGGGAGACGCCGGAGCAGATGAGGAGAACGAGCACTGCAAAGATAATCCTGACTGACATATTCCCTCCTGGTTTACCTGGAACTTTTCATCTTGGCGCGTCTCTCCAGCCCCAGCCAAACGCGGTCATGATAAACGACTTTCGCCGGCAAAGCAATCAACACCGGCCACCGGAAGCAACTCTGAACTCTGAACGACGCGCTATTTGTCTTCATGACGGTACTTCTTGATCGCTTTTTCGTAAATGGACTGTATCTCGCCGGAAGGAACTGTCTGCTGGTAATGGATGAAGTACCTGACCAGGTAGAAGGAAAGGATCAGGAAGAAGAGCGTCCAGAGGACCCGCGGCGCCATCTCCCTCCAGGTCACGGACTGCGCCCCGCGATCACGGTCCAGATCGTCCATCCCGCGCATTTCGGCTTTTTTCCGCAGCACGGCTATCTGAGTCACGGAAATGTGCTGAAAGATCAAATCCCGGTCCCTCTCGTCCAGAAAGACGAAACGCGCCCCGGCGGCGAAGTTCGCGGCGCCGTCCACCCGCGCCTTGAGCTCCTTGGCGTAAATGACCTCGGCGACGGCATGGATCAGACGCGGCGGAGTGAGCGGCAGATGGATCTCCAGGTTCAAAAGCCTTTCCTCTTGGACCGGTTCGGGCAGGTGGATGCAGAGCCCGCCCCCACCGAGGTTTAGCTCCGCCCGGAGGATCTCCTGCCAGTCGAACTTTACCGCGGGGTGGAAACGCGCCTGCTGGGCCGCGATGACGAAGTGGTCGTATCCCTGGAACTTCATGTGTTCGAGGTCCCGGCGGCTCTCCCAGTCCAGCTCGACATCATTTTTGTCCGGGTCCTTGAGGAGCGCGTACCTGATCCTCAGGTTGAGATCGATCCGGAAGAACTGGCGGCGCTCCCTGAGGGTGAAGTCGCCGAAGAGCCGGATCCTCAGCACCCGGCCGCCGTACTTCTCGGTTACGATGCCGCTGCAGGTGTAGACATCCTTCTTGATCCAGATGCTCACGTCGAGGATGAAACCGACATCCACTCGGACGTTGGCCGGAAGCACGTCCCGGGAGATCTGCGCCAGGATCTCGTCCCCCCGCGACTCGACGATGATGGCCCAGTCCCGGAAGACTCCGCCGCCGGAGAGCGGAATACCTATTTCAATGCGCAACCCCTTGCGGAGCCACGCCCTGTATGCCGCGTAATAATCGTCCTGCATGCGCTCTATCCTTGGTGAGTTTTATTAATTCGAATTTTCGTGTTATCACATTAAACTGCAACCCAGTCAGATTGCAAGGTTTTGCCGCGGATTCAGCCCGAAACCAGTCGCGAGCGGTTCCGGACCCGCCTTGACTTCCGGTGGGCGTGTGTTATCAGATAGGGTCATTATTTCGACAATTCGGCAAAAAAGGGGAGATTTATGAAAAAGTTAGCGATTGCGGCGGCCCTCATCGTAGCACTGACAGCGGCCCAGGCCATGGCCGTTTCCGCAGGAAAAAGCGTGGAGTGGAAGACCTCCATGGGCAAGGTCACCTTCAAGGGGGACGACCATGCCGGCAAGGGGCTCAAATGCGGCGAATGCCACTCGAAGATCTTCCAGATGAAGAAGGGATCCACCGTGATGAAGATGGCGGACATCAACGCCGGAAAATACTGCGGCGTCTGCCACAACGGCAAGAAAGCCTTCAAGCCCGCCGGCAACTGCGCCAAGTGCCACAAGAAGTAGGCGGTTTCAGCTGAAATGCATCAGTAGCCCAACGACGGCGGCTCCCAGGATCACGGCCATAGGCGCTATGGCCGTGAACTGGAGCACCAGGAAACTGGCACCTAGCAGGATGAAGTCCCTGGGGCCGGCAAGGGAGGTCCGCCCCAGGTTGAAGGCCGCCGCGAACACGAGCCCCACCACCGCGGGGAGGATGCCGTCCAGGAAATGGTTCACCGCATCCACCCTGCGAAACCTTTCGTAGCGGCTGGAGATGAACAGCATCAGGGCGGTGCAGGGGAGAAAGATGCAGACCGTGGCGGCGAGCGCCCCGAAGAACCCCGCACCCTTGTACCCGGCGAAGGTCGCCAGCATGGCGAGCGGCCCGGGGGTGAGCTGGGAGAGCGCCACCCCGTCCAGGAATTCCTTCATGGAGAGCCAGTGCATCTGGTCCACCATGATCCGGTGCAGAAGCGGTATCAGTACGTAGCCCCCGCCGAAAAAGATCACCCCTATCTTCAAAAAAACCCAGCAGAGCTTGAGGATGCCGGCCATCAGCGCGCCCTCCCGGCGATCCATCCCTTCCAGATCCCCCAGCAGCCGGCCAGCACCAGCACCGTCAGAGCGCTCACCCCGAACAGGGCCGAGGCGGCAAAGGCGGCGGCCGCGACCGCCGCGGTTTCCAGACCGGCCGCCTTCCTCCTCGCCATGCCGATACCCGCGACGACAATCAGCGCGATGACCACCGGGTTGGACCCCAGGAGCGCCGATTTCAGCTCCGGAACCTCGTTAAATCGGAAGTAAAGATAGCTGAGCCCGGTTATCAGCAGGAAGGAAGGGGCGATGAAGGAAGCTGCCGCCAGGATCCCGCCCAGGCTGCCGCGCAGGTAATAGCCGACGAAGGTCGCGGTGTTGAGGGAAAAGGGGCCGAGGATCTGCCCGAAGGCGAGGCCGTGCATGAACTCGTCGTGGCCGAGCCATTTTTTCTCCAGCACGCAGCGCCGCTCGATGAGGGCGACGATGGCCATGCCGCCGCCAAAGCCGGTGGCCCCGATCATGAAGAAGGTCCCGGCGATCTGGAGCAGCGTTACCCTGGGCGCGTCCATGGTGATTTCTTTTTCCATGCCGGTTTTATATCAGTATCGGTGCGCCGCCCGCAAGGGAAATGAGGGTGAACGCCGAGACGGCGTCCGTTCCAACTCCTCGACAGGTCCCGAAATTCCCCGGCGAAAGGGTGATTGCGGGTGACCTCTCGGTTTTTTGTTGATCAAAGCGCGCAAAACCCTTACAAAAGGGAAAACGATTGGAAAGCTTGGGACGCGGTGCACGGGTTGGCAAAAGCGGCGACCCGCCAAGGCGACCCTGCAAGCCAAGGAAGGAACCGCGCCCGTTACGAACGTGTGACCCTGCGAAGGAGATGGACCCATGAGCTGCGTCACCAAGAGATCTGTCTGCCCGTTCGACTGCCCCGACAGCTGCGGCATCCTGGTGCAGGTGGAGGGGGGAAAGGCCATCGGGGTACGGGGAGACCCGCAGCACCCCTTCTCGCGCGGCACCCTCTGCCCCAAGATGCTGCACTACGAAAGGAGCGTGCACTCACCGCTGCGGCTCACCACCCCTCTCAAGAGAAGCGGCCCCAAGGGAAGCGGCGGGTTCACCCCGATCTCCTGGGACGAGGCGATTGCAACCATCGCCACGCGCTGGCGGGGGATCATCGCCGAGCACGGGGCGCAGGCGATCCTCCCCTATTCCTACGCCGGGACCATGGGACTGGTCCAGAGAAACGCGGGGCATCCCTTCTTCCACCGGCTGGGCGCCTCGCGGCTGGATCGAACCATCTGCTCGCCCGCCAAGGGCGCCGGGTGGCAGGCTGTCATGGGGCGGACGGCGACGCCGCACCCGGACAGCGCCTGCCAAAGCGACCTGCTGATCCTCTGGGGGATCAACGCGGCCGCGACCAGCATCCACTTCCTGCGCGCCGTGAAGGAGGTCAAAAAGAGGGGCGGCGAGGTCTGGCTCATCGACACCTACCGCACACCTACCGCGGCGGCGGCGGATCGGACCTTCCTGGTGCGTCCCGGAAGCGACGGCGCCCTGGCGCTCGGCATCATGCACATCCTCTCCAGGGACTCCCTCACGGACGACCCTTTCCTCGCCTCGCAGGTGGCGGGATTCCCGGAACTGCGGCGGGAGGTCCTGCCGGAATACACCCCCCAGGAGACCTCGCGCATCACGGGGCTCTCCATCGAGACCATCGAGCTGATGGCGCACCGGTACGCCGCCGCGCGGGCCCCCTTCATACGCCTGGGAAGCGCCCTGTCGCGCTACGGAAACGGCGCCATGACCGTCAGGTGCATCTGCTGCCTCCCCGCCTTGGTGGGAGCCTACGGCAAGGAGGGAGGGGGCTGTTTCCCAGACACCTCCACCGGCGCGGCTTTCGCCATGGAGGAGATCCTGCGGGAGGACCTGATGGAGGCCCCGACCAGGGTGGTGAACATGAACCGGCTCGGGCACGCCCTGAACGAGATGGCCGACCCGCCGGTCATGGGGCTCTATGTCTACCACTCGAACCCGGCGGCGGTAACCCCCGACCAGAATTCCGTGCTGAGGGGTCTTAGCCGCGAGGATCTCTTCACCGTGGTGCACGAGCGTTTCCTGACCGACACGGCGCGCTACGCAGACCTGGTGCTCCCCGCCACCTCCTCGCTTGAGCACAGCGACATCTACCGCTCCTACGGCACCTACTGCATCCAGCGCGCCCAGGCGGCGATAGCGCCGGTGGGGGAGAGCAGGCCCAACTGGCAGGTCTTCGCCCTCCTGGCGCGGGCGCTCGGCTTCCAGGAGCCGATCTTCCGGGAGAGCGCCGACGGTTTGATCGACCGGCTCCTCGCGATCCCGTCGCCGATGCGGCGCGGCATCGACCTGGCGGCGCTTGGCGAGGGGCGGGCCGTGGAGCTGAGGGTCGACAGGGGGGGGTATGCCACCCCCTCGGGGAAAATCGAGATCCTGAACGACCGACTGAAACACCCGCTGCCGCGCTGGCTCCCCACCCATGAGGAGCACGGCACGCTCCCGTTCCGGCTCATGACGGCGCCCAACCCCTTCGCGCTGAACGCATCGTTCTACGAGCAGGAAGAGCTTAGGCAAAGGCAGGGGGGGATGCGGCTCATGATGAACCCGGCGGATGCCGGGGGGCGGGGCCTAAGCGACGGTGCGCGCGTGGTCGCCTGGAACGAGCTCGGGGAGGTGACCTTCTGGCTCAGCGTCACGGAAAAAGTTCCCTGTGGCGTGGTGGTAGCCGAGGGAGTCTGGTGGCTCGCCTTCGCCCCGGGAAGCCGCTCGGTTAACGCCCTCACCTCCCAGCGGCTGACCGACGAAGGCGGTGGGAGCACCTTCTACGACAACCGCGTGGACGTGCGGCGCGAATCGTAAGACAGATTTACCTCATGCTTTCGCCGAATCAGCCGATGTAGTTAGGACTGATCGGAAAAACAGCTTGGCGGAGGGGATATGGAAGCGAACAACAAGATACTTCTGGAAAGCGGCACCAACGAACTGGAGATCGTGGAATTCAGGATCGACGAACGCGACAGCAAGGGGAATGTGATCCCCTGCTACTTCGGCGTCAACGTGGCCAAGGTCCGGGAGATCATACGGCTGCCTAATCTGCGCAAGGTGGTCAACGCGCACCCCGCCATCAGCGGCATGATCAAACTGCGCGACCAGGTGATCACGCTGATCGACCTTTCCCGGGCGCTCAACAAGGACACCGAGGGGCTCATCGCGGACCGCGTGATCGTCCTCGAATTCAACAGGATCATCGTCGGCATCCTGGTGCACTCCGTCTCCCGGATCTACCGCATCTCCTGGGAAAACGTGGAACCGCCGGTCAAGGCGATACACGACGCCAACATCACCGGGGTCGTGAAGATGGAGGACAGGATCATCCTGATCCTCGACTTCGAGAAGATCATCGGCGAACTCTCGGCGACCGAGACGCTGTCCATCCCCAGCGAGGAGCTGATGCTGGCGCATTCCACGGTGAACCGAGGGATGAAGACCATCCTGGTCGCCGACGATTCCAATTTCATCCGCCACACCATCTGCAGCTCGCTACGCGAGGCGGGCTACCAGGTGCTGGAAGCCGAGAATGGCGAGGAGGCGTGGGAGATAGTGAAGGCCATGGTGACCAAATGCCAGAAAGAGGGGACGCAGATCGATAGCCTTCTGAACCTGATCATCACCGACATCGAGATGCCGCGCATGGACGGGCTGCACCTTACCGCCCTGATCAGGAAGGAGGGGATGCTGGACCAGGTTCCGGTGGTCATCTTCTCCTCCCTCGCCACCGAGGACAACAAGACCAAGTGGAGAGACCTCGGCGCCAGCGATATCCTGACCAAACCGGACCTGCCGATCCTAGTCGAGAAGGCGGACAGCCTTGTCCTTTGAGGAGCGCCCCGAGCTCTCGGTGGTGGTGCCGGTCTACAACGAAGCGGCAAGCATAGTCCCATTTTTGCGCGCCATGTCCGACCAGCGACAGGTCCGGATGGAGCTGATCATCTCGGACGGGGGCTCCGGGGACGACGGCATAGCGGCGGCGCAGCGCGCGGGGGAAGGACTCCCCTTCCCGCTCCGGGTGATTCGAGGGGCCCGCGGCAGGGCCGGGCAGCTGAACCGGGGGGCCGACGCGGCCTTGGCTCCCACGCTCCTTTTCCTGCATGTCGATTCCAGCTTTCCCGATTCGCTCGCGTTTCGCAGAGCGCTGGACGCGCTGGCCGCCGCCACCGGGAGCGGTAACACCAGCGTCGCCGGCCATTTCGCCCTGGAGTTTCACTTCGATGGGCCGCCTCCACTTCCCTACCGCTTTTACGGAGCCAAGGCGCGCCTGGACCGCCCGGGATGCACCCACGGCGACCAGGGCTTCCTGATCGGGGCCGATTTCTTCAGCCGGGTCGGCCCCTTCGATGCCACCCTACCGCTCATGGAGGATACCTTCCTCGCCGAGCGGGTCCGGTCGACCGGAAGTTGGCTGCTCCTTCCCGCCCGGATACGGACCTCGCCGCGACGCTTCCTCTCCGAGGGGCTCCTCCCGAGACAGACCCTGAACGCCATCCTGAGCAACCTTGCCGCCATCGGCCAACTCGGGCTGATCGAGGAGCTAAGGCGCAGCTACGTGAGCCAGCATGCGGCGCAGAGGCTCAAGCTGGGCCCATTTCTGGCCCCCCTTAAGGCAAGCATCGCCGCGCTGCCCCACGGCGAGAGGGTGCGCTTTTGGCATAACACCGGGGGTTTTGTGGCGGGAAACGCCTGGCAGATCCCGTTTTTTATCGATCTGTTGTTCGGGGGGGTGAGCGACGGAAGGGGAGGAAAATTTCTCGAATGCCACGACCGCTGGCAGGAAAGGCTGTTAAACAACGGTGTGGCGAGGCGCGCCGCGACACTGCTAGTCTGGGTCTGGTTCCAGGTGGTGACGCTGAACGCCTCCTGGTACTGTAGGCGATAGCCCGGAAGCGGCACCCGGCGAAGCAGCGCCACGCAGTCGCCTCAACAACTCAACAACTCAACAACTCAACAACTCAACAACTCAACAACTCAACAACTCAACGATCCAACGATCCAACAGTTCACGCCCGGTCACGGGCGATTGCGGGTTTTTGCCTCCACGAGCCGCTTCAGAGCCTCACACTCACCCTCCTCAAGATCCAGGAATTCCACACCGAAACCGGGAGGAAGGGTCGGGTTCACCCGCTTCCCGTCCTCGTTGAGCCAGGCGATCCTTCCCGCCAACTCCATCAGGACCGGACTTGCCTCCGGGAGATACAGCGCCAGCTTGATCGTCGAGCCATGCCGTACCGGTTCACGGGTGGAGATGAAAACTCCGCCCGCCCCTAAATCGGTGACCTGGGCACCGATCGGGCTTTTCCCCAGGAGAAAGATGGCCGGGAACAGGCAGTGAATCCGGAGGTCCCTCCTGTCCACGGAATCGGTGTATTTGCGCGCCATTTCCAGGAATTCGCGACGCTCGACCGGTTTGGTCAGGTAGTCGTCGCACCCGGCCTGCATGGCGCGTTCCCGGTCCCCTTCCCTCCCCGCCGTGGTCAGCATGATCACCGGGATGGCGCTCAGGAAGGGATCAGCCTTGAGGAGGGTGCAACAGGCAACCCCGTCCATGGCGGGCATATTCATGTCCATGAAGATGAGATCGGGAGGATCCTTCCTGATCAATTCCAGCGCCTCAACGCCGTTCATCGCGGTCAGCACTTCCACGTCCGAGAGCTTCAGGAAGCTCTTCTCCAGTTCCAGCACCAGTCTGGTGTCATCTACCAGCAGTATCTTCGGTTTAGTCACGGCAAGCCACTCCTCTTACTCAAAGATCCCGTCGCGCATCCGCCACGACCGTCCAGGTCCCATCATGCATATTATTCCGCTCAGTAATCCAACACCCGCAGTCCTTTGTCAAGCCGGAAAAAGTTCCGGTCACGGTCCGAAGGTTTCCTTCCGGACCGGCAGGGGCGAAAGCGGTCAAGCGATCAGGCGCACAAAGTTCGGAATCGCCCGGAGTCTGAGCGGGGCAAAACCGAAGAAATCTCCGTCCAGCTGCACCGCCTTGTTCCCCGAGACCTCCAGTTCCGTCGCTTGGAGCGAGATAACCGACCGGCTGACGGCAACCCTCCCCAGCGGCAGGAGCAGGGCGAGCTTCAGGTAGGTGAAACGCCCGCCCCTGATGCAGAGCGCCTGAAAACCGGGGCTGAATAGGTCTCCCCCGGGCGCGAGCAGGAAGTTTTCGGCGTAGTTCGCCGCATTGCAGACGATGACGCTATGACAGGAGAGGGTCCTGCCGCCGCCGGTTACCTGCAGCAGGCCCTTGTCCCAACCGAACAAAACTCGTAGCGCCGAGAGGAGATAGGCGCCCCTGCCAACCAACCGCTTCTCGCCGAGCCGCACCCCCTGGACCACGGCGCCGTCCACGCCGACGCCGGCCATGAGCAGAAAGCGCCTGACCTGTCCGGAGCACTCAAGTTCGCCGATCGAGATGGGACGCGACGCCCCCCGCGCCACCCGACCGAGCGCATCGTCAAGGGATTCGATCTTCAGCTCCCGGGCCAGCACGTTCGAAGTGCCAAGCGGAATGACCCCAAGGGTCGCCACGCCGGGAACCAGGCCGTTCAGCACGCCGTTCACCGTGCCGTCGCCGCCCGCGACGAGCACGAGGGGGTCGCTCACCTCGGCGCAGATGCGCGCGGCGAAAAGAGTCGCATCCTGGGGATTGCCGGTTGGAAGCAGTTCCGGATCCAGGCCGCTCAGGCTCAGGGCCGCCATGACCTGGGCAATGCGGCTTTGGGAATAACTCCCGGAGGTGGGGTTCACGATCAAAAAAGTGCGTCTTGCCAAGGCCATCTCAGGTCACCGGTACGCATGAACAGGGCAGCCAGGAGCGGCCCCATGGTTGGCAAAAAGGAATCAACACGCAGGCTTTAGCGCACTCATTCGCCCTTCTGGGCATCATTTTTCTCATCGTTTTTTTCCGCCGGCTGAGAGAAGCTCCGCAGGCACTCGCCCATCGCCCTGAGCCTCTCGTTCACCAGGAAGTTCACGCTCCCCTCGGGGTAGCCTCCGTCCTCGGCTTGCACCCCTGCCGAAACTCCGGTGAGGATCTCGATCCCCTGGTCCACGTCCGAGACGCTCCAGATATGGAACCGGCCCGCCTGCACCGCCTCGACCACCTCGTCGTTCAGCATCAGGTTGCGCTCGTTCAGTTTGGGAATCATGACCCCCTGATCCCCGGTGAGCCCCTTTGCCTTGCAAACGGCGTAGAATCCCTCGATCTTGTAATTCACCCCTCCGATCGGCTGCACCTGGCCGTGCTGGTTCACGCTTCCGGTGACGGCTATCCCCTGCCGGATCGGAAGCCCGGAAAAAGCTGAGAGCAGACCGTAGAGCTCCGTGGACGAGGCGCTGTCCCCCTCGACTCCCTCGTAGGACTGCTCGAAACAGATGGAGGCGGAAAAGGAGAGCGGCTTGTCGCGAGCGAACTTACCGCCCAGGTAGCCGGTCAGGATCAGCACCCCCTTGTCGTGGATCGGCCCGGAAAGCTTCACCTCCCGCTCGATGTTCACCATCCCCGCCCGCCCGAGGGAGACCCGGGTGGTGAGGCGTGAAGGTCTGCCGAAGGTGTAGTCCCCAAGCGTCATGACGGAGAGCCCGTTGATCTGGCCCACCACGCTCCCCTGGGTGTCGCACAGGATGGTGCCGTCGACCAGGTACTCCTGCATCCTCTCCTCGATCCTGTTGCTCCGGTAGGTCTTCTCCTGCACCGCCTTCTTGACCCAAGCCCGGTCCACCAGCTGCGCGCCGTCCCGGGACGCCCAGTAACTCGCCTCCCGGATCAGGTCGGAAAGCTCCATGAACTGGGAGGAGAGCCGCTCCTGGTCCTCCACCAGGCGCGAGGCGTGCTCCAGCAGCGCCGCGACCCCGCCGGCGTCGAAGGGGAGCAACCCCTCCTTCCTGCAGTGGGTGGCTACGAAGAGCGCGTAGTCCTGCATGATCTCCGGGCTCCGGTTGATCCTGCTGTCGAAGTCGGCCTTCACCTTGAAGAACTTCCGGTAGTCCGGTTCAAGATAGAAGAGAAGGTAGTAGATCCAGGAAGAGCCGATCATGATGATCTTAGCGTGCAGGGGGATCGGCTCCGGTTTCAGCGATACGACGGTCATGAAACGGTACTGCTCCAGCACGTCCTCGATCTTTATCTCCGAGTTCCTGATGCAGCGCTTGAGCGACTCCCAGGCGAAGGGGTTGATCAGCACCTCGCGCGCGTCCACGATCAGGTAGCCGCCGTTGGCCCGGTGCAGCGCGCCTGGCTTGATCAGGGTGAAGTTCGTCGTCGCCACCCCCCCCATCTGCATGACGTTTTCGATCCTGCCAAACAGGTTGTTGTAGGTCGGGTTGGATTCGAAGACGATCGGCGCGCCGTTGTCGGCGCTGTTCTCCACGAAGACGTTCACCTCGTAACGCTCGAAGGTCGGCTCCTGCTTCGCCAGCCTGAGCCCCGGGATCTGGGGCGTAGCGGCCTGCGGCTTGAAATCCTCCAGATTCAGGAGGAGATCCTCCTGCACGCTCTCCAGGTAATCAAGGATCTTCTGGAAGCCGGCGTACTTCTCCTTGAGTGGGTCCAGGTGGTGTCCGACCGCCGAGAGCCCGAGCTCGCGGTCCAGCTGCGCCAGGGCGTCCCTGAGCGACTTCTCGTTCTCGCGGACCTGCCGGAGCACGTCGTTCAGCTTTTCCGTGAGCTCGCGGCCCAGGGCGTCCATCCGCTCCCGCTCCCCCTTTTCCAGGGCCTCGTATTCCTCCTGGGTGAAGTTGCGTCCCTCCTTCTGGGGGACGATGACCAGGCCGGAAACGGTGCGCTGCAGCGCGAACCCATGCTCCCCGGCCTCCTTTTCCAGGGCCGAGAAGATCTCGCCGTTTTTCTCCTGGTACTTTTCGATGATGGAGACCCGGTTGGTCTCGTACTCCTTGCTCTCCAGGGCGCTCGGGATGTTGGCCCGCACGTAGTCGAGCAGCTCGCGCAGGTCGTCCGCGAGTTCGCTCCCCTTGCCCGCCGGCAAGGAAAGCGCCAGCGGCGCGTCGGGAGCCGCGAAGTTGTGCACGTAACACCAGTCGCTGGGACTCGGGCCGTCCTTGGCGCGCCGCTTCAGGATGTTGCTGATGGTGGAACTCCTCCCGGTACCGGGGTCTCCGGCGAGGTAGAGGTTGAAGCCGTTGTTGGTCATGCCGAGCCCGAAATCGATGGAAGCCAGCGCCCGCTCCTGCCCGACGCTCCCCTCCAGGTTGGCAATCTCGTCCGTCGTCTTGAATCCGAAAGAGGCGGGGTCGCACACCCACCTGAGTCTCTCCACAGGGACCTTACGATCTATCTCAGACATGCGAGCCTCCTTGAAAAACCGACGAGTTTCAATGCCGCTAACAAACGCGGGGCTTACCGGCGCGGGAGCTGCCGGTCCAGGGTAGGCCCGAAGCGGGCCCGAACCAGTTCCTTCACCCCCTCCATGGCGAGTTCGCTCCCCCGCTCCCGGGCCAGGGAGGTGATGCGGCACCGCGCCATGCCGCACGGGTTGATGCGATCAAAGGGCGAGGTGTCCGCGCTAACGTTCAGGGAGAAGCCGTGCATCGACACCCAGCGCCGCACCCCGACCCCGATGGCGGCGAGTTTGCCCCGTTTGGTCCAGACCCCGGTCCGCCCGGGGACGGTGAAGCTTGCCACATCGAGCGCGCCGCAGAGCTGTACCAGGAACTCCTCAAGAAAGCGGAGGTAGCGGTGCAGGTCCCGGCCGCGCTGCTCCAGGTCGAGAATCGGGTAGCCGACCAGCTGGCCCGGTCCGTGATAGGTGACGTCCCCGCCCCGGTTCACCCGTAGCGCGCTGACAGCCGGGTCGAGCACGTTGGCGAGGCTCCCTCCGGCTCCCACGGTGTACACCGGCGGGTGCTCGAGGAGCAGCAGGAGCTCCGGCCCGCCCCCCCTCAGTTCCGAGACCAGCTGCTGCTGCATTTCGAGCGCCTCGACGTAGCCTATGAGTCCCAGATCTCTGACAACCATGGTTCGGGCACCCCAAGGCAATAGAACGCGGATACAAGTCTGATTGAACGGATTTACGCGGATTTATAAACTGAAAAGGTTTAAACCCGATTCTTGTTCTTTATCGGCGTAAATCCGCACAATCCGCACAATCCGCACAATCCGCACAATCCGCACAATCCGCACA
>Ga0209125_1001993_pt1 | contig 17056 bp, 22 predicted proteins | sample BarGraIncub1131A_FD_184503 | JGI IMG/M metagenome (GOLD analysis project Ga0209125, IMG submission 184503) | Arctic peat soil microbial communities from Barrow, Alaska - Barrow Graham LP Incubations 11-31A (SPAdes) (version 2) | ecosystem: Environmental > Terrestrial > Soil > Wetlands > Peat...
ACCGCTTCTGGAAGAAATATTCTTCAAAAAAGAAGACAAAAGGGTAGAAAAAGATTGACAGCATAAGGGCCGCTAATGTGGCCTTTTTCTGCAATTTGCGGAAAAGAGGGCGGCTAAATATGAACATCAATGTTAAGAAATACAGAATTAGAAAGAATGCTGAATTTAGAACAGTATATAGAAGAGGAAAATCTTTTTCTAACCTACTATTAGTATTATATATTTATAAAAATGGCAAAGATATTAATAGATGTGGAATATCTGTAAGTAAAAAAGTAGGAAAAAGTGTAATTAGAAGCAGGGTTAAGAGATTAATAGGTGAAAGCTATAGGCTTAACAATGAAGGATTAAAAACAGGATTTGATTTAGTGTTTATTGCAAGGAATCCTTCTAATTCTAAAAATTACAAAGAGATAGAGAGTGCTTTGAAAAAATTGCTTAGGAAAGCTGGTTTAATTAATAATGAAAAAAATACTTATACTGGGTATTAAATGTTATAGAAAGTATATATCACCTCTTAAGAGGCCTTGTTGTATATTCTATCCTACATGTTCTCAGTATACTTTAGAAGCTATTGAAAAGCATGGATCAATTAAGGGCTTGATCATGGGAATAAAGAGAATACTTAGATGTCATCCTTACAATAAGGGCGGCTTTGATCCAGTTAAATAACCACTCGGGAGGTTTTATATTGAAATTTAATTTGGAGTTTATAGTTCAACCGCTAAAAAAATTCTTTTTTATGATACATAGTGGTGTGCATACAGTTATTCCAAATAACGATATATCATTTGGATTAACAATAATTATTTTTACTATTATAATAAGATTAATATTGTTGCCTTTAAGCATCAAACAAACTAAATCAACTGCTAAAATGGGTGCCATTCAACCAGAAATGAAGAAAGTTCAGGCAAAATATAAAAGTGATCCACAAAAGGCTCAGCAAGAAGTAATGAAACTTTATAAAGAAAATGGAGTAAATCCAATGGGTGGATGTTTACCAATGCTTATACAAATGCCTATTTTGTTTGCTTTATTTTATGTATTTAACAATTTAGATATGAAGGGTGCTGGTTTCTTATGGATACCAGATTTAACAAAGCCTGACCCTATATATATATTACCAATATTATCTACTGTTACAACATATTTTTCATCGAAACTTATGCAACCACCCACGGCAGATGGTGCACAATCCAAACAAACGTCAACAATGAATACTGGAATGGCTATTTTTATGGGATTCATGAGTCTTAGATTTAAAGGCGCTTTGGTATTATATTGGGTTATAAATAATACAATACAAGTGATTCAAACTTTGGTTATAAATAAATCAGAACTTAACAAGAATATAAATAAAATTGAAGTTAACAGTAGTTCAAATAAAATAGAAACTAATAAAAACACAAATAAAACACAATCAAATAAAAAACAAAACAAGTAGATTTAACAAAAATAAGTTTAACACAAGTGCCTAGTTTTGATATATAGAAAGGCGGGTATAATTGCATTATGAAGGTTATAGAAATAATGGGGAAAACCGTAGAAGATGCAATTAATAATGCATTAACGGAATTAAATGTTACAATAGATAGAGTAAAAGTGGAGACCATTGACGAGGGTAGAAAAGGTTTTTTAAATATTATAGGCGTAAAGCCTGCTAAAATAAGAGTTACAGTTAAAAGAGATAGTTTAAATGAAGCTAAAACTTTCTTGAATGAAGTATTGCAGTCTATGAGTATGGATGCAGATGTAAAACTTAAGCATGAAAATAATGAAATCAAGATTGATTTAATTGGACCTAATATGGGTCTATTAATAGGATATAGAGGTGAGACCTTAGATGCACTTCAGTACCTTGTAAGTTTAGTTGTAAACAAAAGTCATGATGAAGAGTATAAGAGAGTAGTATTAGATACCGAAAATTATAGAGCAAAACGAGAAGAGACCTTAAAAAGACTTGCATCAAAAATTGCCTATAAGGTAAGAGTTAGTGGTAGGATATTAAAACTTGAGCCTATGAATCCTTACGAGAGAAGAATAATACACTCATCACTTCAAAATGATTCACATATTTGTACATTTAGTGAAGGTGAAGAACCATATAGAAGAGTCGTAGTTGATTTAAAGAAAGCCTAAGGGCTTTCTTTTTAAATTTACAAAGTAAAAGTTGTATCAATTATATTCTTAAGTTTCAAGGTTATTAACATTCATTTAAGTTAAATTTAATGTTGAACTTTACGAATACAATTAAAAACAATAATAAGAATGTATTAAAAATTACGATAATTACTAGATATAAAATATTTAATAAGGATATAATAATAGATAATTATTAAAATTGGAGGCATGTTTGATGAAAGAATTTGATACTATAGCTGCGATATCAACTAATATAGGAGAAGGTGGTATATCTATAATTAGGGTATCTGGTGATAAGTCAATAGATATAGTTGATAGTATATTTTTAGGTAAAAACAATAGAAAGATTCATGATATAAAATCTTATACTATGAGGTATGGACATATAATTGATAAAAATGGAAGTAGACTCGATGAAGTTATTATTTCATATATGAAAGGTCCTAAAAGTTTTACTGCAGAAGATACTATTGAGATAAATTGTCATGGAGGAGTAATTGGTACTAATAGAATACTACAAGAAGTTGTACGCGCCGGAGCAAGAATGGCAGAGCCAGGGGAATTTACTAAAAGGGCATTTTTAAATGGCAGAATTGATTTAAGCCAAGCGGAAGCAGTTATGGATATAATAAGGGCAAAGACAGAGCTTAGTATGAAGTCTGCACTCATGCAATCAGAAGGTTCAATTTCCAGGGAAATAAAAGCTATAAGAAATAAATTACTTAGTGTAATTGCACATATAGAGGTTACAGTTGATTACCCTGAAGAGGATATTGAGGAAGTAACTGCGGCGGAGGTTAGTGGAGATGTTACGAAAATAATAGGTGAGATAGATATATTACTAAGTACAGCAGATGAGGGGAAAATCTTAAGAGAAGGACTTAGCACTGTTATAGTTGGAAAACCTAATGTGGGTAAATCATCACTTCTTAATGCTCTTGTTAAAGAAAAAAGAGCTATAGTTACAGATGTGCCGGGTACAACTCGTGATGCAATAGAGGAGTATATAAGCATTGAGGGTATACCAATTAAGATAGTAGATACCGCAGGTATTCGCGAAACAGAAGATATAGTCGAAAAAATAGGGGTAGAAAAATCAAAAGAAAAAATAGATGAGGCGGATCTAGTTATCTTGATATTAGATTCAAGTAACAAGTTAAGTCTTGAGGATAGAGAAATTATTGAATATATTAAAGAAAAAAAATATATTGTACTATTAAACAAAAGTGATTTAGGTGGTAAAATAGAGATGGATGAATTAAAAAACCTAAAATCAAAATATATAACTAAGATTTCAGTAAAAACAGGTGAGGGACTAAATTATGTTAAAGAACATATAAAAGATCTATTCTTTAAAGGTGAAATTAAAACAGAAGGAGTATTTGTTACAAACAATAGGCACAAGCAATCTTTGATAAGAGCAAAAGAAAACTTAGAATCATCACTAAATGCACTAGAATATACTTCAGCCATAGATTTGGCATCAATTGATATTCGAAATGCATGGGCAAATTTAGGCGAAATTACAGGAGAGGCTTTAGAGGAAGATATTATACATAAGATATTCTCAGAATTTTGTTTAGGAAAGTAGGGAGAAATATGAAATATGATGCAGGTAATTTTGATGTTATAGTTATTGGAGCAGGTCATGCAGGTTGTGAGGCGGCTCTTGCGGCTGCAAGAATAGGATGCAAGACTTTAATTTGTGCTATAAATTTAGATAGTGTGGCTTTGATGCCATGTAACCCCAATGTTGGCGGAACTGCTAAAGGACATTTAGTAAGGGAAATAGATGCTCTTGGTGGTGAAATGGGAGTGAATATTGATAATACATATATACAATCAAGAATGCTTAACAAGTCTAAAGGTCCAGCTGTGTTTTCATTAAGAGCTCAAGCTGATAAAAAAGCATATGGCGCAAGAATGAAGAATGTAATAGAAAAACAAGAAAATTTACAACTAAGACAATTAGAAGTAACATCCATAGATATGACTGAGGGAAAAATCAATGGTGTTCTTACAAAAAATGGTGCTTTCTTTAAAACAAAGACTATTATTATAGCTTCTGGAGTATATTTAAAATCTAAGGTTATAATTGGAGATCAAAGTTATAATGAAGGTCCTAGTGGATTACTTCCAGCTAATGAACTTTCTAAATCATTAATTGAAATTGGAATAGACTTAAGGCGATTTAAAACAGGAACTCCAGCTAGAATAAGTAAAAGATCAGTGGACTTTTCTAAAATGGAAGAGCAATGTGGTGACACGGAAGTAGTTCCATTTTCATTTATTAGTGAAGATATTAGTAGAAATCAACTTTCTTGTTACTTAACTTATACAAATAAAAATACTCATAATGTAATAAGGAAAAATATTCATAGATCTCCTCTATATAATGGATCTATTAAGAGCATAGGACCAAGATATTGTCCTTCTATCGAAGATAAAGTAATGAGGTTTGCGGATAAGGAAAGACATCAAATATTTATAGAACCTGAGGGTGAGAATACAGAGGAGATGTATGTTCAAGGTATGTCCAGCTCACTTCCTGAGGAAATTCAGGTGGAAATGTTAAAAACAGTAGCAGGACTTGAAAATGTAGAAATTATGAGAACGGCTTATGCCATAGAGTATGATTGTATAGATTCAACTGATTTAAAATTATCTCTTGAATTTAAAAATATTAAAGGTTTGTTCTCAGCTGGTCAAATAAATGGTAGCTCAGGATATGAGGAAGCGGCCTCTCAAGGTATTATTGCGGGAATTAATGCGGCACTTACTATACAAAATAAAGATCCATTAATACTTAAACGGTCAGACGGATATATAGGTGTTTTAATTGATGATTTAGTTACTAAAGGTACTAATGAACCATATAGAATGATGACCTCCAGGGCAGAATATAGATTGCTACTAAGACAAGATAATGCTGATTTAAGATTAACCGAAATAGGTTATAATGTAGGATTAGTTAAAGAAGATAGATATGAAATATTTACAAAAAAGAAGATGCAAATTGAAGAGGAAATCCAACGAATAAAACATTTGCAAATTACAAATAAAAAGGATATTGAAGAATTTTTAATCTCTTGTAATTCAACTCCGCTTAAAAAGCCAATTAGTTTATATGAGCTTATAAAAAGACCAGAGCTTGATTATTATATAGTTGAAAAATTAGACCCTAATAGACCTAAATTAAATAAATATATACAGCAGCAGGTTAACATTGTTTCTAAATACGAAGGCTACATTCAGAAGCAGTTAGACCAAATTAAACAATTTAAAAAATTTGAAAATAAGAGTATATCAAAAGATATAGATTATGACAAAGTAAAAGGATTAAGAATAGAGGCTATGCAAAAACTAGGTAAAATTAAACCAGAGAGTATAGGTCAAGCTTCTAGAATATCAGGAGTGTCACCTGCAGATATGTCGGTTTTAATGATATATCTAGAGCAGCAGAAGAGACTTAACGACATTTCAAAAGATTAGTCTTAACGTATATAAATATGGAGGTGGAATATGAAATATTTTGATATATTAAATGAAGCTAGTAATAACGTAGGACTTGAATTTAACCAGTCAAAGTATGATCAATTTATGAAATATAAAGATCTTATAAAAGAATGGAATGAAAAAGTAAATTTAACGGCAATAAAAGAAGATGAAGAAATAGTAAAAAAACACTTTATTGATTCTATGAAAGTGTTTAAGTTTGATCAGCTTAAAGATGCAAAGAATGTTATAGATATAGGCACTGGGGGAGGGTTTCCTGGCATTCCTATGAAAATAATTAAACCAGAAGTAAATATAGTTTTATTGGATTCACTAAATAAAAGGATTAATTTTTTAAATGAAGTAATCAAATCACTAAACCTAAAGAACATTAAAGCTATTCATGGTAGAGCGGAGGATTTTGCACAAGAAGCACAATATAGAGAAAAATTTGATATAGCAGTTTCAAGGGCTGTTGCTAATTTAACAGTCTTAAGTGAATATTGTATACCATATGTAAAGTTAGGTGGATATTTTGTTGCGATGAAAGGTCCTGCAGTTGAAGAGGAAATTAAATTATCAAAGAATGCAATTAGAATGCTTGGTGGACGAATAGAACATATAGAAAAGGTGCAGATTGAAGGTAGTGATTTAAATCATAATTTAGTAATAATAAGCAAAATAGCGGTAACTCATAAGAAATATCCTAGGAAAGCAGGGATGGTTACTAAAGACCCTTTATTTTAAGGTCAATTAAGTACTGCAGGTGATAACTATAGCACCGCAGGTGATAATTAATGTTGTAATTTGTCGTACGAAAAAATAAAAAAAAAGAAGGAAATACGATAAAAATAGAGAATTGTTAATAAAAGGTAAAAAAGAAAATACAAAAGGATAAGGAAAAATTGAGGGATGGTATATTATGCAAAATAATGTAAATTACGTATCTATAGAATTAATTTCTCCAAATGTTTATCAGCCTAGAAAACATTTTAATGAGGAAACTATTGAAGAACTGTCTCTGTCAATAAAAGCTTATGGAATAATTCAACCACTTACAGTTAGAAAAAGTGGGGAAAACAGATATGAATTAGTAGCGGGAGAGAGAAGACTTAGAGCAGCAAAAAAAATAGGACTTGAACAAGTTCCAGTAATTATTATAGATATTACAGATAAAGATTCTGCAGCTATTGCATTACTCGAAAATTTACAAAGAGAAGATTTGAATTTTTTGGAAGAAGCTATGGCTTATTATAATCTCATTCAAGATCATTCTTATACACAAGAGCAGTTAGCAAAAATGATAGGAAAAAAACAATCAACTATTGCAAATAAATTAAGATTATTAAAATTGGATAAAGAAGTAACAAATATATTAGTAGAGCATAGGCTTACAGAAAGACATGCTAGGGCACTACTTAGATTAAATGATATAAATATTCAAAAAAAGGTACTTAAAATAATAGTTGATAAATCGCTTAATGTTAAAAATACAGAGGAACTTATTGAAAAAGAATTATTAAAGTTATGTAGAGATGAAATAGCTAATGATGGAAAGAAAAAGATAAAAGGAATTTTTGCGCCTAGAGTTTATATAAATACTATTAAACAAGTTTTCGATAAGTATGGTATAAATGCAGAATATAAATCTAAAGAGTTAGAAGATAGTATAGAAGTGATAATAAAAATACCTAAAAAATAAATATAAAAAAGCAGAATGTTTCACGTGAAACATTCTGCTTTTTTATATTTATTTGAGATAATTTTAAAAAGTACTATTAAAATTTATAACATAAATATATAATGAACTATAAGAGAAATTTGCATATAAAATATATACTATATTATGAAGAGAAGGTGGAGTCATGAAAACCATATGTATTTTCAATCAAAAGGGAGGAGTAGGAAAAACTACTACTAATATAAACTTATGCTCTTATTTGGCAATGCAAGGAAAAAAAATTCTAACTATAGATATTGATCCTCAAGGAAATAGTACAAGTGGATTAGGATTTGACAAAAAAAAGATAAAGTTATCAACATATGATTTATTAATATCAGATATTTCTATTAGGGAAACTATAAAAGAATGTGAACTTGTAAATAATTTATATATAATTCCTTCTACAATTGAATTGGCAGGTGCGGAAGTAGAATTGATTAGTAGAAATAATCGTGAGAATATTTTAAAAGAAAAACTTAAAGAAATTGAAGGTGAATTTGATTATATATTTATAGATTGTCCACCTTCATTAGGTATTTTAACAATAAATGCACTTACGGCGGCGACTAATGTGCTTACACCTATACAATGTGAATTTTATGCTTTAGAGGGTGTTGGACAATTAGTAAATACAATTCAATTAGTTAAGAAATCTTTGAATAAAAAGCTTGAAATTGAGGGTGTTATTTTGAGTATGTATGATAATAGAACAAAATTGTGTAATGAGGTTGTAACAGAAGTGAGAAAATATTTTAATGATAAGGTTTATGAAACAACAATACCAAGAAATATAAGATTAGCTGAAGCACCAAGTTTCGGATTACCAATTATGTTGTATGATGATAAATGTAAGGGAGCAGATGCTTACAAGGAATTAGCAAGTGAATTTTTAGATAGACAAAGGAGATGATAGATAGTGAGCAAGAAATTTGGATTAGGAAAGGGTTTAGGCGCTTTAATACCAGAAGAGGAAATTATAGAAGATGGATCTGCTATTTTTAAAATACCTATGAATTTGATAAAAGCTAATAAAAATCAGCCAAGAAAAAAATTCGATACCGAAAAGATATCAGAACTTGCACAATCAATAAAAGAACATGGGGTTATTCAACCTATTATAGTAAATAAAGAAGAAAATATATACATAGTTATAGCTGGTGAGCGAAGATTTAGAGCTGCTAAAAGCATTGGTCTCTCAGAAATTCCTGCAATTGTTATGAATATAGACAATAAACAGGTATTAGAAATATCATTAATAGAAAACATTCAAAGAGAAGACTTAAATCCAATTGAAGAAGCAATAGCTTACAAAAAATTATTAGTAGATTTTAACCTTACTCAAGAAGAAATAAGTAAAAAGGTCTCTAAATCAAGAACAGCTATAACAAATTGTATGAGATTATTAAATTTAGATGAAAGAGTTCAAGATTACATAGTAAATGAAGTGATTTCAGAGGGTCATGGAAGAGCAATACTGGGAATAAATGATAATCAAATCCAATTTCAAATTGCACAAACCGTTATAGATAATACTCTTAATGTTAGAGAAACTGAAAAGTTAGTAAAGAATTTTGGAAATGAAAGGCAAGAAAGAGTAATTAGTAATACAAACAATATATATTATAAAGATATAACGAATAAATTAGAAAATCGTTTTGGTACTAAAGTTTCCATTAATTCTAAAAATAAAAGTAAAGGTAAGATAGAAATAGAATATTACTCAGAAGATGATTTTGAAAGAATTTTAGAAGTTTTTAATATATAATGTTTCACGTGAAACATTATATAAAACATAAGTGAGAGGATGTAATTTTTAATGCAGAGCATAATTAATTTTATAAATAATACGCAGATATATATAATCATAGGTCTTATTATTATGGTGTTTATATTAATGATAATGGTTGTAATAACATATGCATCATTAAATAAAATAGAAACTAAATACAGAAAATTAATGAGAGGTGTAAATAAAAGGAATTTAGAAGATATAGTTGTATCTTATTTAGACAAAATTGACGAAGTTAAAGATCAAAATGATATTCTGAAAGAGGAATATGAACAAATTAATGGGAAACTAATAACTTGTGTGCAAAACACTTCAATGGTAAGGTATAAAGCATTTGACAATATGGGAAGTGATTTAAGTTTCTCAATAGCATTGCTCGATGGAGTTGGTAGTGGTGTTATATTAACAAGTATTTATGGTAGAAATGAGAGTACAACTTATGCAAAACCAATAGATAAAGGAATATCTAGGTATGAATTATCTAAGGAAGAAAATAAGGTGCTTCAGCAAGCTATAGTTACAAAAAAATAAACAATTATAAAATTTAAAAATGTATTAGACATTCTTTGATTTTATATTTGTTTAATAGAATAAGTTTAACCTTCGACATCTTTTATGTCAAAATCACTATAAAGAGAAGTTGATTTTCTACCTCCTATAGTTTTGAGTATTGAATGGTATAAACCTTTTGAAATTGCATCTGCAAGCATCATTACCGTGTATAACCTTGTATTTTGAAGAACCATGAATTCAAAAGCTCCAGATATATTTACAACTCCGGTTATACTCAAATCGCCAACTTTAGGTAAATCTTTATTCATAGCAGCGCCAGGACTTAATGGCTTTTCCTCAACAATAATTTTGCCTATATTTTGTAAACTTCCAAGGCTTGCATCAATTGCGATAATGTAAGGATTGGTATATGAATAGTTAATTTCATCGATTGTTTCACGTAAATTTTTTGCATGTACCGGACATTCAAGCGTACCGTAAATATGAACTTTGTTTCTAACTAAAAACTTAAGCTTGTTCCCTACTAGGGGGCCTAAACTATCACCAGTAGATCTGTCGGTGCCAATACATAAAACAACAATAGGTCGCACACATTTAGTTATTGGAAAAATATATTGACTTATAACATCTCTTAACTTAAAAGTGCAATCTCGGGACATAGAATCTAAAATAACTTTATCTACCATAAAAAAACCTCCTATTTGGATTTTAGCCACGTTGGAGGTTTTTTATTCTATAAAACTTCAACTTTTTTTAATATATTATAAAACACCAAGAAAAACATACAAAATAACATGCCCATAATACCATTTGCTCTTAGGCCTATGAATATAGAAATAAGAACAGCAACAGGGTGAATGCCTAGCGAGGAAGATACAATTTTAGGTTCAATAATTTGTCTTACAATTGTAATAATTATATAAGATATTAAAAGACCTAAAGCGGCTATAACATTTTTAGAAATGAAGAATATTACTATTAAAGGAAGGTAAATAGAGCCTATTCCTAAAATAGGGAGTAAATCGAATATGCCACATAATATACTTAACGTAACAGCATATTTAACCCTAAAAATTAGAAAAACAACTAATGTTTCTAAAAAAGTTATAGTTATTATTAATAAGTATGAAAGCAAATAATTATTTAACATTTTTTTTGATTCATCAAATATATAACGTATTCTATCTTCACTTTTAGGAGTAATTAAATCAAATTTTTTTCTGTTTGTAGATGATAAATCCTTTGTGAAAAAATATGTAGTAAGTATAGTAAATAATAAAACCATTAAAGCATAAGGTATGATAGAAACAAGACTTATAGTTTGTGAAAATATTTTTGTAGATGAATTCATACCTACATTTATAAATTTGGTTATATAACTAGTAATATTTGATTCGATATTATTAATTATGCTGGGATCTAAATTCTTATAATAGTTTTGTAAATTACTAAAAAAATCAAGTATAATAGCTTTATTTGATGTAAAATATGTTTGAATATTTTTACCAAGTTGTATTGATTCAGAGGTTATAGTTGTTATTACTAAAAATAATAATATAACAATTACAGCGAAAAATATAGTAGTAGTAAATAAAGATGCTATAGTGTTTTTAATTTTAAAAGTTTTCATTAAATACCTCGTTGGTATTTTAAGGAATGAAGCTAAGATTAGAGCGATTACAAATGGAAGCGTGTAACCTATTGTTCCAAAAAAAACTACAAAAACAAAAGTATACAAAATAAAGAAGATAGATATTTTGTCAATTTTTTTTAAGAAATTTTCCATTTACTTAAAATCACACCTTTCTAATAATAGTATTGAGGGCATCAAGGGTATAATTAATGTCTTTTATATCATTAAAAGGGCCAATTCCAAACCTAAGTGTACCAGATGGATAGGTCCCAATAGTTTTATGGGCCAGGGGTGCACAGTGAAGGCCAGTTCTTGTTACAATTCCATATTCACTATCTAAAATAAAGCCTAATTCTGAATTGTCAATTTTTGTAGAATTAACAGATATGGTGGAAGTTCTTTTTAAATTATCTTCCAAACCATATACACTAATGGAGGGTATATTCAATAAGCCATTGATAAGATGGCTACATAAATATTCTTCGTTTTCTCGAATTGTAGCTATACCTTGGGAATTAATAAAATTAATTCCTTCTAAAAGGCCAGCTATACCTGGAGCATTTAAGGTTCCGCTTTCAAATTTGTCAGGCAAGAAATCTGGTTGAACGATACTAGATGAAAGACTACCAGTTCCACCTTCTATAAATGAAGTACATTCTTTATTTAATTTATCGTCAATTAAAAATCCGCCTGTACCTTGAGGGCCAAGTAAACTTTTATGACCTGTAAAGGCCAAAGCATTACAATTTAATTTATAGAAATCTAGTGGCAATACGCCAGCAGTTTGAGCGGCATCGATAAGAAAATAGATGTCTTTATCTTTACATATTTTTCCTATAAGTTCTAGTGGCTGAATACTTCCAATAATATTAGATGCGTGTGATAGAACTACTAACTTTGTGTTCGGTTTAAGTGCATTTATAAAATCATCTACATTAATTAAACCGTCGCATGAACAAGGCAAAATATCTAATTCGATAATACCACGCTTAAGAAGAGAGTTTAAGGGCCTTAATGCAGCATTATGGTCCATTGATGAAGTTATTACATGCCAGCCACTTTTTACAGATGATTTTATGAGTGTATTTAATGAGGTAGTAACATTCGGTGTAAAAATTACATTCTCAACTTTATCAAAATGGAAAAAATCCATTATTGCGTATCTACAATTTAAAACAACTCTATTTCCAGCCAGGGAAGCAGTCGAGACACCTCTACCAGGATTTGTGCCTATATTCATCATATAATTCAGCATTGAAGTATAAACTTCAGTCGGTTTAGGAAATGTAGTTGCTGCGTTATCTAAATATATTTTCATGATTTCCTCCAATTTTATATAATAAGTTAATAATATCAGTATATGTTATAGAAGATATAGCATCTATTAACATTATAATTAATAAGTTAAATTTTGTTTCCATATAATTAAAACCATAAATAGTTTATAATAAAATCAGATAAAGAATAAATACGAATTTAAGATTACCATATAATACAATATTATAGTCTAAAGTTCTATAAATGTATATGAAATCAGTTGCTTTAACAAATGCGAGAACTATAAATTAAAAAGTAGGGTGAAAAACATTGAATAAATATTATATAGTGACATTTCAAAATACACATGAAGCAATGAAAGCAGAACGAGAAGCTTTGAGAAAACAAATTAAGGTAGTGGTTACTCCTACACCTACGTTTATAACTAAAAGTTGTGGAATTAGTCTAAAAGTAGATGAAGAAAATATTTTAAATATAATAAATCTTATAAAATCAGAAGATATAAAGGTAAAAGAAATTTTTGTAAGAGATGCTGAGAGTATAAAAATTATAGAATATAATTAAAATATTTATGTTATTTTAATTGAGTTAATTTTGAATTAGAGGTGGGATGTGAAATGAAAGTATTTAATTTAGGTGATATTGTTGAAATGAAAAAAATCCACCCTTGCGGTAGCAAGAACTGGGAAATTGTTAGATTGGGCGCGGATATAAAAATAAAGTGTTTGGGGTGCGCGCGAATAGTCATGCTCCCGAGAGTTAAATTTGATTCAGGAGTAAAGAAAGTTATAAAAGAAAATTTAAGTAATAAAGAAACTGTACCTAAAAAATAAAACGTAATCTATAAAAAGGTCAATCTATAAGAATTCACCTATAAAAGAATAATTGCTTGATATTTGTAGAATTAAGTGATATAATTTATTCTTGTAATCCCTGCTGTGCAATGCACAGCCGTTAGTCCAAGGGGAGGAGGTGAAATTAATGAGAAAGTATGAAACTATATTCATATTACATCCTTCATTAGACGAAGAAGCTGTTAAAGCTAACGTTGAAAAGTTTAAAGGTGTAATAGAAAATAATGGTGGAGAAATTGAAAATGTTGATGCGTGGGGTAAAAGAAAATTAGCTTATGAAATACAAAAAGTTGGTGAAGGTTACTACACATTAATAAATTTTAACGCAAACCCTGAATTACCGAAAGAATTAGATAGAGTATTCAGAATTACTGACACTGTTATAAGACATATCATAATAAATCCAGAAAAATAGGTGGTGCATTTATGAATAAAGTTGTTTTAGTTGGTAGATTGACAAAAGATCCTGAGCTAAGGTTTGCTCAAGGAACAGGAACAGCTGTAGCCACTTTCACTGTAGCCGTAAATAGAAGATTTAAGCGAGAAGGTCAACCAGAAGCAGACTTTATACCAATAGTGGTATTTGGAAAGCAAGCGGAAGCAACTGCTAATTACATGAGTAAAGGCAAGCTTTTAAGTGTTTCGGGGAGTATTCAAACTAGAAACTATGAGGCTAAAGATGGTACTAAAAGATATGTTACAGAGGTGCTTGCTGATGAAGTTGACTTCCTTGAATGGGGAGGAAATAAATCATCGGATACGAATACTAATCAAGGTGGAAATAACAGCAAATCGAGTGCCAAATCTAATGATTTTGGCAGCGATAGCGATATAACACCAATTGATGATGGAGACATACCATTCTAATATTAGGTAAGGAGGGAAAAAAACAATGGCTATGAATGAACATAAAAGAAGCGGCGGCGGTGCTGGTGGAAACAGAAAGAGAATGAAAAGAAAAGTTTGTGCTTTCTGTATGGATAAAGCAACTGCAATCGACTATAAAGATATAAATAAATTAAGAAAATATGTTACAGAAAGAGGAAAGATTCTCCCAAGGAGAATTTCCGGAAACTGTGCAAAACATCAAAGAATGCTTACTGTATCTATTAAAAGAGCAAGAAATATAGCATTATTACCATTTACTACAGAGTAGTAAATGACTGGAAGCAGCGCCTTAAGGTAGCTGCTTTTATTTTTTTATAGTAAGAATAAAGATTTTGGTCAATAATAATATAAATATAAATATAAAATTATATATCATCATGTGTATTTTGTAGTATACTTATAATGGCAACCCATATAATGTAAACAAATAAATATAAAACATATTATATCCTGGGTTGCATATATAAAAATAAACTTTAGTTGCATAAATTTAGAAAACTAACTAAAATAGAGTTATATGCATAAGCCTACAAGGGGGGATGATATACTATGAAAAGGGATGATTTTAATATAATGTCTAATGTTAAGTTAATTGAAAGTTTGAAGGCTGAGCTATTATGTATAATAGGTGATTTTTTCAAATTGCTAAGTAAAGGAAGCAATGTTGCTCAAGATGCTATACTAGATTGCATATCGGGGGCAATAATACTTTTATATATATTAGGTGAAAGGTTAGGATATTCCAATGTTGAAGTGGATGAGAGTATGAAAAAGAAACTAAAAGTAGGGATAGTTGAAGGAGACAATATAGAAAAGGATGGAAAGGACTTAAGCAAATTATATTCACATATAAAGGGAAGATAAGTAATGGAGGAAAAAATGAAAAATAAAAATTATAGTACAAAGGCAATTGTAGAGGCTTCACTTATATCTATTATAATTTCAATGATAATGATTGTAACGGGATATTTGCCATTTGTATCATTTATAGGAACATTAATATTACCAATCCCTGTAGCCATTCTCTATATAAGACATGATAAAAAAGTAACGGTTACTGCTATATTTTTGAGTATAATTTTAACATCATTAGTATTTAACCCAATAAGAGCAATATATGCAGCTATAACTTGCAGTATTATTGGTATAGTACTTGGGTATTGTGTTAAGAAACAAAAAAGGTCGTCTATAACCTTATTATACTTAACAATTGGCTGCGCGATGGCTAATATATTAAAAATCGTTTTTTCTTTGTCATTTATAGCAAAAGTAAATTTTGTAGATTTTATTTCTAAAAATTTGGAACTTGCGAAGCAATCAATGAAAAGCTCCGTTGATGGAGCAAAAACTCTTTATTTAAAAAATGGAATTACTCCAGATCAGTTAAAGATATTAGACAAAAATTATGAAATGATAAATAAAATGGATGTTGCTGTATTTTTAGCATTAATACCTGCAGGTATTTTTATTTTCTCATTAGTATCTGCTTATTTAAATTACATAGTGGCTAGTGCAATATTAAAAAAACTAAATTATAAGATGGCGGAAGTATTACCTTTTAGCAGAGTTTACCTTTCAAATATTGTTGGGGCTGTATTAATAGGTATAGTATGTATAGGAATAATACTGGCCTCAAAAAAAATAGTTGGTGGGGAGTATTTACAAAATTCTTCCCAAGTTCTTGTGCAATCTGTATTCATTATAAATGGACTAGCAGCAAGTACATATTTTTTAAGAGTTAAAAAAAATCTATCTAAACCAATAGTAGTATTAATTTTAGGTTTGACAACACTTTCGCCTCTAGGTAGCATTTACTTTTCAATAGGACTCATGGAAATGGCTTTTGATTTTAGAAAGCTTGATCCATATAGAATTAAAAGAAAATAATGGGGGCTGATTATGGATAATAAATACAATTATTTTAATGTCAATAATAAGATATATATGGTGAGCATGGCCCTACTCATATATATAATATTTTATTATGGACATTTCCAAGTAGGATTAATAGCACTCGGATTTTATGCAATATTAGTAGTGTATAATATCTATAACTCAAAGATTAAAAAAAACGAGTGGAAAAAATTCATTGAAAATTTTTCTTCTAAACTTGATATAGCGACTACAAGTACTTTGGTTAAACTTCCTTTTCCACTAATAATAATAGGTTATACTGGAAACATTTTATGGTACAATCAAAGTGTAACAACCATGCTTGAAGGGGAAGACCTTTTAAATAAAAATATTAGAGATATAATTAAAGAACTTAATTTAAAACAAGTTTTAGAGGGCAAAAAGAATATATTTCCAAACATTAAAATAAAAAATAAATTCTATGAAATTTATACTAACATTGTGGATACAAACGAGAATAAAAATGTTAAAGATAAGATTATGCTCCTATATTTTTATGATATAACTGAGAAAACAATTTTAGTAAAAGGTATTAATGGTAACCGTGAAAGCATTATGCTAGTGGAAGTTGACAATCTTGATGATGTTGTAAAAACTACAGACGAAGATAAGGCACCTCTACTTGTAGCAGAGATTGAGCGTACGATTAATAGTTATGGACAGAGTGTAAATGCTATAGTAAAAAAATATACATCCAATAAATATGTTATTATAGTTCAAGACAAGTATATTGAAAAGGAAATAGAAAAGAAATTTGATATACTAGATAGTATACGCGAAATAAGTAATGGTAATAAACTTGCAGTTACTTTAAGTATAGGTGT
>Ga0209125_1001995_pt1 | contig 17028 bp, 10 predicted proteins | sample BarGraIncub1131A_FD_184503 | JGI IMG/M metagenome (GOLD analysis project Ga0209125, IMG submission 184503) | Arctic peat soil microbial communities from Barrow, Alaska - Barrow Graham LP Incubations 11-31A (SPAdes) (version 2) | ecosystem: Environmental > Terrestrial > Soil > Wetlands > Peat...
ATGATCAAGACGCTCAGTGATATCACGCGCAAATGTCCAATAGTAGTCTTCATCTCCGGGTCTATGTACGACATAGGTAAAACAGTCAAACTCTCTTTTTTGATTATCAGAAGAATGAGGATTCTTGGTGGAATACCGGATGTACTTTTCAGAAGAGTTATTTAGTATTTCAATCAATGACAGAAAATACTCTTTCGAAATTCTTGTTGTGGTAAGATCAAATAATATCTGCTTTGAAAGATCCACATTCTCATTTACGCCAAAGTTTATTCGGAATTGCTTATTTCCAAAGACGAGAGAACCATCCTTCCTGACACAGTAAATATCCTCAAACGAATTATTCATAGCCCATTTGATAGCCGCCAGATCCGATTCTTGTTTGGTAAAAGCAGTAATATTCTGAACATACGCCTCCATCACCTTTTGCCCCATTTCATTCCTAAATGAAAACGGCTTCATGTGAAGATTGTAAACGCCTCCATTATACATGATACGATAGTAAACAGACTCATTTTGTTCAGTAACCAGTACACGCTTTAACCAAGTGTCAAAAACCTCTCTATCGTCCGGGTAAATAACATCTAGAATATATTTTTCTCTAGGCAATTTCTTATACGAATCACTGTTGGACATTAGTCCGGTAAATCCCGAGTAGTAACACATGTCAGTTTCCGGATCATAATAGCACCGCCCCAATTTGGCAACTTCTTCCACAGCTCTCAACTCTTTGTTGTTTCTTTCCAACTGGATGCTTAGATTTTTTCGTTCAGTGATATCTCTATATTGACAAAGTACCAGATTCTCATCATACTGTTGGATAATACATTTAAAATAATAGACATCTTTTCCAAGAGGCAGTTCGTAGTTGTTGGATGATACAATATTCTCCTTGACTACAAGGTCAAAGCTTTTTTTAAATTCTTTGAAGGTTATATCAGGAAGAAAATCGAAAATCTTTCGTCCAATCAGCGAGTCTTCTTGTGGGAGGTGCCAATCTTTCGTATTTAGAACAAAATCAAGGCACACACCATCATGATCAAGAAGAATCAACGTATCTGCTGTTAATTGCAGAATCTTTTGTGCGAAGTTTCCATTATGTAATATTCTCATGCTAGTATATCAGATGCTTGATTCTCATTCTTCAGGCAAGTATTTGTGAATCTTTTCCAGTAAGAGATTTCTTGAAATAGGTTTTGTAATAAAATCATTGCAACCGCAATTCAATGCACTCTCAATATCTTCAGCGAATGCATATGCACTTTGTGCGATGATAGGAATATCCTTCGAGATTTTCCGGATCTGCATGGTAGCATCCAGCCCCGACATTCCACGCATCTTTATATCCATCAAGATCAGATCAGGATGTCTTTCCTGAAATAGATCAATAGCTTCTTTACCTTCCATAGCTCTGATAAGGTTATATGACTTGTGAAGGATTGCTTCCAATAGCATATAGTTACTGTCTGTATCTTCTGCAACAAGGATCAGAGGCTTTTCTTGATTATTAGACATACGAGTAGGTTTTTAGAATGCACTTCAATATGCAAATATATGTATTATTATTTACCAAATCAGTTTTAAGCAGACTTTTTTATAATTTATCTTCGTTTGGATTTTTCCCATGCACCGCTACCTCCCTGTCTCTTTCTCAAATAATTAAATCCTTTGATGACATTAATGTTCATAAAGAGAAAATAGTAAGGTACAAACAAAAACTTATTCTTAATCTGTTTGGTCGAAAGATAGTATCCCCAGAGTCCTGACAAATAAAATACACCTTGAAAGAACAGCAGTATTGTATAGAGTGGAGAAGGCTCAATAGAGAGAATAACCATATTGACCGGAATCAGAAGAAAGAGCATCAACGGAGTAATCGACCAGCGTAATACCCGGTGAGAGACATACTGAAAACTCAACCAGCCGTATCGGAAGATGTTCAGTAGTGGTCGTAGTCTCCAGATTGATTGCAACCCCCCGGCAGCAATACGGACTTTCCGTTTCTCTTCATCTACCATACTGGCACTGCCACCTTCAATCGCATAAGCGGAGCTGCAATAAGCAATTTTATATCCCTTCTGAGCAATACGGAGTGAGAGAATAAAATCGTCCAGCAGCGTATCAGTCTCCATTGGCTCAAAGAATTCCCTTCGGATTGCAAAGAGTTCGCCGGCAGCTCCCACAGCCGTACAAAGGCGTGAATCAAGATCTTTCAGCACAGACTCATATTTCCAATAGAGCCCCTCACCACCGGAGGCGGCATTATCCTTTTGCTGAACAGCAATCCTTTTTTCACCGGCAACACATCCCACCTTCGGATCCATAAATTGAAGCACAATTTCACGAATAGCTTCTGGATTGAGCATCGTATTGGCATCCGTGAAAACCACATAGGGAGTTGCAATAAATAGCATACCTCTGGTCATCGCGGCTGTTTTCCCTCTACGCTGAGGTTCAAAGTATACCGTTACCTCCGGATATTTCTTCAGCATCTCATTAGAAGCATCAGTAGTACCATCAGTCACCCACACAATATTAAGTTTATCACCCGGATAATCCAGCTCACGGCAGTTTTTCATTTTCTCATCTATCACGTCCTGCTCATTGAAAGCAGTAATAAATAAAGTCACCTCCGGAAGATCAGCAGGCAGTAACCGTTTTATTGGTTTCACGAACAGTTCCTTCATCTTTACCAACAAAACCAATACCATACCATACCCTATATACGTGTAGAACACAATGCCAAAGGCAATCCAAAAGATTATTTCAAGAGTTCTCATGCCACGTATTATTTGATTAAGTTAGAGCCGTCGCCATCGTCATAATAACTTTTCTTCGTAAACAGTCCGCAAACACCGCGTAATGCTTTCTTAACACGCGCCAGAAAGCTTTTAAACAGCGAACCATCCGCATTCAGTGTCCCATTTCCAGTCAATGCTCTTGCTTTTCTACTGGTTACAAAAATAAGTTTCCCCTCCTGTTTCAGATTCAAAGCCAGAGAGCCATCTTCTCCACGTATGATATCAGTTCGGAATCCATATTTCCGTGCTTGCTCCGTACGAAACCCAAAGACCATACCTCTAACGCATAGCTCAGGGCGCTGAATGTTTTGGATTCTCAAATGAATATCGCGTAATAGTTCATAAATGAACAAGCCTGCCTTTGGATGTTTATCATCTGCAATAAAACTCCATAAGCCATAGGCAGCAACGACATCTTCTTGTTTTAGAGCGTTGACCATCGTCTGAATATAGTGAGGTGGATACATTGTATCTGAATCAATGCATAGGTGATATTTCCCTTTTGCATGGTCCAACCCGCATTGACGGGCAAATCCGGGACCTTTCTTCTTCTCATCCAACCAGGGGATTCCGATAGCATCCAACACTTCTGTAGTCCGGTCTGTAGAGTTGTTATTTACGACAAAAATCTCAATAGGATCTATGCCACTATTATTGGCGAGAGACCATAAGCAACTCAAAATCCTTTGTTCCTCGTTATGCGCAATGGCTATAACAGAAACCAAAGGCTCCTTGCATTGTTTTTTTGCCAGTTTCTCTTTTATTTCCTGTACCACAGGAGTAGGTACTTCGGAGAAGGGTTTTTCGTATATTGATAAATACTTCTTGTACCAGACCATATAATATATATTTAAAATTTAATGCTGTCAATTACCCGTTTCATCTGATTTTTCCATGAGAGGTCTTCAATGGATGCTCGAATCTCCTCTGGTGTTAATATATTCATTTGATGAAAGTTAATAAGCGTCTTAATATCTATTGGAGATTCATCAGCCGGTGCTTTAATAATATACTTCTTTTCTTCAAAATCACTATCTACTTCGGAGTAGATAAATGGTATTCCTCTAGCTGCATATTCACGATTCTTTAAGGTCTTGATATTTGTGATGCCGCTTCGGTGACGAGCAAGACTCCCAATCCCAAAATCAGCTTGTTCAAAGAGCTTATCTAATTCTTCACCGAATTGTTTTCCATGAAAAATGACATATCGTTGAATTCCGTATTCTTTGATTATACCGTCAAAAATAGATTGTTGGGCAGGCTCTATACCTCCTACTATATGAAAATAGACATCAATCTCATGAGGATTCTTATAATAATTTCCAAGTCCTTTGATTACTCGGTCAAAACCATGCCATGGATGTACTTCAGCTACTCCGATAAGATTGAAAGGGGAGCATTTATCGCTTCTTCTTTGTATTATCCTGATTTTACTAAAGTCAATACCATTGGAAATTTTTATTGTATCTTTCCCAAAGATGGTCTTATAATCTGAAAAAGTGACAATCTTATAGAGATACTTCGCCAAGCACTTTCTGAAACACTTATCCACCATTAATTCCATCTTCATTTTTAAAGGAAGTTCTTTGTATTCCATATCGTATGGATAGGTAGGAATTTCCATGACAGTTTTAATGCCATGTTTATTTAGTTGCTTCACCAAATGAATAGTAAACGGATTAGCATTGTGGTCCGAACGCATATAGACAAGTTCCGTACCATTATTTACAGCAAATTGAAAGATGGAATTGAAGCAAATGCGTTTTTTTATAGGAGCGAGTCTATTTCTGCCGAAATCCTCTAGTATAGAGTCATTTATCATTCGTCTCCTATAACCACCTTCCACAGAGTAATAGCATAAACTAACTTCATGTCCATTCTCTTTAAGACCATCAACTTGATAGTGAATTTTTTTACTTATGCCATTATATTCAGCAAAGCCGTGGAAGATTAAGAATAATATTTTCATGAAAATCAAACCTCTCAATGATGAATATTCGGTGACTAGCCATTAATCGACATAAAATATGAGATTACTTATAAAAGCTTCTAACGGCAAATATACAGAATAATATTTGACAGTTAAACCTTTTATTGTATTTTTGTGTTCAATAGAAAAGAAAATATGGCTGTCAATCAATTAAAGGCTGGTGCATTATTATCCTATCTTTCGTTAGGTATTAGTAATGTAATCGGTATTTTATATACACCCTTCTTACTCAGAATGCTCGGACAGTCAGAATACGGACTTTATTCCTTGGTCATTTCTGTCGTTGCCTATCTTAGTGTGCTGGATTTCGGCTTTGGTAATGCGATTGTTCGCTATACCGCTAAATATAGAGCGGAAAATAAGCTGGAAGAAATTTACTCTCTCTTAGGTATGTTCCTTGTCATTTATTCATTGATTGGGTTGATTGCATTCTGTGCCGGATCGGCACTTTATTTCAATGTAGAAAATCTGTTTGGAAATACAATGACACTGAATGAATTATCCAGAGCCAAGACCCTCATGTTGCTAATGATCTTTAATGTAGGAATAACCTTTCCACTTAGCATGTTTGGCGCTGTTATTACCGCTTATCAGAATTTCATTTTTCAGCGTTTGGCTAATATTCTTCGTGTCATACTGCAACCCGTTATAATGATACCAATATTGTTGATAGGCTATAAGTCGATAGCACTGGTTACTGTGATTACAATTTTAAATATAGTTTTTCTTTTGGTTAATTGCTGGTACTGCTTTTATAAGTTGAAGATACGGCTTTACTTCAACGCATTTAAATGGGATACACTGAAGGAACTTTCAAACTATTCGGTATGGATATTCATGGCTATCATTATTGACCGGATATATTGGAGCACCGGTCAGTTTGTCTTAGGTGCCTTTGTAGGTACTGCTGCCGTAGCCGTTTTTGCCATCGCCATTCAACTGCAAGGTTATTATACTGGTTTCTCGAATGCGCTGGCAAGTGTATTTCTTCCCAAACTAACCACCATGGTTAGTCAAAATACATCTGATAAAGAACTATCAGATCTTTTTATTAAAATAGGTCGGATACAGTTTGTCATACTGGGAATGATTCTTTCTGGTTTTATATTGTTTGGTCAATCATTTATTCTTCTTTGGGCGGGAAAGGATTACAAGCAATCCTATTTGATGGCGCTTTTATTAATGATTCCATTGACAGTACCATTAATCCAATGTATTGGAATGACTATTTTACAGGCACAGGCAAAACTTAAATTCCGGTCCTATACCTACTTAATAATTGCAATATTAAGTTTGTTTCTTAGTATTCCGCTTGCAAGACAGTATGGCGGTATTGGATGTGCAGTAGGAACCGGATTATGTTTGTTTTTAGGAAACGGTATAGCTATGAATATATACTACAAAAAAAAGATCCATTTAGATATTTCCCGTTTCTGGAGAGAGATAGGAAAGATGGCAATCCCCTTAATTCCTTTGATGCTGATAACAGCATTTATAGAAAGTATTTCATTTACAGATAGTCTATTTCAGCTTCTTGCTAAAATGGGGATATATTGTTTGGTATATATTTTTGTAGTAAGCCGTTTTAGTATGAATGGATATGAAAGAGATTTGTTTGGGAAACCAATTCAGAAAATATTTAAAAAAATCGGATTATTTTTTTAAGTCTTGACATATAAGATCAAGGGATTTCATCAATAATTCTTTTTGTGATTCAATGGCAGGCTTTATATCTGAAATGATATGATCGTAATTATCTAATAGATAATTCACCTTTTCAGTAACTTTACAAACTATATCTCCAGTTGCCCATAATTGGTTATCATTTGCATAAATAATCAAATCACTTCTTTTTAAGCCATTTCCAATAACACCATTATATTTGGGACTGTATGCAAGCGATATTGCAGGTGTTCCCATCTGAAAAGTGGAAACAGCAGCATGCATTCTGCCTGTTATAGTAAATAGTCCATTTCCGAGTATTAGACGGGCTCGAGTTTGTAATATTCGTTCTGATACTACAACTGTTCTACTTTGTAAGTCTGAAGAAAGTTCATTAAACATATTTTTTACAAATTCGTCTTCTTCACCATAAGGCTTGAAGGTATGCGCTAATAAGACAATCTTTTTGGTTAATAAGGCATCGATAGAAGCTACATGTTCAATAATATTTTTCCAATTTGAAACATACTGTTCTCTACTATTGCAATAAAATCCCTCAGTTTGAATTCCAGATATAACAAAGGAGATATATCCTTTCGAATTTAGGTTGTAGGTATTTAAAATATTCCTCTTTATTTCTTGATTGTTTTCTAGAGGAAGATCAGCCATTGCAAGATCAGCACTTAAATGTAGTTTATTTTTTAACGAGAATTCATTTTGTAAATAATTATAGCACCAACTATCTCTTGCGAAAATGTCAATTCGTGGAAGTAAATATCTGCAAGAAAGCCGATTCTTCCAATTGTTAAAAGGACCCATTGTCTGCCCTACCATCACGACTTTCACTTTGAAGGAAAACAGCCACAGTCTAATCAGATCCTTATAAACGATCGTGCTTCGTTCTTCTGTAAAACAATCGCCGCCCAAAACTACTATTAAATCAACACCCTTGATATATTCACCACAAATAAAATTATTTATGTAATTGATTATTCTTGAGAAGTATGAGCTATTATTTACGATTTTATTTTGATGTTTCTTATCATAATCTGAATTGATTACAAATGGCCCCTTTAGTTCGCTTTTAATTTCATTGAAATTAGCGTAGCTATTAAAATCTGAGATAAATTCTACATTTTCAGCACCTAATCTATTGGATATTTGCTGCATCGCAACAAGACCCATCATTCCTGTACCATAATTGTTTAAATTAGGGAACTTGAGTAATAGTATTTTCTTTCTTTCCATTTTAGTATTATTTCGAAAGTGATAAAGAAGCAATATAATGCCACTTAAATATTTGTTTATCAGTTAACTTATTATTCCGATGCAACTACAAGTCTGAATATTTTTTTTATTTTTCTAAAAAGTGCTTCCTTATAATGGTAAAGATGAGTTACTTTTGCTAATATAAGTAAGCTTCGCATCATCTTTTTATCAAACAAAGCCGCATCTGATGTTTCCTTCCATATAGTTAGGCTCTTTTTGCGAATACTCATGCGTGAGAGTTGAACAAGTTTAAAGTCAAAAGAGGTCTTTTGTTCTCCATAGCGTTTCGGTGGTACTAGCTGATGTTTTTGAGTTGCTCTTCTAATTCTGAAAGCAATACCCTTGTGTCTATGATTAAAACTTCCTTTTTGTGATAATAAAAAACGATCTAACGAAAGATCTTCCATATGTAGCTTTCCTGAAGTTATCCCATCTTTTATAATTACTTCAGCTAGTAAAGACCTGGTTACACAAATATTTGTTCCTTTTCCGTCATTGACATAAGGCTGAAGCCAAGCATCACCAAGAGAAATATCAGCTAGTTCTGTAGTGACATCATCACAGAAATCACAAGCATTGGCTTTAAATAGACCTGTGCCCCACATGTCTCCAATAGTTGTCATCTTTAGTTTCTTCCCCTTATTATCATAACAGTCAATACATCCAAATGAATAATCAGAGGCAGTGCTGCATATATCTTTTATTCGGAACTCAGGTTTATTACATAATAATTTTGTTACTCCAACTTTGCTTGCAAGATATTCTGTAAAAAACCGACTTTTAACTCCACCACAGATAATACCAATCAGAAATGGTATTTTCTCTTTAAGCGACGGATTCGAATATTGCGTAAGCCTTACCGCTTTAATAAAACATGCTACTCCAACAACAGCAATTTTTCCTTCGAGTTTATCTAATTCAGAAAAAACTGTTGAAAGAGTTACGGGGTAATATTTTGTTTTAGAAGCAGCTAATAGTTCTTGCCTATTTTTGCTGATAGAATATTCATAGTGTACTTCTGGTAAGGAAGATTCTTTTACAGAAAAGACATAGCTTATAATACCTCGATCGAGGAGGTCAGCCATAACAAAGGTTGCTAATCCACCGGAGGAAGATGTGTCTCGAAATTCGGTAGCATAACCTGCATAAATACTATTATACCTTCCAACTTTAGGATGATATAATTTTGCATCCTTTAAATATAGATCAGATAGTTTGTTCTCTGTTTGTACTTCCTTTTCGGGGAAGGGATTAAAAGGGCAAACATCCAAGCAAGAGCCGTCAGATTCACATATTCCAGTTTGCGTAGGAATGAGAAATCCATACTCGTTCCACTCCATATTCAAAGCCTTATTAGGACAACTATAAGTGCACAAACCACAGCCTATGCATGTATCATAATTTACTACTAAATCGATTACTCTCGGAATACGATCCATATTCGTTAATTGTTTAATTCTAGTTTAAAAGCATCCTATTTTTAATAGACAACACCTACAACTCAATCTATAAATCAGCCATCTTATATTATCCAAAAATACAAACAATCTTCCAATTAAATGTTTATTTTCATGACAATCTTACCTCTAAAATAATGCTATTTTCTGATGAATGACTTGAATAATAGAATAAAGTATGTTTTGGCCTGGATATACTTATTGAACTCTCTTAAACTGATTGAACAGATCTTTATCCTTTCATTCAATGGAAGTGAATAAGCTAGTCTAATTGCTGCATTCATCATTTGTTCTAAAAATCTGTCAAGACATTCTTTTACTAAGATGTCTTTTTCTTCCTGATATTTAATCAACTCACGGGTAACAGTGATATATCCGATCATATTTCTCCATGCATATTTCCGGGTCATTGTTGAGTCGCTCCGAAATCTTCTTAAGAAAAAGGCCTGATGGATACACATCACTCTTTGCGCTTGCAGATATAGAAGACAGGTAAATAGTTGATCTTCGTGAATGATACCTGGGAAAAAATTTAAATTGATCCGGTTAAGAAATTTAAAATTAATAAAGGATAACCATGGTGGAGCACTAAAACCCCAGTTTTTCACTTGGATGTCAAGTATATTCACACCATTATAGATCTGTCTTTCATCAGTGAAGCTCTTTCTTGTATAATTCAAGCCAATATAAAGTGTACTTTCCTTATTCAAAATATCAGCATCAAAAAATAAGAAATCCAGGTTGTTTGCTTCACATTTATCAAAACAAGCTTGCAAAGCCTCTTTCTTTAAGAAGTCATCACTATCCATAAAATAAAGATACTTACCCGATGCAATCTTTATTCCTTCGTTGCGAGCTACAGATTGACCTTGGTTCTTTTGTGAGAGAACCTTAACCCGCGAATCTTCAGCAGCCAGTAACTGAAGGACTTCCAGAGTACCATCCGTAGAACCGTCATTAACGGTAATTACTTCCAGATTCTGAAGAGTTTGATTCAGAATGCTTTCAACAGCTTCCCTTACAAAATCCACAGTGTTATATACCGGGATAATAATACTAACTTTAGGTGATGACGTATTCATAGTACGAATAATTATTTAAAATTAAAACGCAATTGCTTTTTTGCCCATAATAATATAGACACCAGGTGATAAGTATATTTCGGTAATTAGATTCTCAGGGACAACCTTCTTTACGATCATTCCATCAATGCTGTAAACGGTAAAAGGTTGTAGTTCTTCATTTTCCACAATTACCTTTCCCTTTCCGGAGTAAATAATCATTGGATGTTTTTCAGCAATTAAAGGATCTGAAGTTATAGTTCCTGCTTCACTAATTTCAATTAGATTCATGGGAGCGTAGTATCCTGACTTATCACCAAAAGGTTCTCTCCAGGAGCAAATCAGTAATGTGCTATCTTCTACTGTAATATTCTTGAATTCGATAAAGTTCTTTTGGTTGTTGTAAAAGATGTCAGATGTAGGGATGTAGATTTCAGAATTGTTGACTTGGTATCGATATGATTGATAGTCCGAAATCAGTGTCTCTTTTCTTTGAGAAGCAAGAATCCGTATGTCATACGTACCATTGGGAACATTGATAAAACCCGCAATCAATCTGCGTGATTCAATGGATAGAGCTGAATCAGCACTAAAGAAATAGGCTCTTGAGTAATACCGGTCGGGATATACCCCTAAATTTCCTGTAAAAGAAGGATTATTTGCTGTCGAATAATTAGATACTCCTTTGGAGATTCCATATTTACTCATAACGTTACTAATCTCGGATATTTTCTTAGCAAGTCGCATAGTCGGATTTCCCCATACATCATAGAGATTTAAGGATGAGTAAGAATCTTTAAAACTCAGAGCAGTATAGTTGAGTACTTCTTCATTTACAATTTCAGTGACATTTTTTATACTGACCCCACTAAATCCGACCACTAATTTAAAATACTTTTTAAAGAAATCAATATCATCCGAAATAACATCTGATTGATAAAGAGCATTTCTCAGTTGCATATATATAGTTTTCTTACCTAATTCCGGTGAGAGCTTGAACGTTATTTCTGGTTCAATCGTTTTCCATGAAGCATCAACAAAGTCTGGCGATTCACTGATACGGTAAAATACAGCAGATTTATTCGCCTGGAATGTGATGGATACGATTGAATCGGCAGTTTTGGGCTCTCCATTATTAATAACCATATTGGATAAAGTTGGAGGAGTAATACCTTCTAATCCATAGATCAGATCATAATTCTGGTTGTATATCAAAGTATTGTATGTCGTAGCAATATTTGTTGCTTTGAAAGTCGGTTTTTCAAATAGATACATACCAACATCTCCGTCTGGATAGCGACCGAAAGAAGAGTAATCGGAGTGGGGTACATATGTCAGAGAGTCTACAATCTTAACAATTCCCATTTCATCTTTTTTGGAAAGAAAAAGTGATCCACCTTCCTTTGCAAGTTTTAATCTGGTATGCATAACTCCTCGTTGCAATTCTTTACTGCACCAGATAATGCTGTATCCACTAGCTGGAATGTTAGTCGCCAGACTATCAGTATTTTTAAATTGAAACAATTCAAGATCTTTACTATCGTTAGAGAGATAGTAGCCTGCAAGATTTATGGAAGAATCAGAAGCATTATAGATTTCAATCCAATCCTCATATTTATAAAGATTATCAACAAAAATAGCATTAGAAGCGCTCACTTCATTAATATACAAACCTCCACGGCGAACAGAATCAGAGAGATCATAAACAGCTTTTATTGTTGTTGTAGAGTCATTTAATGATAAGGTGAATGATAAATTGTGCTCTTCAGTAGTTATCCCATCTTTCGTAATAAACCAGTATTGAAACTTCTTTCCACTTACAAACTCTGGTGCAGTAAGCGTTAATCCTTTATCTTTGAAGTACATTCCATCATAAGGGTATTCAGGTATTTCAAGTGAATTAAATAATATTCGGGCAGATTCTTCATTTGTAGTAATATTCAGTTTAAGAGGTTCTCCAAGTGCAAAATTAGTTCTCAAATTTAGATATGCGCATACGTTAAAAATTTTATTTCGTCTTTTGAATGAATTGATGTTTGAGGTTAATGCATTTTTCGAATACCCCCATCTTTCTGCATTATAATCCCATTCACGATTCAGAAGAGTCGAAATACTATCTAATTTCTGATCAAATTTTGAGACATTAAAGACAGAACCGGCAACAAGACATTCAAGATCTATGTATTTATTTTTAAAATCATTGTTTTTAAGCAAGTTAAGAATAAATTTTAACGTGAAAGAGGAGCTTTTACTGAGCAATAAATTATTTATTACATTTATCGAGTCTTTTGAAAATGAATAATCAAGATCATGTAAAATCCAACGGAACTTTCCATCAGATTGTTTGCAAAATAGCTTTTGGTTGTTGTATGGCCAATCAGTGTTTCCAACATAAATTTCTAGTGCTAAATATTTCAAAAAACTATCCATATTCATGAGTCCTTTTGCCTTTTCATAAATAGAGTCATTTTTTAAATCTTCATTTAAGATATAATCCTTCATCCTATTAAAAGCAATAAAATTACCGTTGATAACATATGCTTTTGAATAGATATCAATAATATCAATATCTGTCTCATTTAAGCCATAATTAGAATATACGTAGTCTTTATTATGGCGTTCTCGTAAGCTAAGCATACCCCAATATTTTCCATTCATATAGACAACACTATTTTGAGCGGATTGATAATCAAGCCCAATTGCACTAGCATGTGATTGTAAGAACCAGTCCTTAAAAGCTCCTGAAGAATAATGTTGTCCGCCATTATGTAATAAAAAGGATTTATATCTACGTCCGTCTTTGTTTGGAAATAATTGATAATCAAATCGATTATTGCCATATTTCTTGCCTGCATTGATATTAAAAGATTTTTGATTGTAATTTCGCGTAAAATTGCCTGCAATTGATAAGCCGCAAGCTTGTGAAAATTGCAGATCGTTTGTTGAATCTAAAAATTCTATGTGTGCCGGACGAGTCCAATTTTGATGCCAGTTTGCAGGAGTTGATCCAATATTTCCCACAATCCCATTTGTTCCTATGCAGTAAATTCCGAGAGAATCGTCGTACAAATTGATAGTATCTGTTGTGATAAAGAAAACAGGGAGATCAGGTACACGCTCGTTAATCATATAAGTTGCAGTAGCGATTGTACCTTCCAGATATCCATTAGCAAAAGCTTTGGCTCGTAAGGGTGTTGATGAATCGATTTGGATAGGAGTGCCTGTGTATAGGTTCTTCTTAGGAGTGGGATAAGATCCATCAAGCGTATAGAATATCTGGGCATCTTCCGTTTTACATTGGATAGAAACAGAAATAGAAGCGGAGAAGAATCCGCCTTTTTGCGAGAAGGTTGGTTCAGCCACCACTGTTGAAGCTGTGGCTGATCCATTATTGGAATGATTATGAGTTGATTTTATGAAATAGCCGAAGGAGCTACCTCCATCGGTAGTCCTTCCCCAAGAGACATTAGTGTGTTGAATAGGATAGTTTATCTCATCCAAGATAGCACCATTTGCATCAGCAATGGATAGATAACCGCCATCAGCGTCAGAATCAAAGTAAAGCCCATTACCATCTGTTACTTCATCATTTATCCAGATAGTTGCAAACCCATTAGCAGGGAGTATTCTTGATGCTGACAGTTTGTATTTTGTAGCTTTACCTGGTTCATCAGAATAGTATAGGCTATTCAAATTGACATTGCTGTTAGTCGTATTGTAAATTTCGATCCAACCGTTGTAATCGTAGTTCGGGTCAAGCTCGTTTGAAATGTTACAAATAGAAATCTCATTGATTGATATCGATTGCGCTTTTAGAACAGAAAAATTAAAACAATACAAAATTACAACTAAAATGGATACAAAAAAGCGTTTATTCATTGTGTTTGGAGTATGAAAGTCCTATTTAATATTAGTGCAAAGATAAACAATATTTTATATTGAAAAATGGTTTTTTGATCTTCTTATTTTACAATAAGTTAGCCAATGATTAAAATCGACTACCAGTAAGTAACCCAAGCGTTTTAGGGCAAAATCTTTTCATGAGAAAAAATAGTGCTAAACAGACACCTGCTGTAATAAAAGGAACAAGAAGGTATCCAATAGTCATTTCTAATGGTAATACTGGTGAAAATAGTTTGTTGTATATTATTTTACATGATCCTAAAACTAAGATACCATGAAGTGCATATACGAAGAAACTTGATTTTACAAATGTGTTAGAAATAGAATAATTCTTTTTTTCAAGGATATCTGCAGTCAGATTCATTATTGAGATGACTCCTGCAATGATGAAAAATGGTTTGAAATATATAGCATTTTTAGAACCATCAAAATATATAAAAGGAATGATAAACAGCAATGCTAAAATATAAAATGGAATTTTGCATTTTTGTAAAGAGTCAATCAGATTCTTACCATTGATGCTAAAGTAGGCTCCGATACTAAAAAAGAATAAGGCATTAATACTGAATCCTGCAATAGGAAACCATACTCCTGTGACATAAAACATGCCCAAAAGTATCAATCCATATTGTTTCATGTATTTGACTAAATAGTACACAAGAGGAGTCAATAATGAGACTACAATAAGGTCTCGCAAGAACCAAAGTGGATAATCCGACGGGAAATAAGTAGGGATTCTACTTCCAAACCAATTCAGTTCTCCTCCTCCAATACCTGAATTCCAAAATAACTTTATAAAAGATCCGTCCGTCCATAGCTCTCTGAGGTAATCAAAAAGAGTATTATCACCCTTGATTACATAAAGTCCTATTTTTTTGCCAAGTACTGATATGAAAGCTATAAGATTCCAAAGAATATAGGGAATCAGTAATGTTTTGATTCTTTTTTTTATTTTCCCGGTATAATAATCTTTACTCCATGTTTTAAGACCCAGAAAGAACAAAAACCCTGAAAACAAGAAAAAAGTTGGCACAACAGTAGCGGAAAGAATACGTGAACATAAAACAGCGATTATTGCATAAAGGTCAATCCCGGAAAGAGATGACCAATTGATGTTACTTCCTTTTACAGTAGGAGCCATATGGATAAAGATGACTGCTATTGATAGCGGAAATCGTAAAAAGTCTATTGTTTTTGATTGAAGTTCAGGTTCTGATTTCATAAATGGATTCATTTGTATTCCTCAAAATGCAAAAGTAATTAATTAATGATACTATCTGCAATTTCTTTCTGAAAATAATAAAGGACAAGCGTTTTGAAATCCTGTTGTTTTTTCGAATTTCGATTTAGGAATGAGTAAAAAAGTAGTATTTATCTACACCCCTACACCCCAATGTGCCATTCTAACGATTGTAGAGCACCTCATTTGCCAAAAAACGACATTAATCTCCGATATTTGCTTCCCGTTTTATTTGCTCAAAGAGCATTTTCAATACATTTTGATTACATTCTTATTTTCTGACGCATTAATAAGCACTCAATGTTTGTATGTGAGTGCTCGTTTGCGTACCTTTGAGAATCGGAAATACTGATAGGGCAGGCTCGGTGAACCTGCTTTTTTTGTTTCATCTTAAATCCATTTTACCATGTTGAATGTCTCTGTGTATGGTGGCCCTTCGCGTAAGCGGTTAGCCTTTGTCTGTAATCAGACTTTGGAAAAGGTGCTGACTGATTTTAAAAGTTTGAAGTATGCTGAGATCACCGCACGTGTACGGCGAAAATTGATACCGGGGGAGGAGCCGTCGGAAAAAGATCTTCTTTATTTTACGTTCGCTGCTACTTTTAAAGGGGGGCGGGTGAAGACCAATTTGGAGACAACGAATGGCATTGTTGGGATTCGCGTCCCGGTACTTGTTCCGGAAGATCTAAAACTGATCCGCGAGAAGGCTATGGGTGAACCCAATACACTGGCCGCTTTTGTGAGTCTGGATGGGAGATATATTGTGATTCTTGTGCGTGTGTCGAAACCCGATGGAAGGGTGTCGGAGACTTCTTCGGAGGCGGCGGAGTTTCAGGATCGCGCATCGGTAATGGTACGTCTGTATTATGAGCAACATCTCGGGATGCCACTCAAAAAAGATCGGAATCTATTAGCGCAACTGACGGAGGCTACCTGCGATCCTGAGTTGTATTTTAATCCGGAATCGGAGCTCTTTCTAGTGGTGACAAAGCAGGATTATGTATGCAAACCCGCTCGGGTAATTCGTGACGCGAAGGGAGAACCGGTTAACTTTGCTCTCCTGCCGCTTGGTGAGGAGAGGGATGTGGAAGTGAAGCGGGCGTTTGACAGGGCATGGCTGAATGCTCTCGGCAAAGAATCGTTTGAAGAGAATCAGCGTTTTGAGTTTGTCTATGCGTTGGGGTATTTTTGCTGTTGCTCGGGGATTCCGGAAGGAGAGGCGTTTAAGATGTCGCTCATGAGATGTGTTACCTCATTGTATACCAGGGAGGACTTATTCCGCTCTTTTCGCTTGAGTTATATAGAGAGTGAAAAGTCTTTTGGACAGTGTGATGGTATCTCAAAGCTGGAAAAAGATACGTTCAAACTCGAACAGTTTATCAAACAGGGCTTCAAGTTGAGACGCAATGTGGTCTTGAATGAAATGGAGTTCAGGTATGCCGAACAGGGTAATTATCTTTGGGATCAGATGAGGGAACAGCAATTAAACAGCATCTATATCCGTGCCCATAAAAGTGGAATTGCCTGTACGTTGAATGATGTGAAGGCGATGATCAATTCGGAGATGACTCCGGAGCATAATCCGTTTAAAGAATATATTTTCAGTAACGTTACGTGGAACCGGCATGATTATATCGCGGATATGGCG
>Ga0209125_1001997_pt1 | contig 17026 bp, 17 predicted proteins | sample BarGraIncub1131A_FD_184503 | JGI IMG/M metagenome (GOLD analysis project Ga0209125, IMG submission 184503) | Arctic peat soil microbial communities from Barrow, Alaska - Barrow Graham LP Incubations 11-31A (SPAdes) (version 2) | ecosystem: Environmental > Terrestrial > Soil > Wetlands > Peat...
ATATTCATTATTTAATTATTTAATTATTTAATTATTTAATTATTTTCCTGATTTTGATTCAATGTCAGTATTCATAACAGCTACATTAGTTAAATCAGCGTTTGTAAGATCACCATTTATTTTATCAGTAAAGTCTGTAAAGTCAATTGAGCTATTATTTAATTGCGAAGCTGTTTTTGATTCAATATCAGTATTCATAATAGCTGCATTTGTTACATCAGCGTTTGTAAGACCACTAGTTCTTTTATCAGTAAAGTCAGTTAAGCCGTTATTAGATTGTTTAGCTGTTTTTGATTCACCATAATTAGGATTGTTTAAATTACCAGTGCTTTTTTTAGTTTCTTCTAAATTCTTTTTATTCATAATTATCCTCCTTTAAAATATAGAAATTACACTGTATACATTCAGTGCATTAATAGTGTACCCATTATATTAAAAAACATAGTTAATAAAAATTGGTGGATTTATGGGTGGATTAAAAATTTTTAATTTAATAAATTTCTAGTAAAAGGTAATAACACTGATGAAAATATAAAAAATCAAAAGAAAAACAGCGGTTGGACAAATTGAAGTTTAGTTTGATTCCGAGAATTTCGTTTCTAGGGTGGGAAACTCTTATTAGAGTTTCCCACCTTTTTTGTTTTTTGATTTTCCTAGCGTTTGAGATTTATTTATAAATACTATATGATGAGGTAATACTATGAATTACCATTACTTTTTTTAACACATCGGCGATTTACAAGAGGATTTTAAATTAGAAGGAGGATTTTAATGGAGCACTCAACCACACAAATTATTGTATCAAGTGCAATTTTTATTACTGCATACATTTTAATAATATGGGATAAATTTGACAGAGCTGTTATTGCCATGTCTGGTGCTTCCCTCATGATACTTTTCAAGATTTTATCACAGGAAAATGCATTTAAAGAAATTGATTTTAATACATTAGGACTTTTAATAAGCATGATGGTCATTGTAATGATAACCAAAAGGTCAGGTATATTTGAATATCTGGCAGTCAAAACTGTAAAAATAGCAAGAGGTGAACCAATTAAAATCCTTATGCTTCTTTCAGTCACAACTGGCTTACTATCAGCATTTCTAGATAATGTTACCTCAATATTATTGATAATACCCGTAACTTTAAGTATCACAAAAGATCTTAATATAAATCCTATCCCATTTATTATTACTGAGATATTTGCTTCAAACGTAGGTGGCACTGCGACCTTGGTGGGCGACCCACCAAATATTATGATAGGTAGCTCTGTTGGATTAAGCTTTATGGATTTCATAAAAAATATCGCTCCAATTGCTATCCCTATGTTATTTATGATCACATTTATTTTCGTATTAATGTACCGCAAAAAGCTTATCGCAACATCTGAGGCTAAAACAAAGATATTGGAGATGGATGAAAAAAAATGTATAAAGGACCGCAGTCTTCTTATAAAAAGCTTGATAATCCTTAGTTTAACAATCATTGGATTTATGCTGCACAGCGTTTTGCATTATGAGTCTGCCACAATTGCTATAACTGGTGCAGTTGCCTTGCTATTTTTCTCCAATATCAGTCCAGAAAAAATACTCCACGAAGTTGAGTGGAAAACAATATTTTTCTTTGTGGGGCTTTTTATAATGGTAGGCGGTTTAAAAGAAGCAGGTGTGATAAAAATACTTGCAAAAAATGCAATTGACTTGACTCAAGGTGATCTTATTTTAACTACAATGGCTATACTATGGGTTTCTGCAATAGCTTCTGCATTCTTAGATAATATACCATTTGTAGCAACTATGATCCCTTTAATAAAAGATATGGGAACAATGTCTGGAATGAACCTAACTCCGGTATGGTGGGCCTTATCTCTTGGTGCGTGTCTAGGTGGTAACGGTACAATTATTGGTGCAAGTGCAAATGTAATAGCAACAGGACTAGCTGAAGAACAGGGGCATAAAATAACATTTAGAAATTACTTTAAGGTTGCCTTTCCTATTATGATATTGTCAATTGTAGCTTCTTCTATATATCTTTTCATTTTCTACTTGATGTGATTTCAAGTTTAACAGATAAATTAATCAGATTGGATTCTCATATAATTTTTCAGAAAATCCTAAAGTTGAAATCTCCAGTATGAATAAAAAAGGACAATGGATTCGTGTTACTGGAGAAGTTGCAAATGATGCCAGAATTGAAGTAACGGAATTAGCACTTGAAGCTGTTCCAATTTTAAAATCTATGTATAACATTGATGATGGAATTTTTGCAGTTTTATACTTTACAAAAGGAACAGCTACTATTTCTTCTTTTACAACTGCTCCTGAAACATTCTCACTATAATATATATAAATTAATCCACGCGTAAGAAGGGGTATTCGTAATACAATTAAGCTATTCCAATCTTTCCGAGATTGAAATAGCTTAATTGTATTATAAATAATCGTTACTTCGCACTTTAAATAGGTTTGGATTCAAATTACGTCAAAGCTGTTTTAGAAACTTGCTTATCTGTTATATTATCTGTTCTTTGCTTCCTTTTTGCTTTATACCGTTCATATCTTTTTTCACCCTCATCAAATGCAGCTATTTCTTCAGGGGTATTTAAAATAAGTTTCGGTACTAGATTGGTTTTTCCTTTTTTATCTAGAGATACCATCGTAAAAAATGCAGATAATGCTTTTTTTCGATCAGAACACTCTAAATCTTCAACTTCAACAGTTACGGTTATTTCCATAGATGATTTGCCTGCGTAAGCAACCTGTGCAGTACAAATAACTAAATCACCAATAAATATAGGTAAATGAAATTCCAGCTCATCAACTCGAGCTGTAACAACATTCGTATGAGCAAATCTTCTAGCTACAGCATATGCTGCTAAATCCATTAATTTCATGATTTCTCCACCATGGATATTACCTGCAACATTGGCTTGATTAGGTAGCATTACTTCACTAATAATTAATTTTGATTCTGATACAAGTCTTTCCATATTTTTAGCTCCTTCTTTATAATCGTTGAAATAATACCTTTAAAGTTTAGTCTCACATTGACATAAAATCTTTAGTGGTTCTACCTTAAAATTTGATTTCGCCGATATTTCATCAACCATCTTTGTAAATACCTTCCTCGAAAGTATACCTTAACCGTATACTTTAATTGTATACCTAAAAGATATACATTACAAGCTTAACTAGAACTTTTTTCGCCAAATTCATTTCATCAAGACATAGAAAATAAGATTATCTATGTTCTTCATAGCTTCATATACAGCCTCCATAATAATACCTGGAATAATTTTTATTAGATTCTGATTAATTGATTTGATCTAGGCATGTTTTAAGGGATTTCCGTATTTAGAAATCCCTTTTATTATTTGATATATAAAGAACTTTATAAATTATGACCAATAGATTTTAATAGTTAATATAAAAACATTAATTAAAAAAATTATTCTTGTTTTGTTTAAGTTTAAAGAACCATACATAATATGTTCTAGTCATATAGAAAGTAATAAAGAGTGTAATCCATGTTATATACCAAGTCCAATGTATATATTTTATAATATTTGTGTACTTTTCTGCATATGTCTCTAAAATCGTAATGGTGGTGCAATAATAACAGTAATACATAAACTGACTAAAGCAGCTTTTCTTTTGAGGATAGTGAACATTAAATATGGCGCTTATAGAAGGATATACAAAATATTCAAATGTAAAACTTGTTCTACAGGCATATGAAAAAAGCCTAACTGGATATTCTATTAGTTTTAATTGTGCAACTGATAAACCCAATATCCATGTAATAAGTTGTTTGAAGCAAAATGCTACACTTGCTTCTCGAAATTTATTTTTAGGTATAAACTTCACTAACAAACCTATTGTTACAACCCATTGAATAATTATAAGTATATAATCTCTATTCATAAAGGATTCCTCCATCTTTATAATTAGTATGTAGAAGAATCCATTAAATTATTCTTAACATTAATTACATTCTAAAATTTTTTAAGTTCAGATAATTATTATATTTGTTAATATAAATATATTGGCAATAAATGCAGTAATTTAGAAAAATTAATTTTTTAGTATATTTTGAGTAAAATTGCGAATACTGTTATTGTAAGCCATAACCAAATACATAAAATTTAGGAGGTATAATAATATGCAAACAAAAAATGCTAAACAACATGTTCAAGATGTAACAAATCATCTTCAAGATGCGAAAAATTGTTTAAACAATGCATTAGGTTCAGTAGAAAAACCTGAGAATAAGCAACAAATCCAAAATACTCTTAATTCCGTTGATAGTGCTTTACAAAATGCAAATACTACACTTTCAAATTATAAGGAATAGTTTTTTAGTAAAGAAGGGGTTTATTTTATACCTCTCCTTTACTAATTTCATCGCATTCAAATTTGCATTCTATAAAAGGGAATTGATTTTTCATCTACGTTTAAATTGCCCTTCTCTTTTTTGGTTTTAATTTTATATTCTACCAATCATTTATGAAGTATTAATGACCTATTGAGCAAATCAAATTTTGGACCTTTACAATATGGTAATGGTAAGCTTTTAGAATTTTTATGATGTTCGATACATTCCCTACACTTACCATGCCTTACACATTTCTTCCTTTTACAATTACAGATCTTACTTCCGTTCTCTAACATAGATTTCCCTCCCCGTTTAATTTTTCTACCCTTTCGCAACAGTTTCTGAAACAGCTCTTCCTAACTGTAACACTGCAAAACCAAGGATTTAACTCTCATTACACAATTAAAGACGTAAAAAACCTAGCAATTGTGCTAGGTTAAAAAATAGGATGTAATTTATTTTAATGTTGAAAATGTAATTATAAAGCTCTTCCAGGAAGTATAGCATCTAGTACTCCAATGACTATTGAAGCAAATATTGCGCCTATTATAGTTACTCCCATACCAGGAACTATGAATTGTGCTAAATATAATATTATAGCCGATATTACAAATCCTTTTATTCCTTTACCAAAAGGTGATGCATCAACCCGCATAAATTTTTCCACGAAATAATCTAGTAGAGATATAACTACTGCTGCCAATATAATTGACGGTAAACCCACAATTACAAAGCCCGGTGTTGTAAATGATGTTATAGCCAATATAATTGAAGTTATTACAAATCTTATTAATAAACCAGTTAAACTGCTAATGGTACCTTTCTTCTTCTCTTTATTTTCCATAGAAAAATTACCTCCTTAATTAAAATTTTTGTATACTCATATGTTCACCAAAAAGTTGAAATTTTATATATGAAAATAAGTTTTTATTTTGGTAACAAAGAAAAAAGTTGGAGTATTAAAACCTCTAATGCATCTTTTTTTAATAATTAGTTTCATTGATGAAGTGAATTCTGAATATTGTATGTATAGTCATATTACAAAGAGGATATAATATATAATAATTATAATAGTAAATATAATAAGGGGTTCAAAATGGATAAAGGTAAATCTAATAACACGCCAGTACGTAGAAAAAGAGCATATGTAAGCTTAACGGGTACAACAACCCTTCATTTAAGAAACCCCTATATAGTTGCATGCTGGTCTGCAGCATTTCCAGGATTAGGTCATCTCCTTTTATCAAAATATTTAGGGGGATTTCTTTTGTTTTTATGGGAGGTATTTATAAATTATAACGCACACATTAATCTTGCAATTTTATATTCCTTAACAGGTAAATTTGAGATGGCAAAAAATATAATTGATATTAATTATGCATTACTATATATTCCAACATATATTTTTGCTATTTATGATAGTTATGAATCTACAATTGATATAAATAACAATTTTATTTTGGCAGCAAGAGAGGATGCAGTGATTGATCCATTTAAAGTAGGGTCATTGGAAGTTAATTTTCTAGATAAGAAAACCCCCTGGGTCGCTGCTGCATGGTCATTAATAAGTCCAGGAGCAGGCCAACTATACATCCATCGAATCGTCGTAGCTGCTTTTGTCCTTATTTGGGTCATAGTTGTCGCGTATTTTTCTAAAATACTTCCAGCAATTCAGTATTCATTAATGGGGCAATTAGGTAAGGCTAAGTCTGTTGTTAATTGGCAATGGTTATTAAATATTCCTTCTATTTATGTGTATTCAATGTATGACGCCTATACAAATTGCGTAGAAGGGAACAAATTGTTTGATTGGGAGCAATCTAAATTTCTTAGAACAAATTATCAAAATAAAAATTTTCACATGCCAAATAAAGAGAGAGGAAATACAGGTGAGAGTATGTATATTATCTCTACATTTGATTATTCAGTTAATTTGGAAATAGCACTTACTTCAATACAAATGAAAGGTGTTAAAAAAGAAAATATTTTTATTGTTCCATTAGACAAGGCAAATGAAAAAATAAATCTTTTTGATTCTATACATCATTCTGATAGCGTAAGTGTAGTAGATTTGGCTTCTGTTCTAGGTGCAATATTTATGCTTTTCGGCAGTATTTATGGTTTTGTTCTAAAGTGGGGGCCTGTATGGTGGGGATTAATTGGTCTGTTATGTGGTTTTAGTATAGGTTTTATTATAAAGTTTATTTTACTAAAAAAGAATTCAAATGGTAAAAAAAGTAAAAAAGAACCAGAGGCTATTATTATAATTGAATGTAAAGAAACCCTTGTAGAAATGGTTAAAGATACACTTTGGTCAAATCATGCCCTTAGTGTTAGTAAATTAGACCACAGTAATATATAACTAACTATACTTGATATCACCTAATGAGATTATTTGTTTTCATACTATTGTAGTTCTATGAACAAAATAAAAGCCCTTTTTATGATTATATAAAAGGGGCTTTTATCTTTATTATTAAAATATATTTCAAAAACATATATTGATACGTTAGTTACCCGTAGTTCCAGTTGTACTTGGAGTTCCGGTTGTGCTCGGAGTTCCGGTTGTACTTGGAGTTCCGGTTGTACTTGGAGTTCCTGTTGTACTTGGAGTTCCTGTTGTACTTGGAGTTCCTGTCGTACTTGGAGTTCCTGTCGTACTTGGAGTTCCTGTTGTACTTGGAGTTCCTGTTGTACTTGGAGTTCCTGTTGTACCTGGAGTTCCAGTTGTACTTGGAGTTCCTGTTGTGCTTGAAGTTCCTTTTGTACTTGGAGTTCCTGTTGTGCTTGGAGTTCCTGTTGTACTTGAAGTTCCTTTTGTACTTGAAGTTCCTTTTGTACTTGGAGTTCCTTTTGTTTCTCCTGTAGATCCAGTTGAACTTGAAGTTCCTTTTGTACCTGCAGTCCCAGTAGTACCTTTTGTATCTGTAGTTCCTCCTGTTGTACCAGTGGACTGTTTGGGAACAGTAGTTTTTACAGTGGTTGTTGGTTCATTAGCAGACGTCCCCTTGGAATAAAACTCTCCTGAAATCCCAGCAATTAAAACTATAATAATTGATGCAATAATTATCATTGCCTTTTTATTCTTACTAGGTTTCTCATATCCATGGAGTACTTCTCTATTTTCTTTATTTATTATTTGTTTAGAACTTGCTGCCTTAGTCGTAACCGTTGTAAAATCTTCTTTTTTATTATGAGCCATCTCTTGGGCTTTTTTCATTAGATCCAAAATTACCTGGTTTGTTTTTTTAGGTATATTTAACAATAATGATAAGATTCCGTTTTGATCTCCAGAGTCTATCTCCTTAAAATTTTCAGGTGACCTAATTACAACAAGAGGCTTATTATGCATTTCATCTTGATTTTCTACATATACTGTAACTGAAAACTCATCACCCTTACTTATAAAAGGGATATAAACCTCTAAAATGTTATCCTTTATTGAAGAATCAAATTTCAAACCTTTTGTTATTGTTTCACCTGCACTCTTTAAGTTAGATTGCGTACTTTGTATATTTATAGTTAACTCATGAATTGTTTTATTTGATGGGTTCTTAACAGTAATCATGTATGCATAACTTTCTTTGCTATTTATTTCTACAAGCTTACCATTTCGTATATTACACAATATTCTTGGTCCTAAATTTCTATAATAATCTAACATTAACCCAGATGCAAATGATATTATTATAGTTATAATTGCTGTTTTTATTATATCTATCAAATTAATTTTCGCTTCCTTATTTTTTACTATTTTTTTCCAGTTACATAATTATAATATTCGATTTCATTATATTATAATGCTGATAGATATTTATGTCAAACATTAAAATTAGTAATACAAAAAAAAAGTGCCCTCGCAGGCACTATTTTTTTAAGCTACATTAAATATACTTGTACCAATTCAAATTTTTAGTCTCAGCATTTAATTTCGACTATTTTTATATACTATGCTTTATTTTTACTATTATTTATAGTTAATAGTTTAGGCAAAAAAATATATCCTCTATGTTGTTATTGACTATAAACAATAAAAATGGTATAATATTCATCGAAAGAGGTGATTAAATGACAGACTACATCAATTTCGATCTAGTCACATTTGCTATATTATTAGAAAAAGCTAAAGGTGATCGTTCAATTAATCAATATGCAAATACAATTGATATAAGTGCAGCTCACATCTCAAGACTACTTCGAAAGCTAGTAAAAGCACCTCCATCTCCAGATACAATTAATAAATTCGCAAGTTCCGCATGCAACGGAGTTACATATAGTGAACTAATGCTCGCTGCTGGACACATAGATGATAAAACAGAAGAAACTTCTACAGAAAATAATCGAATAAAAATTATAGAAAGCGAAAAGAAATTTTTTCAAGTTATTCTATCTGACTTGTATGACCGTAACTTTGAGTGGAGTTTAAATAAAACTATAGGCGGGCCCGCTGATTTAATGCTTGAAATAACTAACTGGGAATATTCTAAGTGGTATATTCAAATTAAACCTTTTGTTACTCCCAAGACAATTTATAATGTTTATGGCCAAATAGCTAGTATTGAACTTACAGCTGATATAAAAGTATCTATAGCTGTTGGGAGTAAAAATGAATTTGACTTTTTCATCAGTAATCCTCCTAAGTCCCTAAAAGCCAATCTTTTTATAATGCTAATAAATTTAGGCAGTGGGAAAATAACGAAAGAAGAGAAGCTATGCCAATATTAACTAATCATAGCTTTTTCTTCTAAAGTATATAGACTACTACTAATGCATTTAAAACCTCTGCAGTTCCAAATATAAGACTGATTATATATATTCCTATGAACATTCCTAACCTTTCAATTTATGTTTTAATCGTTTTTTACTTTATCACTGTATTTTCCTAATATATTATAAAACTTAGAAAGGCTACCTTTACCTATAGTAGTGGCATCAGTATTCATAAACATAATTACTGCAACACCATTTTCTCTAACAGACATTAATGTAGCTACTCCTGGATCATCTCCTGTATGTCCAAATGAGCCCGACTTAGTATATTTCCAAAATAAACCCATGTTCTGATTTTTTTCTTTTAATTCATTTGGAACTTGGTTTTCTCCAAATTGCTTTTTTAGCATTAAATTAATACTCTTTGAACTTATGAATTCAGCTTCATCTCTCTTCATAATTTTCAATAAGAATTTTGATAAATCATTAATACTTGTCATTACTCCTCCATCTGGATATGTTACAAGCTTATAAGGAGGGAGTGCTTTTTTACTTAATCCAAAATAATATTTATTTTCTTCAAAATTAATTCTTATGTTCGAATAATCTAAAGCTAAAATTTCAGAATCAAATTCATTTTGATTCCACCCACAATTAGTCATATTCAATTTTTTAAATATATTTTCTCTAACATATTCACTATATGGAATTTTGCTTTTTATTTCAATACAATAGGCTACAAGTGAGGAGGCTATATTGCTATATTCATAACTTGTGCCTACTCTACTATTTAGGAAATTATCTTTTTTATACCATTTACCTTTTGGACTTAAATAATTATACAAGAAATCCTTCAGAGACATTTCTTTAGAATTAGCATCGCAATAGGAATTCAAATTATATATTTTATCATCGTCTTTAATACCAGAAACATGTGTAGAAAGGTTTCGCAGCGTAATTTTATCATTTGGGAAATATGGATTTGTTACTTTAAATGAAAGTATATTATTAACATCCTCATCTAAGTTTAAAATACCATCCTCAACTGCCCTCATTAGCGATACTGCTATAAAAGTTTTACTTATAGAAGCTATGTTCATAATTGTATTTACTGTAAAAAGAATCTTCTTTTCTACATTTGCATATCCAAGTTCCTTTTTATATAAGATATTATCTTTTGTAAAAATTGTAACGGCCATTCCTGGGATCTTAGCTTTTTTAAATGCCTCATCTAACTCATAATAGAGTTGTTGATCTTTGCTTATCATAATTCATCTTTCCTCTCTAATTTGTTTAAAGGGTTATAATGGCTCTGACATCACTGTTCACTATCTAATTTTACAATATACTATACTATATCATACCAACTACATATACTGGTTTAAATGGTTAGAATTATTTAATACAGCGAAGGATACTGTAAAAAGCAAACATTTATTAGTTCAGTCACATACATCTCATTCAGATACAAAATTAAATAGCTATAATTATTGACTTGACGGGTTGCATCGAAAATCAGAGTTTTATATATAAAAAAATTGAATATTTACCATTCATTTCATGGGTTAATTGTAGATTTACAAAAAGTTTACAATTAATAATTAGTAAGTATTAAATTAAATTTAATTTAGAACTACAACATCTAACTTATAAGAAGATATTACAGATAATTCAAATAAGGTTTAATCCATAACTACAAGTAATTAGAAAGATATTACGAAATTAAAATCAGTTAAATAATAATAACCTCTGGTTAGCTATCGGAGAGCATTATTAACTCTTTTTAATATGTTAACAATTAATGAATGAATACCCATATATTTGACTTTCATAATATATGGTAACAGTTTCAAATAATTCTTAATCCCCCTTGTGGGGAGGCTAGGAGAAAACATATTATTTAGTTTTTCTAGCTAAACTTGGTATAAATCTTTAAATAGCTTAAATTGACATTTTTTGCGGGCTGTATTATCATATCAATTAGCCGAATCTTCTAAAAGAAGTACCGGGGATATAACTTTGGGGTGAAACTTTGATTCATAAAGTAGGGTACCTCTACCCTAACCCGTCAACTAACCTGGAAGGCATTAGGAGGGAAATAATGATTAAATTTAAAATCCATAAATCAATTTTCTTAACATCAGCATTATCAATTGGTATTTCAATAATTTTATCACAAACTATATTTGCAGCCACCTTAACAACTAAAAACTATACTGTGAAAAATGGAGATACTTTATCGAAAGTAGCGCAAAAGTATGGAGAATCATTAACTAATCTAAGGAAAGCTAATAACAAATGGAATGATTCCATTTTTCCTGGACAAGTTCTCAAGGTTTCAGTAACAACTAGCGCGACTCTAAAACAAAGTGCAGCTAGTTCAAAAGCGATTTTATCTAGTGCAAAAAAATACACAGCAAGCGATTTGAACTTGCTAGCTAGATTAATAAATGCGGAAGCAGGAGGAGAGTCTTATAATGCACAGGTTGCTGTGGGGGCAGTAGTTATGAATAGGGTTAAGAGCAGCAGGTTTCCAAATTCAATTAGTGCTGTAATTAATCAAAAGTATAACGGTTGTTATCAATTTACTTGTGTACAAAATGGCAACATTAAAAGACCTGCACCGACAAGCGATGTTAAAGCAGCGCTTGCAGCGATTAATGGAAGTAATCCAATAAAGAATGCATTGTTTTTTAATAATGGCGTCAGAAAATCAGGTTCCATAAAAATCGGTAATATGATATTTATGTAAGCATATAATAGAATGATGAAAGCAACAAAAGAACATACCGTTTTACCAAATTTATTGAATAAGTTATATTTGTAAGCAAAACATACCATGGAAAGTATTGCTTACAGATATAACTTATTTATTTCATGTCAAGGGTAACAATTCATATTTATCAACAGTACCTATCTAAGGTCATACATACCTTAATTAGATCCATTCGTTTAGCCTTTACTACAAAATTTCATCTTAAAATACAACTAAATTGCTTTGTATATACCTATGTAAGTAGCTTACAGACTCGTTGTCGAGTGCTATAGGCTGCAGGGTTGCAAGGCTATATCTATATTTTCTCGGTGATATTGGCAAGATACATCATCACAAAATCTACACCTTACATCTTCAAGTGATTTATGTATAAGATAGATTCTATCATTCGATTTGTAGAATCTCCAAATAAGAGGTTCAACAAGTTTTAACTTAAAGTTAACATAAGCTTAACTTTAATAAAGTATGATAACATTGGATAAGATATCCAATGTTATCTAAAAGAGTTGCAACCAATGAATATAAATCTTTAAAACAATAATTCATTGATATCTTTGGAAGTATCGTCATTTCTCAAAAAATAAAACATTTAAAGGGTAAGGGGTGGTAGACAAAATGGATGCACATATTGAACTAAAGAAAATCATTTCACGCAAAAAAATTTCTACGGTTTTTCAACCAATTATTTGCTTAAGCGATGGTAACATTATTGGGTATGAGGCCTTAAGCAGAGGTCCTGAAAATTCTATATTACAATCTCCAATAAAACTTTTCAATGCTGCTGAAACTTATAATATGAATTGGGAATTAGAATTACTTTGTAGAACTAAAGCACTGGAAAATGCACATTTTTTAGAAAAAAACAAATTATTGTTTATTAATGTAGATCCACTTATTTTTAAAGATGAGAAATTTTATAAAGGCTTCACTATTGAATATCTAAAAACACATAATATTTCACCAAATTCTATTGTTTTTGAAATAACAGAAAATAGCGCTGTGGATGATTACGAAACTTTTAAAGCCGCCTTAGAAAATTATAAGAGTCAAGGTTATAAAATAGCCATCGATGATATGGGTGTAGGCTACTCTTGTTTAGAAATGCTTTCTCAAACTCAGCCATACTTTCTTAAAATCGATATTGGAATCATAAGAAATATTGACAAGAATAAATTTAATCAAGCTTTAGTCAGATCCTTCGCAACTTTAGCAAAAACAACAAATATGAAATTGATTGCTGAGGGTATAGAAACTGAAGCTGAGCTTAGAACATTAATTGAACTAAAAATTTACGCAGGGCAAGGATTCTTCCTTCAAAGGCCCGCGGGTGAATTTTTAAACTTGCCTAAAGATGTTATCATGGCTATACAAAAACACAATAGATTCTTTAACAATAAAACAAAAAATAGAACAAAAAATATAATTGGAGATATATCAAGAATAGATAAACCATTTACAAAAGATACCCTGTGCAGTGAAATAAAAAATTATTTTTTATCAAATAATTATTCTGGGGTATGCATTATAAATGATAATATGCCTGTTGGTCTTATAATGAAAAACTCACTTGATTCAGCTTTAGCCACTCAATGCGGTGTATCTATATCTTCAAAAATACTTGTATCACTTATTATGGATAACAAACCATTAATTGTTGACTATTATACATCTATAACCGACGTATCTACCGCAGCTATGGAAAGGACTGATGACACTACCTATGATTATATAATAGTTACTAAAGATTCTAATTATTATGGAGTTGTTTCTGTAAAAACACTGCTTAAGACCGCAACTAGAATTGAAACAAGCTTTGCTAAAGCATTAAATCCCCTTTCTGCTCTACCTGGAAACAAAGTTATATAGCGGAAATAAGTAGACTGAAAGAAATAAGTTTTCTCATTTACTTGAAAGCTTATATTTCCAAACGATGAGAGCCTTATGAAGATGCTTTATTTGGCAGTATTATTTTATTAACTATTGATATTAATTAGGTTAAATTAGTTTTGTGAGGGGTTGAGTGTAAAAAATACAGATCATGATATTTGGTTACATCTATCTACGTAAAGTCTTTAATGCATTACTCCAAGCAATAACTTGATCAAATAAAGAAACTACAGAATTTTCATGAAGGTCAGCAGGTTTAAATTCGTTCATATTTACAAAATCAGTAAACAGTGATAATGTAACTTGTGAACGTACGTCCGCCATTTGTAGCTCTCCTGCAATAAGTCTTAAGTTCTCAACAGCTCTTACCCCTCCTGCACTACCATAACTTACAAACCCTACAGCCTTATTGTTCCACTCAAGGGATAAGTAATCAATGGCATTTTTTAAAGCTGCAGATGTAGAGTGATTGTATTCTGGCGTTACAAAAATAAAGCCATCGAGTTCTGAAATCTTAGCTGACCATGTTTTAGTATGGTCTTTAGTATATTGATGCATCATAGCTGGATATGGTTCATCTAATAACGGTAAATTATAATCTGCAATATCAACTAACTCAAATTCTGCATCAGTTCGTTTCTTTGATATTTCATATACCCAATTAGCTACAGCCTCTGCGTTTCTTCCAGGTCTAGTGCTTCCTATTATTATACCAATTTTTGTCATTTGATAACCTCCAATGAAATTAATATGAATTTAATATATTATATCATTTTTGACTTAATATACAAGTTATGAAGACTTTAACCATTTAAATAAGTACATGTAATTTTCAAATAATTTGTGGGAACTACACCTTTTTTATTTTAACGTTATTACTTCTTTATTCCTTATTCTTTATGAATTTTTAAAGTATCAAAAGCATTATTTTCTTTAAATATAAATGTAGCCCCATAGCCACCTCGTCCTATTACATTCTCATTGCCTTCCTTAAGTTCAATTTTATTGTCTTCATTGGTATATCCTAATTGAAAAGTATCTAATAAAATTAATAGTTTTTGTTTATCTGTCATCTTTTACACCCCCTACCATTATAATATATAATTCTGTACTTTCCTCCAAACGGGACTGAAGGCTTTGCTGTTATTGTTATTGTTATTGTTATTGTTATTGTTATTAGAGTTTAATTTCAAATAATATTTTAAGCATTTCGCCCTCCAAATTTATGTAATATTTTAAAATATGGAGAATGGTATTAATATTATATATTTCGCCAACTTTATACTTAATATAACACAATATTCTGAATTTTGCAACTATTATACAATAATTGACAACAACACATATTGTATATATGGGTGGCACCGACATTTCCGATTCCCAATACATAAAAACTCACTTTATTATTTTACTGTATAAATTCATATAGTTTTTAGCTGAATTTCCCCAACTATTGTTTGAAAGCATGGCATTGCTAATTAATTTATCCCAGGAAACTTTGTCTTTGTATAAATCTAGAGCTCTATTTACCGCATCTAATAATTCATCACTACTATAATTGTTAAAAGAAAAACCATTGCCTTTTCCCGTATATTTACTATAAAAGATAACGGTGTCCTTTAACCCTCCAGTTTCGTGAATAATTGGAATACTTCCATATTTTAATGCTATAAGCTGTTCTATACCACCGGGTTCAGATAAGGACGGCATCAAAAACATATCTGAAGCAGCGTATATTTGTTGTGCTAGTTTCTCATCAAAAACAATGTTTGTTGAAATCCTACTTGGGTATCTAGAAGCATAAAATTGAAATATGTTCTCGTAATATTCTTCACCATTACCAAGCAATACTATTTGAATATCAAGGCTAAGTAATTCTTCGAGTTTATCTACAATTAAATCTAAACCCTTTTGCTTCACAAGGCTAGTCACAATGCCTAACATTGGTATATCTTCGTCTACGATAAAACTAAGTTCTTCTTGAATCTCTAATTTATTTCTCACCTTTCGTTTTATACTTTTCAAATCATAATTGTAAGATATTTCTTTATCTACTTTAGGATTGTAGAATTCGTAGTCTATACCATTTACTATTCCATATAGTTTCTCAGCATTTGAAGATAATAATCCGCATAAACCTTCTCCGTAAAAAGAGGTTTGTATTTCATGTGCATAAGTATTGCTTACAGTAGTTACTGCATCTGAGAAAACAATTCCACCCTTCATAAAAGATATAGAATTATAGAATTTTAGTGCCTCCTCATTAAAATAAGTCTCATCTAAATTTAATAACTCACCTAATATTTCTTTTGGAAATACTCCTTGATATTTTAAATTATGTATAGTGAATATACTTTTTATTTTATTGTAACGCTCATCTTCATTATAGTGTTCTTTAAGCAAAGCTGGAACAATTCCACAATGCCAATCATTACAATGGATTATATCTGGTGTAAAATCTACCATGTATTTTATAGATTCTAGTATTGCTTTTGAAAAGTATGAGAACCTCTCTCCATCATCATAAAATCCATATATCTCAGATCTTTTAAAATAATATTCATTATCTACAAAATAGTAAGGCACCTCATCATAAGTTAAATATTCCAAACCACAATATTGATTTCTCCATCCAACTTTCATATTGAAAGTAGCTATAGTTTTCATACAATTTTTAAAGGACGAGGGAATACCACTATATTTGGGTATGATTACTCTAACATCAATTCCAAGCTTTCTTAGAGCTTTAGGTAGTGCATATGCCACATCGCCAAGGCTTCCAGTTTTTATAAAAGGATATGCTTCAGAAGCAACAAATAATATTTTCATACCAACCCCCCTTTAGTTTTTTTGAATTGTTTTGGTTGAGATTCTTTTCTCTATAACAATAGGGAACTCTTCATCCCCCATAAGTACTGTATCCTCATGTATAATAGTGTTTTTATCAACTATAACATTAATAAGTTTGCATCCTTCTTTGATTTCACAACTTTGAAATATTATACAATTTTTAATTTCTGCACCTGCGTGCACAATCACCCTTCTTGAAATTATACTATTTTCTATTTTTCCTTTCAAAATACATCCATTGGAAACCAAAGTATTACTAACTTTTGACCCATTAAAGTATTTGCTTGGAGCTTCATCTTTACTCTTTGTGTATATTAACCTTTTGCTTGCGAATAATTCCTTGGTTATTTTAGTATTTAGCATATCCATATTAGTTTTGTAATAATTTTTTATAGAATTAACACATTGAAGGTATCCTTTAAACTCAT
>Ga0209125_1001998_pt1 | contig 17025 bp, 17 predicted proteins | sample BarGraIncub1131A_FD_184503 | JGI IMG/M metagenome (GOLD analysis project Ga0209125, IMG submission 184503) | Arctic peat soil microbial communities from Barrow, Alaska - Barrow Graham LP Incubations 11-31A (SPAdes) (version 2) | ecosystem: Environmental > Terrestrial > Soil > Wetlands > Peat...
TGCACGGCAGCAACCGCCTCGTCAAAACGAGGATAGAATGGGCATGAGCCGTATACGAGGTCCGTACGTACGGTTCTGTGAGAGGGATGAGGTGAGCCTAATTAGCTTGCCTCACCCTACTCGATATGTGTATTCGTCATTAAGCTTGACAGTTAAGCCGCTGTCCGTTATAAAGAGATAAAATCGGTCCTAAAGGTGCTTTATGATGGAGTTGACCCGAAAGGGAGAGTACGCAATACGAGGTATCATCTACCTGGCGCAGCAACCGCCGGGGCGGGTTTCGTTGATCAGCGAAATCGCCGTGGCGGCAGAAGTGCCACAGACCTTCCTCGCCAAGATCTTCCAGAGTTTCGCCAAGCTTGGTCTGGTCACGTCGTCGCGCGGTACCGGCGGAGGGTTCGTCCTGGCCCGGCCGGCATCAGCCATCACGCTTCGTGAGGTGGTCGAGGCGGTGGAAGGCCCCATCGTTCCGAATCGCTGCCTGCTCGGCAGTGCCTGCGACCGGGGCGGCCCCTGCCTGGTGCACGGCGTCTGGAAAACGGTGCAGACTCAGGTTGTCCAGATCCTTGATGGCGTCACCATCGAGACCCTGGCGCGCAGAAATGGCTCCTGAAAATTTTTATCACAAAAAAGGATCTTAAGGATCCGGTTGGTCGTGAATTACGGCTGGAATCCGAAGACCGAACCGGTGAGGAAAAGCACACATGACTTCGCTGCCTAAACATTTGTTTCTCTTTTATCACCAAGGTTTCCGTTCCATGGTGGTGGGTAGAACCCTGTGGAAAATCATTGCCATAAAACTGTTCATCATGTTCGCTATACTCAAGCTGTTTTTTTTCCCCAATTTCCTCGAAAAGAATTTTAACACCGAGCACGAGCGAGCCGGACATGTCCTGGACAACCTTACAAAAGCGCCGTCGGCGCCTTGATTCATTCTGGTAGTTCACATTTTTAGAGCCGGATATTCTGTAATATCGGCGGAGGTACCTACTTTCCGCCATCACACATAAGGGGGGTATAGTGGGAGATCAAATTTTAACCACGGTGGACTGGGCCCGGGCCCAATTCGCCCTGACCGCGATGTATCACTGGATTTTCGTGCCGTTGACTCTGGGGCTATCCTTTCTGATAGCCTTTTTCGAGTCCATCTACCTGAAAACCGGCGACGAGGAATGGAAAAAACTGACCAAGTTCTGGATGACCCTCTTCGGCGTCAACTTCGCCGTGGGTGTCGCCACGGGCATCATCCTGGAGTTCCAGTTCGGAACCAACTGGTCCAATTACTCCTGGATGGTGGGGGACATCTTCGGCGCGCCCCTGGCGATCGAGGGGATCTTCGCCTTCTTCATCGAGGCCACCTTCTTTTCCGTGATGTTCTTCGGCTGGAATAAGGTTTCCAAGGGGTTCCACCTCTTTTCCACCTGGATGGTGGCGCTGGGCGCCAACCTTTCCGCGGTCTGGATCCTGGTGGCCAATGGCTGGATGCAGTTTCCCACCGGCATGGCGTTCAATCCCGACAAGGCCCGCTTTGAAATGCAGAATTTCTGGGAGGTCGCCCTTTCCCCGGTGGCGGTCCAGAAGTTCACCCATACCACCAGCTCGGCCTTTCTGCTGGCAGCCCTTTTTGTCGTCGGCGTCTCCGCCCTCTTCCTGCTGCAGAAACGGCATCAATTGATGGCCAGGCGCAGCATGGTGGTCGCCGCGGTTTTCGGTTTCATCGCTTCCTTTTTTGTCGCCTTCAACGGCGACGAGTCCGCCTTCAACGTGGCTCGCAGGCAGCCGATGAAACTCGCCGCCATGGAAGGGCTGTACCAGGGCCAGGAAAAGGCCCCCATGGTGGTCCTGGGGGTCATCAACGCCGACAAGAAACCGGGCGACAACCTCCCCGCCTTCCACCAGGAAGTTAAAATCCCGTCCATGCTTTCGCTCTTGGCGAACCGTGATCCCGACAGTTTTGTCCCCGGCATCAACGACCTGGTCTACGGCAACGCCGCTCGCAATATCGTCGGCGCCGAGCAGCGCATGATCACCGGTAAGATCGCCGTGTCCGCGCTGGCCAGCTACAAGCTGGCCAAGGAAAAAGTGGACGCCCCGGCGGCGGCCGCGGCCCTGGCGCTCTTCAACAAGCACAAGGGGGATCTCGGCTACGGCTATCTGATCACCCCGGCCCAGGCGGCGCCGCCGGTGGCCCTCACCTTCTACAGTTTCCGCGTCATGGTGGTGCTCGGCACACTGTTCCCGCTGATTTTCCTGCTGGTCCTTTTCTTCTCCTTCAAGGGGACCCTCGAGAAGCAGCGCTGGCTGCTCCAGGCCTGCGTGGCTTCCATCTTTCTAGGCTACGTGGCGCAGCAGGCCGGCTGGGTCGTGGCCGAGGTGGGCCGGCAGCCCTGGGCCATCCAGGGTCTGCTCCCGGTGGGGGTGGCGAGCACCAACATCGCCGCGAGTCAGGTGCAGGTCACCTTTTTCATCTTCCTGACCCTGTTCACCGCGCTGCTGCTGGCGGAGATTCGCATTATGATGAAGCAAATCAAGATCGGACCGGAGGTATAAAACATGATAGGAAGCCTGGATCATACAACTCTTCAGCAGCTCTGGTGGCTGATCACCTCCGTGGTCGGGTCGCTCTTTCTCTTCCTGACCTTCGTTCAGGGTGGACAGACCCTGATCTTCACCACGGCATGCTCCGAGGAGGAAAAATCCCTGATCATCAACGCCATGGGGCGCAAGTGGGAACTGACCTTCACCACCCTGGTCCTTTTCGGCGGCGCCCTGTTCGCGGCCTTCCCGCTCTTTTACGCCACCAGTTTCGGCGGGGCCTACTGGGTCTGGATGCTGATCCTTTTCACCTTCGTCATGCAGGCGGTCAGCTACGAGTACCGCAAGAAACCCCACAACGTTCTCGGCGCGCGGACCTTTGAGGTCTTCATGTTCCTGAACGGCAGCGTGGGGATCCTGCTGATCGGAGCGGCGGTGGGAACCTTTTTCACCGGGTCCAGCTTCAGCCTGAGCCAGTACAACTCGGTGACCTGGGGCACCCCGTTCCACGGGCTGGAAGCGGCGCTCAGCCCATTCAACCTCGCCTTCGGCCTGTTCCTCGTCTTCCTGGCCCGGACCCTGGGAGCCATGTACATCGTCAATCACGTGGCGCACGAGCCCCTGGTGCAAAGGGCCCGCAGGGCGAGCTGGGTCAACCTGCTCTGGGCGCTCCCCTTCCTGCTGACGGTCCTTTTCGGGCTTTTGACCATGGACGGCTTCGCCGTTGATCCGGCCACGGGCAAAATCTTCCTGGAAAAGGGAAAATATCTCCACAACCTGATCGGGATGCCGGCAGTGGCGGTCCTGCTTTTGGGGGGACTCGGTTCCGTGATCTACGGGGTGGTCGCCACCGGCTTTTTCGGCAAGAACAGCGGCATCTGGTTTGGCGGGGTCGGCACCGTGCTGGTGGGGCTGGCAGTCTTTTCCCTGGCCGGCTATCACGATACCGCCTTCTACCCGTCCGTGACCGACCTGCAATCGAGCCTCACCATCTACAACGCCTCAAGCAGCAAATACACCCTCACGGTCATGAGCTATGTGGCCATAGCCGTTCCCTTCGTCTTGGCCTATGTAGCCTATGTCTGGAGGCTGATGGATGCGAAGAAGCTTACCCTGGAGGAGCTGACCGGGGAAGACGCCAAGGAGATGTACTAAAAACTAAAAAAAGGAGTATCGCCATGAATACAATTCTGCTCGTAAGCTGGCTGCTGGTGTTGTCTGTCTCCTACCAGGGAGCCAACGTAGTCTTAAAGAAAATAGATCTGCTGTAACCTTCACGAAACAACGGCAGTCCGGAGAGGCGCAGGAGAGTATCCTGCGCCTCTTTTTTAATTAAACTTACCAATCCTGGACGATGGCCGGTGCTTGCCGTCACGGTTCACACCCTTGCTGTCTGATCTCCCCCGGCGTCAAAACACTCCATAGCCTCGCTATCCGACCACTCGTCCTACCCGTGTACCTTAAGACTCATGATGTTGGCGGCTTTCCTTTTTTTTGGGATCGTGATACTGTCAGAGACTGGATGCGATAAATGTTACGCGGCGCGGTGGCCACTGGAGCCCTTCTCGAAAAAGAATGAGACCTACCGACAGCGTGCTCGACCTCCCGGCTACCAGAGGAGGTGACTGATAATGCGGCCGGTCCGGCTCGTTCCGGCTTCGCGAACGTCGCCCCGGTTATGCGGGGAAGGGAAATTCCCTGTTGACAAGCTCGCCCCGCCTTTGTTATTTTACCCTCTTGTCGCTTCCGGTAAGGAAAAGCGCCAGCCCGGGCGATCTCCTGGTGCCTTGGCATGCCGCCGGATGCCACGCACCCGTCGCCAGATTCCCCACACTGACACGCATGCCACTAAAGCATTGCTGCAGACAGCCTGCCCTATAAAAGCTAACAAAAGAGAGGATTTACGATGCAGATCAATGTCGAATCGCTAAGCAGTATCAAAAAGAAGATTAACTTCGAAATCCCGGAGCAGCAGGTTACAGCCGAGGTTGACAAGGCTTACGCAGAAATAAGAAAACACGCCGCCATCAAGGGGTTTCGCAAGGGAAAAGTCCCGATGGGGCTGATCGAGAAACATTACGGCGATAAGATGGCCGATGACGTACTGAAGAACCTGGTAAACGACACTTATTTCAAGGCCGTGACCGACCATGGGCTGAATCCGGTCTCCTACCCGGTGATCGAGAGCGATCCCCTGAAACCTGGCCAGGCGTTCAACTACTCCGCCACCGTTGAAATCTTCCCGGAAGTCGAGGTGAAAGAGTACACGGGGTTGGAGCTCGCCAAGGAAAAGCTGGTCAAGGACGACCAGGCGGTTGTCGCGCGCCTGAAGGAGATGCAGGAAAGCGTTTCCCAGCTCGCACCCGCTCCAGAAGGGCATGGGGCCGCGCTGGGCGATTTCGTCATTTTCGATTTCATCGGGACACTCGAGGGGGTCCCGTTCGAGGGTGGCGATGCCGAGGACTTCCAGCTCGAGCTGGGCAGCGGCCGGTTCATCCCGGGCTTCGAGGAGCAGTTGGTCGGCATGAGCGCTGGTTCCAAGGGGACGGTCAAGGTAAGCTTCCCCGAGGGTTACGGCAGCGAGCTCCTGGCGGGCAAGGCTGCCGAGTTCGCGGTCACCATCAAGGAGATCAAGGTTAAGGAACTTCCCGAGCTCAATGACGATTTCGTCAAGGAGTTCGGTGAATTCGAGACCCTCGACGAACTGAAGCAAAAGCTCTCGGAGGTGCATCAGGCTCAGGAGGAACGCCGGATCGAGGCGGAGTTGCGCGAGCGTCTCATCAAAGGTCTCATCGAGAAAAATCCCCTGGAGGTTCCCGAGGTACTGGTGGATCGTCAGGTTACCATGATGCTGGAGAACAGCAAACAACGACTCGCCTCCCAGAGGCTTTCCCTTGAAATGATGGGACTCACCGATGACGGCTACAAGGTCCAGTTCAGGGACGTGGCGCGTGACCAGGTGAAGGGGTCGCTGCTGCTGGACGCGGTCGCCGAGAAGGAATCGCTCGAGGTGAGCGACGCGGATATCGCCCTGCAGGTCGGCGAGATCGCCGCGGGGACCAAGCAGGACCCGGCGACGGTGGCTAACCTTTACCAGACCAACGAGCGGGCCAGGGCCAACCTGATCGCCCAGATGAGGGAGGACAAGGCGGTGCAGTTCCTGCTCGAGCGTGCCCGTATCGTCGAACTCCCCAAGGAAGAAATTCAACACTAGGAGTGTCCCATGCTTGTACCGATAGTAGTGGAGCAGACCGGCCGGGGTGAGAGGTCATACGACATCTACTCGCGCCTCTTGAAGGACAGGATTATCTTCCTGGGCGGCCCCATCGACGATAATGTCTCGAATCTGGTCATCGCCCAGCTCCTCTTCCTCGAGGCCGAGGACCCGGACAAGGATATCCACCTCTACATAAACTCCCCGGGCGGTGTGGTCACCGCGGGGATGGCGATCTACGACACCATGCGTTACATCAAGGCGCCGGTCTCCACCATCTGCATCGGGCAGGCCGCCTCCATGGGCGCCTTCCTGCTGTCGGGCGGCGAGAAGGGGAAGAGGTTTTCCCTGACCAACGCGAGAATCATGATCCATCAGCCGATTGGCGGTTTCCAGGGGCAGGCGTCCGACATTCATATCCACGCCAAGGAAATCCTCCGGATGAAGGTGCAGCTGAACGAGCTCCTCGCCGAGCACACCGGCCAGACCGTGGAGAAGGTGGAGGCCGACACGGAGCGCGACTACTTCATGTCGGGTGAAGAGGCGAAAGCCTATGGTCTCATAGATTCCATCGTGGCCAGGAACGTCGTCACGGGAGGTGCCAAGTGAGCAGAAGAGATGACCGTTCCGACACGCTGATCTGTTCTTTTTGCGGCAAGAGTCAGGAAGAGGTAAAGAAGCTGATCGCCGGGCCCACGGTCTACATCTGCGACGAGTGCATCGAACTTTGCAACGACATCATCGCGGAGGAATCGAAGCTGGAGGACGCCTCGACTACCGACGTGAGCAAGCTTCCCAAACCGCAGGAGATCAAGGACGTCCTCGACGAGTACGTGATCGGGCAGGGGAGGGCGAAGAAGGTGCTCGCCGTCGCCGTCTACAACCACTACAAGCGGGTGGAAGCGATGTCCAAGCCCGGCGAGGTGGAGATGCAGAAGAGCAACATCCTGCTCTTAGGTCCCACCGGAAGCGGCAAGACGCTGCTTGCCCAGACGCTGGCCCGGATCCTGAAGGTCCCCTTCGCCATGGCGGATGCCACCAATCTGACCGAGGCGGGATACGTCGGCGAGGACGTGGAGAACATCATACTCACGCTCCTGCAGGCGGCGGACTACGACGTGGAGAAGGCCCAGAAGGGGATCATCTACATCGACGAGATCGACAAGATCGCCAGGAAGTCCGACTCTCCCTCCATCACTCGGGACGTCTCCGGCGAGGGGGTGCAGCAGGCCCTTTTGAAGATCATCGAGGGGACCGTGGCGAGCGTTCCGCCCAAGGGTGGGCGCAAGCACCCGCAGCAGGAGTTCCTGAAGGTCGACACGACCAACATCCTCTTCATCTGCGGCGGAGCCTTCCCGGGGCTGGACAACATCATCCAGCAGCGCATCGGCATCAAGACCCTCGGCTTCGGGGCCGACGTGAAGAGAAAGGTAGAGAAGAAGTCCGGCGAACTGCTGGCGGGGGTCACACCCGAGGACCTGCTGAAGTTCGGCTTCATCCCCGAATTTGTCGGTCGCCTTCCCATGCTCGCCTCCTTGACCGAGCTCGACGAGGAAGCCATGGTGCAGATCCTCAAGGAGCCGAAGAACGCCCTGATCAAGCAGTACCAGAAGCTGTTCGAGATGGAGCACGTGAAGCTTAAATTCACCGACGGCTCCCTGGTCGCCATCGCGCGGGAAGCCCTCAAGAGGAAGACCGGGGCGCGCGGCCTGCGCTCCATCCTTGAGAACGCCATGCTGGACATCATGTACGAGATCCCTTCCCAGACCATGGTGAAAGAGGTGGTCATCAGCGACGAGGTGATCTACAACAAGGAAAAACCGATCATAGTCTACGAGAGCGTGGCGGAATCCGCCTGACAGAACAGGAACCCATGACGACAGAACCGAGCAGCAGACGCAAAAGGAGGGGGAATCCGGAAAGATTCCCTCTCTTTCCATTACGGGACATCGTGATCTTTCCGCACATGGTGATACCGCTCTTCGTGGGCCGGGAAAAATCGGTCCTCGCCCTGGAAGCGGCCATGGCCCATAACGACAAATGGATCCTCCTGGCCACCCAGAAAAACGCCAAGACCGAGGAGCCGGGGCCGGAGGACATCTACCCGGTTGGCACCGTCTGCCAGATCATACAGCTTTTGAAGCTTCCCGACGGTACCGTCAAGGTGCTGGTCGAAGGTAAGCGACGCGGCACCATCGTCGCCTTCGCCGGGGAGAGCGCCTTCTTCGAGGTCGATGTGAAGGAGCTTGCCGAGCGCGGCGTCAAGGGGGGCGAGATCGAGGCTCTCAAGCGCGGGGTGATCGCCAGCTTCGAGAACTACGTGAGCCTCACTAGTTCGGTCCCGGCCGAGGTGCTGCTGAGCGTGACGGGAATCGCGGACCCCTCGCGGCTCGCCGACACCGTGGCGCCGCACCTGAACCTGAAGGTCGCCGAGAAGCAGGAACTCCTCGCCCTGGCGCAGCCGGCCAAGCGTCTGGAGCGGCTCCTTTCCCTGATGGGCGCCGAGATCGAGATCCTGCAGATCGAGAAGAAGATCCACGCCCGCGTCAAGAAACAGATGGAGAAGACCCAGAAGGATTACTACCTGAACGAGCAGATCAGGGCAATCCAGAAGGAACTCGGGGGGAAGGACGAATTCAAGGCCGAGCTGCGCGGCCTCGAGGCGAAGGCGGCGAAACTGCCGCTTCCCGCCGAGGCGAGGGATAAGGCGCTCTCGGAAATCAAGAAGCTGAAGCTCATGTCGCCCATGTCCGCCGAGGCTGCGGTGCTGCGAAACTACGTGGACTGGCTCCTGTCGCTCCCCTGGGGTGTATTGACAGAGGAAAACGGCGACCTCGCGAAGGCCCGGGCGCGGCTTGACGCCGATCACTACGGCCTCGAGAAGGTTAAACTGCGGATTCTGGAATACCTCTGCGTGAACGCACTGGTCCCGGGGATGAAAGGGCCGATCCTCTGCCTGGTCGGGCCCCCGGGGGTCGGTAAGACCTCGCTGGCACGCTCGGTAGCCGCCGCGACTGGGCGCGGCTTCGTGAAGATGTCCCTAGGGGGGGTGCGGGACGAGGCCGAGATCCGAGGACACCGGCGCACCTATGTGGGCGCCATGCCGGGTCGCATCATACAGTCCCTGAAGAAGTGCGGTTCGTCGAATCCGGTCTTTCTGCTGGACGAGATCGACAAGATGACGGCTGATTTCCGGGGCGACCCCGCCTCGGCACTCCTTGAGGTGCTCGACCCCGAACAGAACAGCGCGTTCAACGACCATTTCCTCGACCTGGACTACGATCTCTCCCGCGTGATGTTCATCACCACGGCGAATTCCATCCACAGCATACCCCGACCGCTTCTGGATCGGATGGAGATCGTCCGGTTGGAGGGGTACACGGAGCTGGAAAAACTTTCCATCGCCCGGCAGTACCTGGCGCCCAAGCAGGTTGAGGCAAACGGAGTGGCCCAAAGGGGGGTCACTTTTTCCGACCCAGCCCTTCTCGAGATCATTCGCCGCTACACCCGGGAGGCTGGGGTGCGCGGCCTGGAGCGCGAGATCGGCGCGGTTTGCCGCAAGATCGCCTTCGCGCTGGCCCAGGGGGGGAGGCTCAGAAAGCTCGTGGGGCCCAAACTCGTGGCGGGGTACCTTGGGGCGCCCCGCTTTAAGCACGGGGAGGCCCCGCATGAAGATGCCATCGGTCTGGTCACCGGGCTTGCCTGGACCGAGGTTGGGGGGGAGCTTTTGAACATCGAGGTGGTGTCGCTGCCGGGCAAGGGGAAGCTCACCGTCACCGGCAAGCTCGGAGAGGTGATGCAGGAGTCGGCCCAGGCCGCCATGACCTATGTCAGGTCCCGCGGTGAACTGCTCGGCTTCAGCAAGGACTTCTACCAGCATCTCGACATCCACATCCATGTCCCCGAGGGGGCGATTCCCAAGGATGGCCCCTCCGCAGGGATCACCATGGCCTGCGCCCTCACCTCCGCGCTCACCAGGAGGCCGGTACGCCGCGATATCGCCATGACCGGAGAGATCACCCTGCGCGGCACGGTGCTCCCGATTGGCGGCCTGAAGGAGAAGCTCCTGGCCGCCGGGCGGGGCGGCATCCGCACCGTCCTGATACCGAAGGAGAACGAGAAGGATTTGAGCGAGGTGCCCAAGGAGATCACGGCGGGGCTCACGGTGCATGCCGTCTCGCACATGGACGAGGTGCTCGGCTATGCGCTGCTCGGCGCGGTCGCGCTCCCCACGGTCGCCCTCTACGGCGAAACGCCGCCGCCCGGGGGGGACAATTGTGTGGCGACACACTAGAAAAGGGTTGACAGTCCCGTCACCCCTCTGATATAAGATGTCTTCACTTTGCGATGCGGAAATCAGGAGGTACTAGATGAATAAGGCAGAGCTGGTAAGCGCCATGGCCGAAGAGGCCCAATTGACGAAGGTTGATGCTGAGAAGTCCCTGAAAGGGATTTTGGATACGCTGACAGGCTGCCTGGCTGGGGGGGACAAATTGACCCTGGTTGGATTCGGTACCTTCAGTGTCGCGGCTCGGGGTGCACGCACCGGTCAGAACCCCCAGACGGGGAAGAAGATCGAGATCCCCGCTTCGATAAGCCCGAAGTTCAAGGCTGGCAATACGCTGAAGGCCTTGGTTAACGAGTAGGAAGTTTTTGCTGCAAAATGCCGATGCGCACACGGGGTTGTAGCTCAGTTGGTTAGAGTGCTAGCCTGTCACGCTAGAAGTCGCGGGTTCGAGCCCCGTCAACCCCGCCATTTTAATACTGGGCCAATAGCTCAGCTGGGAGAGCGCCAGCCTTACAAGCTGGATGTCACAGGTTCGATCCCTGTTTGGCCCACCATTATCAGAGTGCACCGGTGCAGTAACGCTTTCCATAGCAGTCGCGCAAGCCTTGGGGCAGCATTCCAGGCGAAGATCGTTTTTTGGGGTTGTAGCTCAGTTGGTTAGAGTGCTAGCCTGTCACGCTAGAAGTCGCGGGTTCGAGCCCCGTCAACCCCGCCATTATCAAGGAGAGGCCACATTAGTGGCCTCTCCTTTTTTTTCGGCTTCCCGCGAACCACCAGGCGCTCCCTTTAGCTTGACTTGGCGAAGGGAAATCGTTTATCCTCACGCCCAGCTTGGCCACATTTAATAAACCTGCTACGTAAAAAGCGAGTCTCCCTTGAAACCTGTCGTGGTGATCCCAACCTACAACGAACGAGACAACCTGGAAAGGCTTGCCAGGCAGATTCTTTCCCTGGACCCCTCGATCCGCCTGCTCGTGGTGGACGACAATTCCCCGGATGGCACCGGGGCGCTTGCGGACCGGCTTGCCGCGGAGACCGACCGTGTCAGCGTGCTGCATCGCGCCGGCAAGCTCGGTCTCGGTTCCGCCTACCGCGAGGGGTTCCAGCGTGCGCTCGCCATGGGCGCCGATCTCGTGGTGCAGATGGACGCCGACTTTTCCCATGACCCGGCGATCCTGCCGCTGTTCTTCGAGAAGATGCGGGAGTGCGATCTCGTCATAGGCTCCCGGTACCTAAACGGCGTCAGCGTCGTCAACTGGCCGCTGCGCCGTCTGATGCTCAGTTACTTTGCCAGCGTTTATACCAGGGTGATCACCGGTCTCGCCATTTCCGATTGCACCAGCGGTTTTAAATGTTTCCGGAGCGCCACCCTCGAGGCGATCGACCTCAGCCGCATCCGCTCGGATGGCTACTCCTTCCAGATCGAGATGAACTACCGCTGCGTGGAGGTCGGTTTCCGGGTCGCCGAGGTACCGATCATCTTTATCGACAGGCACGCGGGCTCCTCCAAGATGTCCAAGCGCATCGTCCGGGAGGCGGTCCTCATGGTCTGGAAGCTGAAGCTCGGCTCCCTCTTTGGTCGACTCCTTCCCAAGGGGAGGGGGTGATGCGCGAATTTTGGTCCATAGTCTGCCTTGCCGGTCTCTGGGGCTTCGTGCTCTCCACGGTCGGTTTGATTCTGCGGGGCTTTCCCGCCAGGGGGGTCTGTGTCCGGAAGGCCTGCCTCGGATGGGGAGGGGCGCTCCTTGTCTGCTACGTCGCCTGGATGCTCGGGATGGCCAACGCCTGATTTGTCATCCCCGGCGTCCCTCTGGTTGTCCGCCCCGGGCGGCCCCTGATGCTCCTGTCCGGTCTGGGGCGGGCGCTGTTCGAGCCCGAATTCCCTGTTGTTTTACTGTTTTAATTCTCCTATATTTGTGATACTGGTAGCGAACTATGTCCATCTTCACATGCAAGATAGGTTCTTCCGACGGCAGGATCGTGGTGAAGGATTTCGAAGCGGTAAATTCCGGTATCCTCAGGCAGAGCCTGGAGGATCAGGGGTTCGTCGTGTTCGAGCTGCGCAAGAAACCGCTGCAGTTCCTGCTGGAAAAGGGCATGGGGCGCAAGAAGATCGGCAACAAGGAACTTCTGATGTTCAATCAGGAGCTCCTGGTGCTTCTGAAGGCGGGACTTCCCATCATTCAGGCGCTGGATACCATTCTTGAGTCCGGCGGCGGTAAGCTGAACGAGATTCTCTCGGCCATCCGCGAGGACGTGAAGGGGGGCACCGCCTTCTCCAACGCCTTCGAAAAATACCCGCGGGTCTTCCCGCATCTCTACATCGCCTCCATTCAGGCGGGCGAACGTACCGGCGACCTGCCGCAGACCATCAGGCGCTACATCGCGTTTCTGAAACGGACCGAGGGGTTCAAGGGGAAGATCGTCGCCGCGATGATCTACCCCGCCATACTGATAACGGTCGCGTTCCTGGCTGTTTCCCTGCTCCTCATCTATGTCGTGCCGACCTTCAGCAAAATCTACGCCGACTCCGGCGCGGCGCTGCCGATGCTGACCCAGTTGCTGATCAACTTTACCGGTTTCATCAGGCATTACCTGCTGCTGTTCATCGCCGGGTTCTTCGTCGCTGCGACTCTGTTTCGGCGCTGGAGCGACACCGTGACCGGGCGCTTCGCGGTCGACGGCATGAAGATCAGGACCCCTTTCATCGGTGTCGTGCTGACCCGTTACGCGGTGGCGGGTTTCACCCGCACCCTGGCGACGGTGCTGGGAAGCGGCATACCGATCGTGGAGGCCCTGAGGATGTCGGTGGGAACGCTCAACAACAAGGTTCTGGAACGGGGCCTCTTGACCGCGATCACCCGCGTGGAGGAAGGAAGCCAGCTCTCCAGCGCCCTGGCAAGCATCAAGCTGATGCCGCCCCTGGCCCTGCGCATGCTCTCCGTTGGGGAGTCCACCGGATCCCTGGAGGAGATGCTTTCCGACATCTCGGACTACTTCGAGGAGGAGATCGAGCGCAACCTCCAGGTGCTGACCACCGCCATCGAGCCTGTCATCATGATTGTCATGGGGGTGGTCATCGGGGTCATCATCATCGCCATGTACCTTCCGATCTTCAAGATCGCCAACACCGTCGGATAGAGGCCTATGTTGAAACCGTTCCGCAGAAAAAAACTCGGCGACATCCTCCTGGAACAGGGTGAGATAACGTCCGATCAGCTCGCCTACGCGGTGGATAAGCGGATGACCACCAAGGAGCGATTCGGCGCGATCTGCCTGAACGACGGCCTGGTCAGCGACATCGCGCTCGCCAAGGCCCTGGCCGAGCAGTTCGGCCTCGAATACGTCGACCTGAAGGGTTTCCGGCCGGACGAGGCGATCTTCGCCTCGATCCCCCCCGAAACCATGTACCGCTACCAGTTCATCCCCCTCGAACTGCGGGGAGACCTCCTGGTGGCGGCGATAGCGGATCCGACCGCCGTGCTGAAACTTGACGAGATGGCGCTCCTGCTGGAGCGGCCGATCTCCTTCAAGGTGGCGGCGGAGTCGGAGATCGCCTACCACCTGAAACGCGGGGAGGGGACCAGCCGCGTGCTGAAGGAGGTCTCCGAGGACTTCATGCTGCAGCTGGTGACCGAGACCGAGAAGGGGGAGGAGGTCCTTTCCGTCGAAAACGTTTCCGCGGACTCCAGCCCGATCATCAAACTCATCAATTCCACCATCCTGGACGCCCTGACCAGAAGGGCCAGCGACATACACATCGAGACCGCCCAGGAAGGGGTCATCATCAAGTTCCGCATCGACGGCGTGCTGTACAAGGCGACCGACCCGATCGACGGCCACTTCCAGGGACCGCTCATCTCCAGGCTCAAGGTCATGAGCGAACTGGACATCTCGGAGCGGCGCATCCCCCAGGACGGCAGGTTCAAGCTGCGCATCGGAGCCAAGTCCATCGACTTCCGGGTTTCCATCATGCCGAGCGCGTTCGGGGAGGACGCCGTCATCCGTATCCTCGACAAGGAGAGTGTCGCGAGCGACCTCAAGGGACTCACCCTGGAGACGCTCGGCATGGAGCCCCACGAGATCAAGCGTTTCAGGAAAATGATCAAGGAGCCCTACGGCATGGTGCTGGTGACGGGGCCCACCGGCTCGGGGAAGACCACGACCCTGTACGGCGCCCTCACCGAGATCCATACCGGCGAGGAGAAGATCATCACCATCGAGGACCCGGTGGAGTACGTGTTGAATGGCATCACCCAGATACCGGTCAACGAGAAGAAGGGGCTCACCTTCGCGCGCGGGCTCCGTTCCATCCTGCGCCACGACCCGGACAAGATCATGGTCGGGGAGATCCGGGATTCCGAGACCGCGCAGATCGCGGTCCAGTCGGCCTTGACCGGCCACCTGGTGTTCACCACGGTGCATGCCAACAACGTCTTCGACGTGATCGGCCGCTTCACCCATATGGGTATCGACCCCTACAACTTCGTCGCCTGCCTGAACTGCGTCATGGCGCAGCGGCTGGTCCGGAAAATCTGCCCCTCGTGCAAGCGGCCGATCGCCTTTTCCGACGAGCAGTTGCGCGAGTCCGCCATCGACCCGGAGCGAACCCGCGGCGTCACCCTCTACGAGGCGGTCGGCTGCGACGACTGCAACGGGACCGGGTACCGCGGCCGTTCCGCCATCGTGGAACTGCTAGACCTGAACGACGAGATCCGCGAGCTTATCATAGCGAAATCGCCGATCGCCATCCTGAAGAAGGCCGCTCGGGCGGCGGGCACCCTTTTTCTCCGGGAATCCGCGGTCGCCAAGGTGCTGGCCGGGGAAACCACGCTCAAGGAAATCAACCGTGTCACCTTTGTGGAGTAGGTGCTGAATATGCTATTGTCCAAAAATGGTTTGGGGCTGGAACTGGCAAACGACGGCTTGAAGTTCGTCCTGGCTGCCAGCGGAAAGACGCTCCGGCTCGACGCGGGCCTCATGGTCCCGTTCCCCGTCGGCACGCTGCGGCTCTCGCGCCGCGAGCCGAACGTGACCAACCCGCAGGCCTTCATCGCCGCGGTCAGGGAGGCGCACCTGCGGCTTCTGACCAAGGAGAAGAGCGTCTCGGTATCCCTTCCCGATGTCACCGGCCGTGTGGTGCTTCTCGACCTGGAGGCGAGGTTTCGGAGCCGGGAAGAGGGGCTTGACATCATCCGCTGGAAGCTGAAGAAGAGCCTTCCCTTCGACATAAGCCAGGTCCATCTGGACTACCAGACCCTTGTCGAGAAGGATAACGGCGCCGTCTCGCTGCTGGTTTCCATGGTCTCCCGCGTGGTGGTTACCCAGTACGAGGAGCTGCTGCTCGAGGCGGGACTTGAGCCCAAGTTCATCGATTTCACCTCTTTCAACCTGTACCGGCTCTTTGCGCCGCGCCTTGAGATGTCGGAGAACGGGGCTTTCGTCACCTTCTACGGCGGAGCCATGACGGTGCTGATTTTCTTTGGCGGGGTGCTCTCCTTTTACCGCACCAAGGAAACGGTCGGCGAGGCGCAGAGTCTTTACCGGGAGGTGAACAGCTCCTTCCTCGTGTACAATGACAGACACCCGAGCCAGACGGTGAGCGAGGTATTCTGCATGGCCGACGCCTCCGACGCGGAGGCGTTCCGCTCCCTGGTCGCCGAGGCGAGTGGTCTGGAACCTGTATTGCTCGACCTGGACCGCATGGTGATCCTGGGCCGGGACTTAAGCCTTGACAGGCCGACGCTGCATGCGCTGGCCGGCTCGCTTGGCGCTGCGGTAAGGAGCCTTGGATGAGACTGACCATAAACCTCGCCACCAGGCGCTACCTCAACCTTCGGCTGCTAAACGCCGTGCTGCTGGCGTGCTTCGTCCTACTCGGCGCCCTGGCGGTCTTCGCGGTGGGGAAAATCGCCCAAAACGCGGGTGAACTCTCGCGTATCCAGCGCCTGAGCGGGGGCATCGGCAGTGGAACCGGCGGCGCACAGGTAAGCGAGGCGCAGTTGAAGGGACTTGGCGCCCGGATCAGGTTCGCCAATGCGGCGATCGAGAAAAAATCCGTGAACTGGCTCATCCTGTTGGACCTTCTCGAGGAGGTGGTCCCGAGCGGGGTGGCGCTCACTCAGATAGAGCCTCCGGCCAAGCGCGAGCAAACGCTAAAGATCACCGGGGTCGCGCGCGACTTTGCCAACCTCCGTATCTTTCTGGAAAACCTGGAGAGCTCCAAAACCTTTTCGGAGGTGTACCTCTTGAGCCAGACTGAAACCAAGGTGGGGCTTACGCAGCGGGGTCTCTCCTTCAACATCACCTGCAAGGTGGCCCTGCGATGAACTACGAAATGCTTCGCGAGATAATCGGGGCCAGGCGGAAATCCTTCGGCGCTCTCGCCATTCTACTGCTGGTGAACCTCCCCCTTTTCCTGTACCTGTCGCTTTGGCAAAAACCGGAATTGGAAAAGGCGCAGGTCGCCTGGTTCGCCAAGAGGGACGCGGCGGTAAGCGGGGCGGACCGAGGGGTTGAGGCCCGCTACCGGGACGCGGAGCGTGATCTGGCCCTGTTCCAGAAGCGGCTCATCCCGAAAAAGGAGTTCGCTGGCTTTTTGAGCCAGCTGTTTGTCAGTGCCGGGAGCAACTCGCTCCACCTTAAGGGGATAACTTACCGGCCGTCCCAGATCAAGGACGAGGGGCTTCCTTCCTACGGCATCGGCTTCACCGTTTCCGGGAAATATTCGGCGGTGAAGGGCTTCATCGCCGACCTGGCCCGTTTCCCCCAGATGGTCACCCTTGACTCCATTTCCCTGGCCAACAGCAGCCAGACCGAAGAGTCCGTCGACCTGAAGGTCCAGCTGACTGCGTATCTCAAGATGGAGGGGGCATGAACCGCAAGAAACTCGTCCTTTGCCTCCTATTGCTCGTGCTGGTCGCTTCCATCGCCTACAGCGTCTGGCGGACCCCGAGACAACAGCGGGTCGCGGCCCTCAAGTACCGGC
>Ga0209125_1001999_pt1 | contig 17025 bp, 17 predicted proteins | sample BarGraIncub1131A_FD_184503 | JGI IMG/M metagenome (GOLD analysis project Ga0209125, IMG submission 184503) | Arctic peat soil microbial communities from Barrow, Alaska - Barrow Graham LP Incubations 11-31A (SPAdes) (version 2) | ecosystem: Environmental > Terrestrial > Soil > Wetlands > Peat...
GATTGCCGGAGAGCGTTCCCGCCTGATAGACGGGTCCGACGGGCGCCAGGTGGTCCATGATCTCGCGCTTGCCGCCGAAGGCGCCTACGGGGAAGCCGCCGCCGATGATCTTGCCCAGCGTGGTGAGGTCCGGCGTGACGCCGAACCGCTCCTGCGCGCCGCCGAGCGCCACGCGGAAGCCCGTGATGACCTCGTCGAAGATGAGGACCGCGCCGTACTCGTCACAGACCTCGCGCAGCCCCTCGAGGAACCCGGCAACCGCGGGCACGACTCCCATGTTGCCCGAGACCGGCTCGACGATGATGGCCGCGATCTGCTCGCCCTGCGCCTTGAAGGCCGCCCTGACCGCGTCGATGTCGTTGTACGGGAGCACGATCGTGTCGCCAGCCGCGCCCCGCGTGACTCCCGGGGTCGAGGGGAGGCCGAGCGTGACGAGGCCGGAGCCGGCCGCCACGAGCAGGGCGTCGGAGTGGCCGTGGTAGTTGCCGTCGAACTTCACGAACTTGTCGCGACCGGTGAAGCCGCGAGCGAGCCGGATCGCGCTCATCGTGGCCTCGGTACCCGACGAGACCATGCGCACCATCTCGATCGACGGCACGACCTCCACGAGTGTCTCGGCCATGCGCACCTCGAGCTCGGTGGGGGCGCCGAAACTCGTGCCCTTCGCGAGCTGCTCGCGCACCGCGTCGAGCACCACGTCGGGCGTATGGCCCAGGATCATCGGACCCCAGGAGCCGACGAAGTCGATGTATTCGTTGCCGTCGGCGTCCCAGACGCGATCGCCCTTGGCGCGGTCGTAGAAGATCGGGGCGGCCCCGACCGACTTGAACGCACGCACCGGCGAGTTGACCCCGCCGGGGATGACCTTGACCGCCTCGGCCATGAGCTCATGTGACTTCGTATGGTTCACGTGTGTTCTCCTCGTGTGCTCAACAACCGGACGGACCTACTCGCAGACGGCGCCCGGGGTCGGCTCGTAGACGCAATACGGCTCGGCGGCCAGGTAGTCGCCGGTCACGGACAGCGCCCGCGCGCGGCACCCGCCGCAGACCGCCTTGTACTCGCACCTTCCGCACTTGCCCTTGAGCAGCGAGTAGTCGCGCAGCTCGTTGAAGACCTTGGACTCGGTCCAGATCTGCGAGAACGGCTGCTGCTTCACATTCCCGAGCTGCATGTCGAAGTACCCGCACGGCTGGATGTCTCCGATGTGGCTGATGAAGCAGAAGGTGATGCCGCCGAGGCAGCCGCGCGTCATCGCGTCGAGTCCGTACTCCTCGCGCGTGACCTTCTTGCCCTCGGCCTTGGCGAGTTGCCGGATGATGCGGTAGTAGTGCGGCGCGTCGGTCGGCTTGAAGTGCAGCGGGCTGGTCTTCTGACGCTCGTAGGCCCAGGCCAGCACACGCTCGTACTCCAGCGGCGGCAGCTCCTTGTCGAGCAGGTCCTCGCCACGGCCGGTCGGCACCAGCATGAAGATGTGGAACGCGTCGACGCCCAGGTCCTCGGCGAGCGTGTGCATCTCCTCCATCAGGTGCGCGTTGAGCGTGGTGACGGTCATGTTGATCTGCACGCCCACGCCGTGACGCTTGGCGATCTTGATCCCCTCGATCGTGAGGTCGAAGCAACCTTCCTGGCCACGGAACTTGTCGTGGTCAGCGGCCGTCGGAAAGTCGACCGAGACGGAGATGCGCGGGATCTTGTGGTCGGACATCTTCTGCGCGATGTCGTCGGTGATCAGCGTGGCGTTGGTGCCGATGACCGGCATCGCGCCCTTCTCCTGGGCGTAGTCGACGATCTCCCAGATGTCCGGGCGCATGAGCGGCTCGCCGCCGGTGAGGATGATGATCGGATTGGAGATCGTGACGATGTCGTCGATCGTGGCCTTGATCTGATCGAGCGACAGCTCGCCGTGGTAGTGGCCGAACTCGGCAGCGGCGCGGCAGTGGACGCAACTGAGGTTGCAGCTGCGGGTGATCTCCCATGCGATGATGCGCGGCGCCTTGATGCCGGTACGCTCCTGGTACGCGAGAGCCTCGGGACCGCCGCCGGGACGGAAGCCCATCGAACGCGCTCCACCGTGGCGCTGGCGCTCCATCGGGACGCCCGCGGGGTGCCCACCGGGATGGCCGCCGGGGTGTCCTGCCGGACGCTCGCCGGTCATCGGCACGCCCGCGGGATGGCCCATCGGACGACCCATCGGGACGCCGATCGCCGTCTGGCCGCAGCCGGCCTCGGCCTCGGCCATCTCCTGCTCGTCGATGGTGCCGGGCTCGTCGGGAGCGAACTCCTCCTCGAACTCGAGGTCGGGACGGGCGTCGGAGTTGCCTACGTTGTCAGCCATGGTTCACTTCGTCCTTAGAGGTCGGTGTCGGTCGTGCATGCCGCGGTCCGGTTCAACTCCAGAACGATGCCGGTGCGGGACGGGCAGTGGATGCGGTAGGTCTCAGGCTCGCCCGCCTCCCACGACGGAAACCCGAGCGCGGAACGCCACAGGTAGGGCTGAAGCGCGCCGAGTGCGGCTGCACACAGCCCCTCGGGGGGCGCGTAGGGATCGCGGTACTCGAAGACGTCGCCGACCTCGTGGCGGCAACGACCGGTCTTCTCGATGACGCGGACGCTGAGCGGCCCCGCCGCGTCCCAAGCCGGACCATTCGGGTGCGCCATCGTCTAGCCCTCTGCCAGCCAGCGCGCGGCGTCCTTGGCGTGATAGGTGATGACGAGGTCGGCGCCGGCACGCTTGAAGCCGATGAGCGTCTCGAGCACGACGCGCTTCTCGTCGATCCAGCCGTTGGCCGCGGCGGCCTTGACCATCGCATACTCGCCGGACACGTTGTAGGCGACCGTCGGCATGGCAAAGGCGTCCTTCACGCGACGGATGATGTCCATGTAGGCGAGCGCCGGCTTGATGATCACGATGTCGGCGCCCTCGTCGACGTCGAGTTCGGTCTCGCGGATGGCCTCGTCGCCGTTGGCGGGGTCCATCTGGTAGCCGCTTCTGTCACCGAAGGCCGGCGTGCTGTCGGCGGCCTCGCGGAACGGGCCGTAGTAGCCCGACGCGTACTTCGCGGAGTAGGACATGATCGGGATGTCGGAGAAGCCCTCCGCGTCGAGCGCCGCACGGATCGCGGCGACGCGGCCATCCATCATGTCGGACGGTGCGACCATGTCGGCACCGGCCTCGGCGTGACTGAGCGCGGTCGTCGCCAGCATCTCGAGCGTGATGTCGTTGATGACGCAGCCGTTGTCGTCGAGTGCGCCACAGTGCCCGTGGGAGGTGTACTCACACATGCACACGTCGGTGATGACGTAGAGGTCGGGAGCGACCTCCTTGAGGCGGCGGATCGCCTGCTGGACGATGCCATCCTCGGCATAGGCGCCACTTCCGGCCTCGTCCTTGGACTCGGGCAGGCCGAAGAGGATGACCGCCGGGATACCCAGCGCGAGCAGCTCGGCCGCTTCGGCCTCGAGCTGGTCGATCGACAGGTGGAAGACGCCCGGCATCGACGAGATCTCTTCGTGCACGCCGGAGCCCGGCACGACAAACAGCGGATAGATCAGGTCGCCCGCGTCGAGAACGTTCTCACGAACCATGCGGCGGATCTGCGGATTGGCGCGCAGGCGGCGCATACGAACGGTCGGAAACTGCATAATGCTCACTCCCCTGATCGGCGAAGGGGCCGCATGCGCGCCCCGATGACGAGTCGAGGCGCAACCGGCAAGCGGGTGCGCCTCGACATAGATAGCTTGGTGGAGACGACCGGAGTCGAACCGGCGACCTCTGCCGTGCGAAGGCAGCGCTCTCCCAACTGAGCCACGTCCCCGTACATCCCCGCCGCACCGCGGCAAGGCTTAGATACTATGCCGAGCGTGCTGCCGTTTGTCAACGCGAAGCGCCACCCGTCAGGCACTCCGCAAGGGCCGTGACCAGCGCGGACGCGGTCGATTCCGCGGCCTCTATCGCCACATCGATCCCGAGCTCGCGAAGCACCGCGGTGGTGACGGGGCCGATGCTCGCAACGGCAGTGCGCGCGAGCACGGCGGTCTCGTCGAGACCCGCGGCGTGCAGGACCTCGACGAAGCGCCGCGCAGTGCCGCCACTCGCGAACACCACGGCGTCGGCGTCACCTCTGGCGAGGCGTGCGAGCACGTCCGGCGGGGGCTCCGGGGTCTCAAGCCGGTAGACCGGCACGACGTCGACCTCGAAGCCGAGCTCTCTCAGTTCGTCGGGAAGGACCTCACGCGCCTCGGCCGCCCGTGGGATGAGCACCCGCCGGCCCGCCTCCGGACCGATCCTGCGCATCTCCGCCAGCAGTCCCTCAGCACGGAACGAGACCGGGACGACCGCCGGTTCGATGCCGTGGGAACGGACACGCTTGGCCGTCGCACTCCCCACGACCGCGACGCGCGCGGCCCACAGTTCCGAGAGACGCATGCCACGAAGCCGCATCCGGTCCTCGAAACGCTCCACGCCGTTCACGGAGGTGAGCACGATCCAGTCGTACTCGCCGATGTGCTCGATGGCGTCGTCGACCGGCTGCCACGACTCCGGCTCCACCACGGCGATCACGGGCATCACGATCACCTCGGCTCCCAGCGCCTCAAGCGGATCGATGAGTCCCGGGGCCTGTTCGGCCGACCGCGTGACGACGATCGATCTGCCTGCCAGCGGCAGATCACGTTCGTTCTCAGTCACGAGGCCGGCATCCATCCCCGCGCGTCAGGTCTCGAGCCGGTCGTCGACGGCCGCGGGTGCGACCACCGAAACGTCCCTGATCTGAGCCAGGACCTCGCCGGCGCCCAAGTCCAGCAGACGCGCGACCATGGCGCGCCCGAGGCCTTCGGGGTCGGCCACGACGCCTTCCATGTGGTCGCGGAGGATGATCTTGCCGTCGACCGAGCCGACGACCGCGTCCATGATCAACAGCCCGTCGTCGATGCGCGCATACGCGCCGATCGGGACCTGGCAGCCACCTTCGAGCGTGTTCATGACCACACGCTCGGCGGCCACGCAGATCATCGTGTCGCGGTGGCCGAGGCGGCGGCAGATGTCCTGCATGAACTCATCGTTCTCGCGGATCTCGATACCGATGGCGCCCTGCCCCACCGCCGAGACCATCTGCGCCGTCGGGATGTAGTGGGTGATGCGGTCGGCCCAGCCCATGCGGGTGATGCCGGCGGCGGCGAGGATCACGATGTCGACCTCGCCGGTCTCCGCCTTGCGCATGCGCGTATCGAGATTGCCGCGGATGTCCACGATCTCGACATCGGGCCGCAGCGCGCGTACCTGCGCCACCCGGCGCAGCGAGCTCGTACCTACGCGACCACCCTGCGGCAATGTGACCAGCGTGTAACCGGCCCCCGAGACGATGGCGTCGCGCGGATCGACACGCTCGGTCATCGCCGCGAGCACGAGGCCCTCGGGGAGTTCGGTCGGAACGTCCTTCATCGAGTGCACGGCCAGATCGACCAGGCCGGCCTCGAGGTCGACCTCGATCTCCTTGGTGAACAGCCCCTTGCCGCCGACCTTGGAGAGCGGGACATCGAGGATCTTGTCACCCGTGGTCTTGATGATCTTGATCTCCACAGGGATGCCCGTGAGTTCGGTGATGCGGCCGGCCATGTAGTTCGACTGCCATAGGGCGAGCTTGCTGCCCCTGGTTCCGATCGTCAGGTGCGTCCGCTCAGCAGCCAACTGTCTCTCCTTTGTCGTCGCGCGTGGCGTCTCCCCGCCGAAGCAGAGAGCGCAGCCCCCACGCGCGTCCGGTCTTCTCCTGATCGCTGTCCAGCCCGTAGAGCCGGCGAGCGGTTTCAACGTACAGGTAGCCTTCCTTCCCGGCGGCGGATTCACGCAGCCGGGCGGTCGGGCCATGGAGCATCTTCGACACGATCGCCTGCGACAGCGCGTCGACCGTGGCCAGCTCCTTCTCGGAAAGCGTTCCCAGCCTGCGCACGGCCTTCGCGAGTTCTTCCTCGCGCATCGCCTCTGCGCCGGCTCTGATCGCGGCGATCGTCGGCACGACCTGGAGGGACTCGATCCACGACTCGAACGAGGCGATCTCCTCGTCGATGATCACCTCGGCGCGGCGCGCCTCGCGCATGCGCTCCTCGAGGTTGGACTGAACGACGCCGTTGAGGTCGTCGATGTCGTAGACGAAGGCGTTCGGCAGGTCGTTGACCGCGGGGTCGACGTCACGCGGCAGCGCGATATCGATGAGGAACAGCGGGGCACGACGTCCCCGCATCACCCCTGCGACCTCGTCCTTGCCGATGACATAGCCCGGCGCGGAGGTCGAGGAGATGACGATATCCGCTTTGCGCATGTGCTCGAAGAGGTCCTCGTACGGGACCGCGGTGCCCTCGAACTTGTCGGCCAGCTCGACCGCGCGCTCATAGGTACGGTTGGCGACGAGCACGGATCGGACACCGTGGCTCACCAGGTGCTTTGCCGTGAGCTCGCTCATCTCGCCGGCGCCGACGACGAGGACCGTGCGCCCCTCGAGCGTGTCGAAGACCTTCTTGGCCAGCTCGACGGCCGCATAGCTGATGGAGACGGCACTCTCGCCGATGGCGGTCTCGGTCCGCACGCGCTTCCCGACCTCGAACGACTGGCGGAACAGCTTGTGGAACAGGCGGCGGGCGGCGTCCGACGCGCACGCGAGGTCGTAGGCCTCCTTGACCTGATGCAGGACCTGGGCCTCGCCGACGACCATCGAGTCGAGCGAGGAGACCACGCGGAACAGGTGCTTCACGACCGCGTGCCCCTCGACCACGTACAGGTAGCGGGCGAGTTCATGGCGGTCGAGATCGTGGAACTCGCACAGGAAGTCGATGACGGCGTCCGGGCCGGCGTCCGACGCGGCGACCGCGTAGATCTCGGTACGGTTGCAGGTCGAGAGGATGACCGCTTCCGCGATCTCATCGCCACAGATCAACGCGGCCAGCGCCTCCGGCTGCACGTGCGCCGGGAAGGTGAGCTTCTCGCGGATCGCGATCGGAGCGGTCTTGTGGGAAAGACCGACGAGGGTCAGATGCATGCGGTTCGTGTACTTCCTTCATACGTCGGCGCCCGGTCATCCGGGTCAAGGACAAAGGGTCGCCCCCGCCGGAGCGATGCGTGTTGTTCAGGCAAGCGTGCCCGGCGGGGGCGGTGTCGTCCACGATGTGGAACGCATCTCATATCTAGCTTGCCTGAACGTGCGAATGGTACCACCCGTGCGCACGGGGCGACAACGAAAGCGCCGCTCGTCGCGCGCGACGAGCGCTACAGCCCGCGGACCTTCCGCGCAGCCGCCACGTCGCCATCGGTGATCATGAAGAACAACCACAGCGCGTTGGCCTTGAGCACACGATAGAACTGGGACAGGGCTCCCGGGACGATCAGGTACTTCCCGCTCTCGACGCCGCCGACGATCGCCTTCGCGATCACCGTCGGAGCCACCGCGGCGATGTTGCCGGCGACCTTGTCGGTCTCCGCCGGGCGCAGCGACTTCTCATACGCCAGGCCCGGGGTATCGGTGTCGGGCGGGCACACGACGCTGACCTTGATGCCGTAGGGGCGCATCTCGCTTCTCAGCGCCTCGGAGAAGCCCATCACCGCGTACTTCGCCGACGAGTACGCCGTGTAGCCGAAGACGCCCATGAAGCCGGCGACGCTCGACACGTTCACGATGTGGCCGCTCTTGCGCGCCATCATCGCCGGCGCCGCGGCATGTGCCATGTAGACGCACCCGCGCCAGGAGTCCATGCACACCTCGAAATCCCGCGGGGTCATCGTCTCGAAATAGCCGGGGATGATCACGCCAGCGCAACTCACGAGCACATCGATGGGACAAGCGCCACCGCACGTCGCCTCGTTCACGATGGCCTCGCAGCCCTCGAGGGTCGACACGTCGCCGGTGACCGTGGCGGTCGATCCGCCGGCGGCGCGGTGGGTGTTCATGGCCTCGCGAGCGATCCCGAGCCGCTCCAAGTCGCGGGCGACGAGCGTGACGTCGGCGCCCTTGGCCGCGAACGCCTCCGCGGTCGCGAGCCCGATCCCGCTCGAACCTCCGGTCACCACTACGTGCCGTCCGGTCCAGTCGCCCACCTAGTCCTCCTCGATCGTGCCGTCCGCGCCCGGAAGGGCAGCGGAGAATTCCTCAAGCAGCTCGGCGGCCGTCGGGTCCTCGCCCGAGCGGATCCGACGCAGGATGTCGGACTCCCCTATCGCGTCGAAGAGCGGCGCGAGTTCCGGATCGCCGAGTCCGTGCGTCTCGATGGCGAGCGTGCGCACGGCGCCCATGAGCGCGACGTAGACGCCCCACTCGGGCCCGTATCTCTTGGCCAGATCGCGCCTCACGCGGCGCGCCACAGCGGGAGCGGTGCCATCGGTCGAGATCGCGATCTGGAGCGGACCGCGGCGGACGACCGACGGGACGGTGAGATCGCTCGCATCGGCGTCCGCGGGAACGACCATCAGGGCTCCGGCCTGTTTCGCTTCTTCAGCGATGGCCCTGTCCACCTCCGGCGACCCCGACGCGCTCACAACGATGAAGGCGCGCGCGAGATCTCCGCGCACGTATCCGCGCGACTCGATCGTCAGGAGCCCGTCCGCCTCCATGGCGTGCAGCGAAGCGGAGACGTCGGGGGCGATGACAACGACGTCAGCGCCATGGGCCGCCAGCGAAGCGGCCATCCGCTCGGACGCACGGTCGGCACCGACGATGACGACGAGCCGACCACTGACATCGAGCAGGACCGGGAAGCGCGCGGGACGACCGAGCGGGCTCATGCGCCCGGCACGGCGAACACGTGGAAGCCCGCGGGCACGGTGCGGGCGAGCACCGTCAACGCGATGACGAACACCACGCCGACCAGCGCGAGCCGCGCGGCGGTGCGTCCCGAGACGCCCCGGCCGTACTGCAGGTAGAGGTACGCGCCGAAGATCACCCAGACGATGCCCGACACCATGACGCGCGGATCAGCCCACCATCCGGCGACGTCGGTCTCCACGGCACGCAGTATCCCGAGCAGGAGCCCGCCGGTGTAGACCGGGAAGGCGAAGGCGAGAGCGCGCCGCGCGATGAGGTCGGTCTGGGCGAGCGACGGCAGGCGCTTGAACAGCGTGGCCGTTCGATGGCTCTTGAGCTGGGACTCGAGCATGAGGTAGGCCGCGGACGCCGCTGCGCCGATCGCGAAGCCCGCGTTGCCGAAGACGATCAGCACCACGTGAATGATCACGCGCCAGTTCTCGAGCAGCGCGAGCTCGGCCGCCCCGGGGGGCTTGACCGGCGCGCCGGCGCCCATGATCTGCGCGATGATGAGGCCCAGCAGTGCGATCGGCACGAGGACGGTCCCGTAGACCTTCACCTTGATGAGATGCTCGACAGCGAAGTACACGAGCACGATCGCCCAGGCGGCCAGGACGATCGAATAGGGCCCGTAGAGGCGTGACCCCTCATTGACGCTCGAGTGGAGCCCGATCGAAGCGGTCAGGGTGAGGAACCCGATGCCCGTCAGCAGCGACGCGTACCACGAGAACGCGGCCCGCTTCGACAGAAAGAAGTACGCATAGAGCACCGTGGCGCCGCACAGCGCCGCCAGGCTGATCCACATCGCGAGGTTCTCGAACCGCAGCATCAGCGGCGCTTCTCCATCGCTTCCTCGACGAGCGCGAGCTGCTTCTCCAGCTTACCGAGACGAGACAGCGTCACGCCGACGTACACCATCAGTCCAAGCCACAGGGCGCCATAGGCGCCGATGACGTACGGGAGCGAAGGCTCGACCAGCTGGTAGATCTGCTGCAGGACCGGATCCATCGTCGGTGTCCCTTCTAGTCCTCGAGAGCGGCCTTGAGCACGTCGATGCGCTCACTGACCCGCTCTTCACGGTAGCGGAGTTGGTAGATGGCATAGCCGAGACATAGCATCCCGATCATGCCGAATATGAAAGCGGTCAACTGCATGGCATCGAGTCCGCCGCCCGCCCGCAGGACCACCGGGTGGGAGCCGGACGGGACGAGCCGCGTGATCGCGAAGGAGAGCGGCGCGTCGAGGAACGCGAGGATACCGAAGGCCGACGCGTAGACCGCGCGCTTCTCCTCGTCCTCCACGCTCGCACGCAGCACGAAGTAGCCGATGACGAGCAGCATCATGATCAGATAGGTGGTCAGACGCGGCTCCCACACCCACCACACGCCCCACTCGACCCGCGTCCACAGGTCGCCGGTGATCATCGTCAGAACGACGAAGATCAGCGTCACCTCCGTGGCGATGCGCGCCTTGGTGTCGTACACGCGCTCGCGCGTCATCAGGAAGCGCACCCCGTAGTACGCGGTGAAAAAGAAGATCACGAAACTCGCGATCGCCACCGGCACGTGGAAGTAGAAGATCTTCTGGCTGAACAGGATGGGGTTGGCGAACAGCTTGCCGCCGATGTTGACCCCGGCGGTCTCCAGACTCATGTCTGCGACCACCGGCGCTGCGACGAAGAACGCGAGCACGAGGTCCGCGAGCGTGAGCACCGCGGCCGTCGCCAGCGCGATGAATGTGAGCTTCTTGCGATCCACCAGCGTCCCTTCTTTCAGTGCTTTGTGCGAGCGAACGGCGCCTTGGGCGCCTCTAGGCGCCAACGACGAATTCGTAGAGCCCATACGCCGCAAGGATCATTATCACATCGTAGCCGCCAGCCAGCGCGATGTCGCGCCAGAACTCCTGGACGAATCCGGGGTTCCCGAGCAGCGCGGCGGACGTCGCGCCCACCGCGGCGAGCAGCAGCGGGTACATGATCGGGATGAACAGGACGGACAGGATGAAGTCGCGCCCGCGCGTGTTGACCGAGATGGTCGCGAGCAACGTCCCGACACCGGCGATCCCGATCGATCCGACGACCAGCGCGATCGGGATCATCCACCACGACCCGCCGATGGGGCGGTTCGCGAGGAACATCGCGAAGAAGAGCGGCAGCGTGATCACCTGCACGATGAGCAGGAAGATCAGGTTGCCGATGGCCTTGGCGAAGAAGATCACCGGCCGATCGACCGGCGACAGGAGCAGCGCCTCGAGGCACCCCTGATCCTTCTCGTGCACCAGCGAGCGGTTGAGGCCCAGCATCGAGGTGAACACGAACGCGAGCCACAGCAGTCCGGCCGCGATGAGCCGGATGTCGAATCCGGAGCCCGACTGCGACAGCGCGACCTGGTAGATGACGAGCGTGAGGAGCGTGTAGAGCCCCATCGAGGTGAGCATCTCGAAGGTGCGCAGCTCCATGATGACGTCCTTGCGCAGGATCGCCTTGAACTGGCGCCAGGACGACGGGGGCGTCGGTGCGGTCATCTCGCCCACTCAGGCCACCCCCAGCCCGACGATGGAGCGGTACTCGGCGGCGAAGGTCTCGTCGTCGATGTACTCCTTCTCGTCGAAACGCACCACGCGGCCCTTCGCCAGGATCAGCGCGTGGCTGCACAGCTCCAGCCCCTTGCCCAGGTCGTGGCTGACCATCACGAAAGTGTGCTGGCTGCGGATCTGTGCGATGAGATGGTCGAGGATGTCCATCGCGTGCGGGTCGAGCCCCGAGTACGGCTCGTCGAGGAAGATGACTTCGGGGCGGTGCAGCAGCGCCCGCGCGATCGACAGCCGCTGCAGCATGCCGCGTGAGAACGTGCGTACCAGGTCGAGCCTGCGGTGCGCCAGCTCGACGGAGTCGAGCAGTTCCCGGACGCGTGCGTCGGGGTCCTCGACGCCGTACATCTCGGCGAAGAAGCGCAGGTTCTCCTCGGCGGAGAGGTCGGGATATAGGAGCGGGTTGTGCGAGATCAGCCCGATACGGCTTCGCAGCGCGACCGCGTCCTTGACCACGTCCAGCCCGAGCACCTTCGCCGTCCCCGACGACGGGTTCTGCAGCGTGGTCAGCTGACGCAGCAACGTGGTCTTGCCTGCGCCGTTGGGCCCGAAGATCGACAGGAAGGCGCCGACGGGGAGCTCAAAGCTCACTCCGTCGAGCGCCTTGCGCGCTCCGAAGATCCGCGTCAGGCCCTCGACCTCGAGCGCCGCTGTCATGTTCTGCGTCACGGTGTGGACTTCGCCCTACCGCTTCTTCTTCTTGATGGGGGGCACTTCCGCGAGCGCACGCTCGGGCTTCGGCCACATCGCGATCGCCGTTCCGAAGATCATGACCACGAAGCCGACCCACGCCCACGAGATGAGCGGGTTGATCTTGACGTCGAAGGCGAGCCCGGTGGTGTCGCCGCCTTGGAAGGCGACGAACACGTCGCGGAACAGGCCGACGTCCACAGCCGCGTTGAAACGCGTCGACTGCTTCTCGCTGCGGTTGGCCATCTGCACGACCGACGGCTCGAGGTTGGCGATGGTCCTGCCGCCCTGCTGGAGGTCGACCTTGACGGTCTGCACGACGTCCTTGTTCGCCAGCGTCACCGATTCGACGCCCTGGAACACGATGTCGTAGCCGCCGACCGAGGCCTTGGCGCCGACCGTCTCGGGCAGAGTGACGACCTCGCCCTTGACGTACATCGAGGAGCCGACGAGTCCGATCAGCACGAGGCCGACGCCGAGGTGGGTGAGGTAGCCACCCGACTGCGTGCGCGACTTGAACAGGATGTGGAAGAACGAGACGAACGCGTTCTCACCGCGTGCGGCCGCCCGCTTGCGGCTGCCATCGAAGAACAGGTAGAGCGGCAGCGCGATCGCGAGTGCGGCGACCAAAAGGCCGATGATCGATTCGACGTGGTCGAGCGGCGCCTGGATACCGGCCAGGGCGGGAAGCCCCTTGCCCGAGACCGTGTAGTTCGGCAGCAGCAGCGTCGCCCAGATCGTGAGCAGACCCGTGCCAAGCACCGCGGCCAGTCCGAGCGGCCACTTGGCGCGCTTCCAGAACGTCTCGGGCTCGGTGAAGCCCCACGACAGGATCGGGCACACGGCCATCAGGAGCACATAGAGGATGCCGACCGGGCGCGCGAGAAGATCGAAGGTGGCGGCCGAGAACGTCGGGCCCTTCAGCGCCGGCGACAGCGTGAGCAGCGCGACCAGCACCGCCGAGAAGAGCATCAGCACGTTGTTGAGGTAGTACGAGCCCTCCTTCGACATCAGCGAAGTGAACTCGTCGTCGCTCTTGAACGGCTCGGAACGCCTCAACAGCGCTACGGCGGGGACGAGCAGGCCGAGGATCATCATGCCGAGGAACCACCACAGCGACAGCGGGTCCTCGCCGAAGGCGTGCACAGACTGGATGACGCCGCTGCGGGTGATGAACGTGCCGAGCAGCACGAGCACGAAGGTGACGGCCGACATCATCACGGCCCACTTCTTGAAGGTGCCGCGACGACGGTAGGCCGTGAAGCTGTGCAGCAGCCCGACGCCCGTGAGCCACGGGAGCAGCGAGGCGTTCTCCACCGGGTCCCATGCCCAGTAGCCGCCCCAGCCGAGCACGACGTAGGCCCAGATCGCGCCGAGGCCGATGCCGATGCCCAGCGACAGCCACGAGAATACGGTCACGCGGTCGACCAGCTCGACCCACCGCTTGGAGCCGTCTCCGAGGAACACCGCGGCCAAGGCGAACGCGAACGGGACCGTCAGGCCGGCATAGCCGATGAACAGTGTCGGCGGGTGCAGGATCATCGCCCAGTGCTGCAGCAGCGGGTTCATGGCCATCGTGTTGATGTTGCCGATGATCTGCCCCGCCACCTGGACCGAACCGTCGGCGAGCACGGCAGCGGCCTTGAACGGGTTGTTCGTCTCGAAGAACAGCGCGACCAGGAAGAACACCTGCACGAAGTTGAGGATGGCGATCGCCACGTTGGAGAGCGCGTCGGTCACAGAGATGCGCTTCCAGGCCATGTAGGCGACGAAGCCGGAGAGCAGCCACGCCCAGAAGAGGAGCGAACCCTCTCGGCCCGCCCAGAGTGCCGACACGTTGTAGAGCCACCCCAGCGACGACACGTCGGTCGAGTGGTTCTCGATGACGTAGAGGAGCGTGAAGTTCTTCTGGAACATCGCGACCAGCAGCATCAGGAGCGCGGCGGTCGTCGTACCGAATACCCCGAAGGTCGCGAAGTAGCCCGCGTTGGTCAGGCCCTCACCCTGCTTCGGGCCGGACATGTGCCCGAACGTAAGTAGCGCGATGGAGCTGAGGGCCGCGAAGGTGGATATCGCGAGCAGTATCTGTCCGAGGTTACTCATTGGCGTCTCGTGACCCTTCCGTGTGGACTGCCGGGGCGTCGTCGCCCACAGCCGATGCGGCTACTTGGTGGCGAGTGCGACCTCGGTTGCGACGAATGTCCCGTTCTCCATCTTGCCGAACACCACGAGCTCGACGCCGTCCTTGGTGCCTGCGGGCATCGAGCCCTGGAACGCCACCGGGACGGTGCCGCCGGATCCGTCGGCGTTGGTGCTGAACGTGAAGCGCTCCGCGGCCCCGGCGTCCTTGAGACTGCCGGGCTTGAGGAAGCCGGCGACGCGGATCGGCGAGTCGGGCGGAGCGGTGAGCAGCGAGTCGATCCCGGCGGCGTCCGACTTGGTCGCGTACTTGGACGGACACTTGGTCAGCATCTCGTTGGCCTCGATCACGCCCTTCTCCTTCACCGTACCGGTGAGGATGGCTACGGTGTCGTTGCCGAAGGTGTTGGGGGCGCTGCCGTTGTAGATGACCTTGACCTCGGGGCCGTTCGTGGAGCCCTCGGCGCGAACCTTGAAGATCATCGGGTTCGTCTTCTTGTCCCACGAGCCGGCGACCACGGTGCCGGTCACCTTCACGCGGGTGCCGACCAGCGAGGCTTCGCTCGCGATGCTGTTGACGGGCTGCGTGAAGGAACCGCCGCCCATCATGACCGAGTAGAGGACGGGCACCGCGACGACCAGGATCAATATCGTGACGCCTATCAGACGGTTACGGGCGCGTTTGTTCACTTCGGGGAGTCCCTTCGTACCGAGCGGGGGTGCAGGGGTCGACCGCGCGCCGTGAAAGAGGCGAAACCGCGGAAGCTCCTGGGCACAACGCACCGCACTATCCTGCCTGCCTGAACGTCCGTGAGTGTAGCATCAGGCGTGCCCGGATCGCCACGGCGTGCACCATCGCTCCGCGCCTCGCGACGAACGGTCAGCTTTCCTGCAGCCGGATCACATCGGGAGTGAAGCCGGTCGCGCGCAGCAACTCGAGGTACCGCTCCGGGGAAAGCGCCTGCTTCGCCCCGTCGAGCGCCACGAGCGCCGCCTCGATCACGTTGGTCCCGAAGGTGCGGCCCTCAAGGCGGGGCGTCGACGTGATGAGCAGCTCGGCACCGGTGGAGCGCAGGAACTCGACGTCCTCGGCGGTGGTGGTGTTGGTGACGATCCACTTGCCGGTCATGTCGCGCGGCATGTACTTGCGCACGAACTTGTAGTCGCCCGTGATGATGTCGGCGTCGCGGTAGAGCTGCGCGTGCTTGGACTCCGACTCGACGTCGGAGGTGTGGTCGGCCTCCGCCGGGTAGAGGAACTTGAACGGGAGCTGCGAGGCGATCGGCGCCATGACGTGGACGAGGCGGACGAGCGCGGCGCGCTTGTGGATCATCACGGGGATGTCGAGGGCGTAGAGCAGGTCGCCGTAGGTCATCTCGCAACCCGCGTCCGCGAAGGCCATGGCCATCCCCCAGCGGTCCACCGCGCTCGCAACGAGCACCTTCTTGCCCGCCACCTGCAGGCCGAGGTTCTCGGACATGAACCGCACGACGTCGCCTTCGACGGCGCCCTTGAGTCCCGAACCATCCACCAGCGGAGTGACCTTCACGGCGTCACGGAACTGCCGCGCATCGCGGAAGTAGTAGTCGCGGTCGGCCGCGCGCAGGAACAGGTCGATGCCGCCGAGGCCGAAGGCGTCAACCTTGCCGTCATAGGCGCGCAACCGCCGCGCCGCCTCGGCCATGTCGCCGTCGGTACCCTCACGCGAGATCCTGAACGGCTCGCCGAGCAGCTCGATCTCGACCGTGTGGTCGCGCTTGGACGATCCTATCGAGACGGAGACGACCTGCTTCATCGGGGGGAACGCTCCTTCGCCGGCGCGGGAGTATGTGCGGTGACCGCATCGAGCAGGTCGGTGAGTTCGTCCAGATCGACCTCGACATCGTGGCGCAGCGGTGAGGTCCCCAGCGGTCGCGCGATGACCTCGCGCCCGAGGATCTTCTCGATCGCACCGGTCCGCTTCGTGCTTGCCAATATGATCACGACGTCGAAGTCCTTGAGGTCGGCCAGCGTGTCGAGCACGAGGTTGAACATCTGGTCGGCGCGACCGGCTTCGAACCCCTCGCGCTCCGCCTGCGAGACCACCAGCGCCAGCTCGATGCCGTGGTCGTCGCAGACGCCGCGAACCTCGGCCACGTTGGCCACGGGGAAGGCGATGAGCGCCACGCGCTTGCCGCGACGCACCTCGCCGAGGGTCTCGAGCCATGACACGAAGGACCGATCGACTCCATGGGCCAGCGCGGCCTCGTGCTGGGTCGCCCCGCCCTCGCGGTCGGCCAAGATGGCCTCGAGCTGCTCGATGATCTTGTCGCGGCCGACGACTTTGTCGCCGATGCGGTAGAAGCGCATGTGGCCCACTCCGTAGGCAGTCCTGTGCACAGGACTGTGCACAGGATGGAGTATAGCCGTCCCCATCCCACCGGTGGCGTCGGGGTATGGTGGCAGGAGATGCTCGGCCACGGGAGGACGCGCGATGACCCAAAGCGATGCCGATCGCTCGAGCGCGAGCGCGAACCGCGTGTACCTGGAAGTGGCTGCGATCGTCGGGCCGGTCTACCTGGTGGGTGGATCGGTGCGCGACCTGCTCATGGGCCGCCCCTGCGACGACTACGACTTCGCCACACCCCTGCGTCCGGACGAGGTCGAGTCGGCCGTGAGCGCCGCCGGTCGGCGCCCGCACGTGACCGGCAAGCGCTTCGGAACGATCGGGTTCTCGGTCTCCGGTCACAAGGTCGAGGTCACGACCTTCCGCGCCGAGACGTATACCGGCGCCTCGCGGAGACCGGAGGTCGAATACCTCGACGACCTGGGCGACGACTTG
>Ga0209125_1002000_pt1 | contig 17021 bp, 14 predicted proteins | sample BarGraIncub1131A_FD_184503 | JGI IMG/M metagenome (GOLD analysis project Ga0209125, IMG submission 184503) | Arctic peat soil microbial communities from Barrow, Alaska - Barrow Graham LP Incubations 11-31A (SPAdes) (version 2) | ecosystem: Environmental > Terrestrial > Soil > Wetlands > Peat...
CCCAAAGAAATGAGGCCTATAGCTATAATTCCCATAAGAAATAGACCATAAGGCACATTTAAAAGAGACTTAACAGTACTATCAAAGCCTTTAGCATTGTTTGAATTTGCAGTATATGAGGCTGCAACTATGAAGATACCAGCTAATGCAATGATAATCCCTCGTGCCGCTGTGCCTGCCCTTCCTAGGTCTTTGACGAATTTAACTTGTGTTTTCGTCAGTTTAACCAGGTGAAGCTGAACATCGAAATTTGGCCTCAATGCTTGGTAAACTTGAAATATGCCCACTACTATCACAAGTGTTCCAATAATGCCCACCATAAGCTGACCCATAGGCATAGCTAGAACTTTTGCTACATATTGTTGAATTTGAACTCCTTGCGCCCCATTATGAGCAGGCTTAGCTCCACCTGTGATAAGAGCATAAGTAGGTATTGCTAACAACGCATAGGCAATACCACTAAATAAATATCCCGCTCTCTCTACATTACCTTTTTTATCGTGCTCTTTATGGAATGGGTTAAGCACTGCTCGGATTAAACCCCACAATGAATAACATATAAGTCCAATAAAAATCAGCCATAATAAAATTTTGCCTTGAGATTGCGTTCCAATAGTTGCAATGGCTCCTTGCTGATCCGTTGTCTTTCCGGACTTTCCAAAGGCGAGAAGAAAAGTCAGCAATCCCATGACAAAATATATTAGCCCACGGGCCGCATAACCTAATCGTGCCATGATTTCAACGATCGGATTAAAAGTGGCATTGTGGGCTACCTTTTTACCGTTTTTTTTAATTTTTCCCATTGTATTTGTCTTATCTGACATGAAATCAACCATCCTCTCCTATTAGCCTCGTAATACTAGAAGCTACTCTTAGACAAAAAAACAAAAATGAATATTATTACAACTATAAAATCATAAATCAATGCAATTTTAAAAAACATTAACCACTTCTCTGTACATTATACTATCTGCGTCATAGCATTTCAACTTTTTTCGACAATTGATTTAATTTTCTTAATATTTTAGATATTATAAAGTTAATCTTACTTTACCAATTTTTCTTGATTATTTATTATATCTTCTGTTGCTTTTCGTTGAGAATAAATCACAATACAAATTTTATTTGGAAGAACTAATAATAAAATTAGAAATTTAAACTTTTAATGAGGAAGACTGGCAAGAAAGACTTTCTGTAAATAAAAATGGTGAACTAACAAATAATCTTAGAAACTTAATTATTATATTAGAAGATGATATGAATGTTAGAGCTACCTCTCAATTTCATTTAAAAATAAAGCTATAACCCAAGAAGGCAATATTATATTAGCCTTTGTAGTGTTTTTTGTAGAATATGCCATATATAAAGAGCTAAGAATAAAATACCAGTTTTCATAACTGAACTTCTTTTTAACGAAGAAATTCCTTTCCATTTTTCGCCTAGCCCAATATTGCCCCTGTGTTTGACACGAGGGACAAAGTAAGTGAGATTATATATTATAGAACAAATATAATGTATAGAAACGTGTAAAAACAGCCACAAAACATAATTTACCATTATATGTCTCGTGGCTGTTTTATCTTTATTTTACTGTTGTGTCACTTTACCTTATAACTGTGATATAATCCTCCCATAAAAGTATAAGTTTTCTTAAGGTCATATATTACAATTTTAATATTGTTTTTGCTTGAAATACCTGGCTCCTTATGAAGGGAAACATGAAGTACCCATAAAGGAAAGTTTTTCAGGCATATTTTCTATAAACTCTTTTGCCTCATCAATAGTACAAATATCTGCACCAATGGCAACTTCAACAACATCTTTAAATCCAAGTACAATCATCGCTCTTTTAAAATCATTAAATCCAACATTTTTACCAAACTGACCCACATATGATGGAGCTACAATTGCAATTACTTCTTTCTTTTGATTAATTGCCTGGATTAGTTGAAATATTTGACTTTTATCAGATATTGCTCCAAAAGGACAATTTACCAAACACATTCCATAGCTAACAAATTTATCATAATCTATTGATGCTCTGCCATATTCATCATAGCCTCCAATCGTGCATTAAGAACATCTTAAAGTATTATATAAACTCTTATAAAAATCGCTATTTTTTCGATTAAATCTGTGGTTTTTAATCAATCATCGTATGTATAAATTAAATCATATTACAACTTTGGAGCAAACCCATACTACATCAAATTTAACAGGAGTAATTATTTCATTGTATACAGCGTTATATAATAAATTAAATTTAAAACATAAGAAAACCCACAACTAAAATTAATTAGTTGAGGGTTTAACTGAGATAATTAGGCTAAACCCAAATTTTGATACAATTTAGCGAAGTACACGTTATAGCATAAAATCGCATACTAAAAACAGCGAATTGTCGCGAGCAATGTATCCTTCAATCCCGCATTCGCTGCAAAGCTGAAACAGCCCTTCTGCGATAGAATAATCTTCTTCCCAATTGTTCGCACAATAGATAATCAAAACATCAACACACCTTGATCTAACCGTTTTGCATATGTTAAAAAAGCTACGACATGTAAAATTCTGATTCTGGGTTTGATAGTAGTCTGTCGTTACATATACCAATTCCCATTCCGGTTGATTTGCAATGAGTTGTCTGATATTTTTTCTAATCTGCACACCAGTACCTGTTCCTTTTTCAACACGGCCATAACCTACTACATGAGTTTTTCCTGGTGTTCCTAAATATCCACTGGGCTGATTTGGGAATGAGGGTTTAGGTATAAATATAAAAAAAATGAGATTAGAAAAGAATTTAAAACAGAGTGAACTTGCTGAAATGGCTAAAATATCCCGTGTAGCTATTGGAAATTATGAAAGAGGCACTAGAGAACCTACTGCTACAATACTAAATAAAATAGCAACTGCTCTCGGAGTAACAATTAATGATTTAGTTGAAAAAATTACTTTTGAAGGCGAAACTTTAGAAGAAATAACGTCACAACTAAATAGCAATGAATTAATATCAGAAGAACGTAAAAAACAATTACTTGATATTCTTCAACCTAAAATTATATTACACGAAACTGACCCTGAGGTTAACGATGAACAAGCTTTGAATCACATAAAAGGATTACTAAATTACATCAAATATGATACTATCCTAAATACGAATGCAATGATTGCACTTAAGAACGCTACTATTATTACACTAAAACTTAAACTCGAGGAAATGGATAATGATCCTATATGGACTATAATAAAATAACTCTTCGATTTAACAATTAAATGATTTTGGAGGTGCACTTATGAAAGGTGGAGTACGTCAACGTGGTTTAACCTGGTCTTATTATTTTGATTTAGGAATAGTTGATGGCAAAAGAAAAAAGAAGGAAAAAGGCGGCTTTAGGACTAAAGGGGATGTGGATAAGGCTTTAAGAAAGGCAATGACCGAATATGAGAATGCTGGATCAGTTATTGATCAGAGTAATATAACTGTATCTGATTATTTTGAGTATTGGTATAAAGAATATGTACTTATTAATTGTAAATACCACACCCAACAAGCCTATAGAATAGTTATAGATAAACATATTAAACCTATTCTTGGAATTTATAAACTTAAATCTTTAAAGCCAGCAACACTTCAAGAGTTTTTAAATTCAAAATATATAAATGGATATACAAAAGGATCTGTTGCTAATTTTTATGGTGTTCTTTCAGGTGCCCTGAAAGCTGCGGTTTATCCTTATCAATTATTAAAAGAAAATCCAATGACATATGTTAGTATGCCAAAATATGATAAGGATCCTAATAGTAGTGATGATCTGAAAATAATAACCTTGGATCAATTTGACCAAATTATAAATAGATTTAAAGAGGGCAGCTCTTTTTATATTCCTCTTCAAATTGCTTTTAATACTGGAATGCGTGCATCTGAGGTATGCGGCTTAACCTGGGATTGTGTAGATGTAGAGAATAAGAGTATTAGAGTTGAAAAAATAATTATAAATAAAGATAGACAGTGGATTTTTGGGACTCCTAAAACTAAAAGCTCCTATAGAACTATTACTATTGGTAAAACACTTGTTGATATACTAAAAGCTAATATTATAAGGCAACAAGAAAATAAATTAAAATATGATGAATACTACACTAAAAATGATTTTGTATGTACTAAAGAAAATGGTGAACTTATCACAACTGATAGTTTAAAATATTTATCTCGTGTAGTAAATTATGAGTTAGGGATTAAATATAATTTTCATTCATTAAGACATGCTCATGCCACCATTCTTTTGGAGGGCGGCGCTTTACCAAAAGACATTCAAGAAAGGCTTGGGCACAGCAAAATATCCACTACAATGGACACATATTCTCATGTAACCTCAAAAATGAAAAATGATACTGTAAGTATTCTTGAAAATATAATTGCCACACATTTGCCACCCAAAAATAATTAAGGGTGGCAAATAGGTGGCAAATAGACATATTTTATAAATTATTTCTTGCTAATCCTAGCTATTTCAACGATAGTCTAGCCACGCACTCCACATGACTCGTACATGGAGACCCTACTGAAGGAGCATTACTTTCTGTTGCAAGAAAATATAATATGAATGAGCTAAGTTTAAAGGAAGATTTCCCTCGAATAAAAGAAATCCCATTTGATAGTTCAAAAAGATATATGACTGTAGTAGTTGATTCTCCGGAGGGAAAAGTTGCTTACTGCAAAGGGTCACTAACTATAATTTTGCAGCAGTGCAAAACAATTATCATTAATGGTGAAGAAAGGCTTCTTACCACTGATGACAAAAAAAGGATTAGAGAAGTAAGCGAGAAAATGGGAGATGAGGCTTTAAGAGTAATAGCTTTTGGCTATAAAAATATAACTACTAAAAATGGAGAAAGAAGTATTCATAAAAATTTCATCTTCATGGGGCTTGTAGGTATGGAGGATCCACCAAGAAAGGGGGTAAAAGAATCTATAAAAAAATGTCATCGCGCGGGTATTAAAGTGGTAATGATAACAGGTGATAATAAAAATACTGCTGCTGCCCTTGGAAAACAGCTTGGTCTACTCACTGATGGTATCGTACTTTCAGGACTTGAGCTTGACCTGATGTCAAAGGAAGAACTTGATGGTACAATTGACAAAATACAAGTTTTTGCAAGGACCTCTCCTGAACAAAAGCATAGAATAGTAGTTGCACTAAAAAAATTAGGCTATGTGGTTGCTATGACGGGGGATGGTGTTAATGATGCACCTGCTATAAAGGAAGCAAATATTGGAATTGCAATGGGTGGTAATGGTAGTGACATTGCAAAGGATGTTGCAGATATAACACTGGTGGATGATAACTTCTCAACTATAGTTGCCGCAATAGAAGAAGGTCGTAATGTTACAAATAAAATTAAAAATGCAACTAAATATTTAATAACAGGAAGCATTGGGGAAATATTAGCCCTACTAATAACTTCAGCATCTGTAGGCATACTACCATTGATTTCGATACAGCTCCTATTTATGAATGTTATTTGTGAAACCATTTTAGGTGCACCATTAGTTATTGAAGAGTCTTCAGAGGATGTTATGTTGCAAAAACCAATGAAATTAGATGCACCTCTAATTGATAGGAATTTGGGTGTAAGTATTGCAAAAAGAAGTATAGGTATGGGACTTACAACCTTTGCTGCATTTGAGGGTGCCATGCTTTTAGGTTTAGGTATAAACAAAGCAAGAACTTTAGCTTTTACTAATCTTATTGCTACACATATTATTAATGTTTATGATTGTAAGCCTGGTGAGAAATTGTCTAATAAATATATGAATATAGCTGCACTTACTTCTGTAGCTATGTTATTAGGTACAATTTACATACCATTTATAAATTCATTCTTCAAGATGGTACCTCTAAGGATTCCTGAATTGGCATCAATAGGAGCATTGGCCAGCTTGAGTAGGATATAATAGGTCTATACGGTTTTACTTATGCAATGAAATAAAATTGTATTGTATATAGGGTAGATTAGTCTATTTTGGTGAAATTTATTTCGTACTAAAAAAAATTTGTCTACCCTTTAATTTACACATTCAAAGCAATAACTACTTTTATATAATAATATATCTTATTTACTTGCAATTATTATAAATATAAGGTAATGTATTGTTATGAAAATAAATTTTACATAAATATTTTACTCAGCAAAATGAAAACACTTTTGCTAATTATAAATGTAAAATTCATTTTATAAAACAATAAAAACAAACATACATGAGGATGTGATATAAAATGATTAAGATTTGTAAATCAAATGAAAGTTACAATGAGTTAAGTAAAGCATTAAAAGATAATAATATGGAATTTGAGCATAAAAAATGTCTAGATAAATGTGGCCTGTGCCATAAACATCCCTTTGCTAAGAACCATGGTGAATTTATTTCTGCTGATAGTGTAGAAAAAGTAATTAAAAAATTAAAACAGGACAAATAGCCAAAATAATACAGGGTAAATTTAAAAATCTACCCTGTATTATTTTGGTGTTTGAGAATTTATTATTAGAAATTGTTTCAATCTACACAAGGGACTTATTTCTGTTAGTGTTAATTTATTTTTTTTCGGATACCCTTGGTACAAAACCATTTTCTTTCCAATATTCCTTCATGTGATAGGTTTTCTCATTATTTTTGTCTTTTTTTTCAAGTACAAGATCATAAAATGATTCCTGACTATTTACTGAATCTTTTCCTCTTCTATCAACCCTCGTATAAATTCCATCACTGTTTAAAATTCTAGCTTTTTCAGTATCTAATAAGGAAATGTCTAAAATTTCTTTTACTGCGTTTCTTGCCTCAATATCCTCAATTGGAAATAAGAGTTCTACTCTTCTATCTAAATTTCTAGTCATCCAATCTGCACTTGATAAATAAATTCCTTCCTGCCCATCATTATAAAAATAAAAAATACGACTATGTTCTAAGAATCTTCCTACAATGCTTCTCACAGAAATATTTTCACTTATGCCAGGTATTCCAGGTTTAAGGCAACAAATACCGCGTACTATTAGATCAATTTTAACTCCCATAGTTGAAGCCTGGTATAAAGCTTTAATAATTCCAATATCAACTAATGAGTTTACTTTTACAATAATTCTAGCCTTTTTGCCTTTTTTAGCATTCTCACCTTCCTCAAGTATCATTTGTAAAAATCTGTCCCTCAGCTGTAGTGGCGCCAAAGAAAACTTATATAAAGAGGTTGGCTTAGAATTCCCAGATAGCATATTAAATAGTGCAGATGCATCTGCTCCAAAATAAGGATTGGAAGTAAATAGTCCTATATCCGTATAAAGTTTAGCAGTAACATCATTGTAGTTTCCTGTTCCCACATGAACATAACGCTTAATTCCATCTTCTTCCCTTCGAACCACAAGTAATATTTTACAATGAGTTTTGAGGCCCACAAGCCCATAAATAACATGGCACCCTGATTGTTCTAATTGCTTTGCCCAAATTATGTTATTACTTTCATCGAATCTTGCCTTAAGCTCTACTAGTACCGTAACTTGTATGCCCATCTCAGCGGCCTCTGACAAAGCTTTTATAATGGGTGAATTACCGCTTACACGGTATAATGTATGTTTTATAGCAAGAACGTTAGGATCTACTGCTGCTTGCTTAACTAATTGTACAATTGGATCAAAGGATTCATAGGGATGATGTAATAAAATATCCTTTTCTGCAATGGCATCAAATATACTGTCATATTTTAAGAACTGTTTGGAATATTGGGGCTTTATAGGCTCATATTCTAATTTTTCATAACCCTTAATCCTTGAAAGTTTCATTAGGAAAGTTAAATCTATTTGACCATTTATTATATACTCCTGCTCCTTTGAAATTTCAAGCTCTATTTCAAGTTTTTTAAGTAGCTTACCATTAATACCTTTTTCTATTTCAAGACGAACAGCAGCACCCCATTTGCGTTGCTTTATTGATTGTTGAATGGCTTCAAGTAAATCCTCTGCACCCTCTTCATCTAAATCCATATCTGCATTTCTGGTAATACGGTAACAGCTTGCATTTATAATTTCATGTCCACTAAAAAGGGAGTTTAAATTCATCTTAATGATATCCTCTAAAAACATAAAGGCTATTCCATCATTTTCCGGAATTTTTATAAGTCTATCAATAACAGATGGAACCTTTATTGTTGCAAATATATCCTCATTCTTGTTATCCTTAAGAAAAAGCGCAATATTCAAGCTTTTATTTGCTATTAATGGGAAGGGGCTACTTTGGTTAACCACCATGGGTGTTAGTACAGGAAAAACATTTTTAGAATAATAATTATCCACATATACAATTTGTTCTTTACTTAAATCTTTTATTTTCAAAAATTTGATTTTTTCCTTTTTAAGTGCTTTTTTTAAAGAACGATTATAACAGTTAAATTGATTATAAATAAGCTTATGTACTAATATTCCTATTTGTCTCATCTGCTCAATTGGTGTAAGTCCTGATGAATCCTTTTTATCAAATTCAGCTGTAATTTGATCGGACAATGATCCCACCCTAACCATAAAAAATTCATCTAAATTTGAGCTTACAATAGCTGCAAATTTTAATCTTTCAAATAGTGGATTTGTTGTATCCTGTGCTTCTTCAAGGACACGTTGATTAAATTGAATCCAACTTAATTCCCTACTAATAAAATATTCAGTTAATGAATAATCTGTCATTTTTTATCTCCTTTTCTTATACGATTGGTTTTACACCAATTACTTCTTCAAAGAAATCCACGTGTTTGGAAAAATTCCATTCTTCTAATATAATATCCTCCTCAGCCTCTAAATTGAAAAATAAACTATCCCTAGTTACTAATAATTTCATTTGTTTTATTTTTTGAATATGGGATATATCTAAAGCTTCTGAAAGCTTTAGTATTGCAGCTAGAGTAGATACTACCATTTTATCTTCATCACTTAGGTAACTGTAGTTTTTATGAGACATTATAGGAATATCGTCAGCGTGGTATCTAGCTGCACTTGCAATAATCTCAATTTCTATATCCGAAAATCCAATAATACTCTGAGATCTAATTATATTGTATGAATGAATATCATGGTCATTAGCACTTATAAAACCACCTACATCATGAAGAATAGCTGCGACTTGCAAAAATAGCCGTTCTCTCTCCCCTAGTTTATGCAATTTAACAGTATGATCAAAAATTTCAAGTGAAAACTTTTCAACAAAAATAGCATGTTCTTTATCAATTTGATATTTTTCTCCCATATACCAAACAGAGCTAATAATATCATTTATTGATTCTTTTTTTCTTGTAATATTCAAAATTTCATCGGCTAAACTAAATAAAATCCCTTCTCTAAGTGACAGCTTAGGTACTTGAATTCCCTCCACCTTAGTCATTTTAAGAAAACAATAAAAAATTAGCATTGAAGGTAGCAGGAGTTCGGCTGTCTTATTAGAAAGTCCAAAAGCAGTTTTAATCTCAAAATTATCCATATTACGAATTTCATTTATAAGGGATAATAATGCTTCTTTTTTAATATAATAATCTTTTTTATTAACTCCTTTCTTTTTCCTTATAATCCCACAAATTGTATTTAACTCTCCACCCAGCCCTAGAAAATAATGAATTTCAAATTTTTTTATCTGAGGTTTTATTACATATATTTTACTTTCAATATACTGCTCCATAATCTCAGAAAACTCAATTGTCTTTGTTTCTAAATCTGATAAAACCTCTCTTATTCTAAGCGACCCAATCTTAACGTGTTCAGTAAACTTTAATTTCCCACCTACGTAAATTGATGTCTCAACTGCTCCAGAAGTAATATTCACAATTAATGATTGTTCAGTTTTCTTAATTGCCATTGAATCTAAATGGTTCCTAACTGCTTTTAACATAAAAAATTGCTCTTCTGCAATGTTTATTGATTCTATATTTAACCCTGTTCTGAGTCTTATTTGTTCTAAAACATATTGTTTATTTTCAGCTTCTCTAATACCGCTAGTTGCTACTGCTTTATAAAACTTAATTTTATAATCCTTCATAAGCCTAACAAATCCTTTTAAATCTTCACAGGTCTCCCGAATTGTTCCAACAGAAATTCTCGAGCTAGAAAAAGTATCCTTACCTATCTTTGTAGATTTTACTACATCATCTAAAATATTCACTTCCCCTTGTGCATTTATCTCTCCAATTGTCATTTTAAAATAATTAGATCCTACATCAATAGCTGCAATTATTTTCCATGTACCTGTGTTTCTCATAAAAATTCTCCTTTGTATATCCAAATTAATATATATATTATACTACTATAATGCTTGTTTTTATACAACTTACCATTCTAATTAACCAAATCTTACCATTCTAATTAACCAAATCTTACCATTCTAATTAACCAAATCTTAATCAACGTTTAACTATAAATTAGTTTTCTTGCCCTCATATTTAATAAAACTTGCAAATATTATAACTATTAACTATTATAAACATAAGTTATATAAATATTTACTTTTAAAGGAGAATAAGCACAATGAAAAAAATAGGTATTATTGATATAGGTTCCAATTCAATACGTTTAGTTATTGTTCAAATTAATAAAGATAAATCTTTTAGAGTAGTAGATGAAATTAAAGAAAGTGTTCGCTTAGGCAAAGATATGAGTTTAGATGGAAATTTAAACTCAACTAGAGTTGATAATGCTACATATACCTTAGCTTTCTTTAAAAGGTTATGTGTCGTTCAGAATATAACTGAAATCTTAGCTGTTGCTACAGAAGCTGTCCGCAAAGCAACAAACCAAATAGAATTTTTAAACCGTGTCAAATTAGAACTTTCTATGGAAATTCGCGTTTTAACTGGAATTGAAGAAGCTTATTATGATTACTTTGGAGCTATAAATAGTATGGACTTTTCTGATGCACTTATACTTGATATTGGTGGAAGTAGTTCCGAGCTTATTTATGTAAAAAACAGAGAATTAAAGTCCTCTATAAGTATACCTTTTGGGGCAATAAATCTTACAGAAAAGTTTTCTCTACAAAAGACTATGAATAATAAAAATGAAACTGCAATTAAAGAATTCCTAATTTCACTTTATAAAGATATTCCATGGCTAAAAGAGGTTGAAAATGTACCTATAATAGGAATTGGTGGTACCATAAGAAATATTGGTAAACTCCATAAGAAAAAAACCAATTATCCTATAGATAATCTCCATAATTATAGAATTCCTGCAGATGAGGTAATTGATATATATGATGATGTTAAGGTTAAAGATGCATCGCATAGAAAGAAGCTTAAGGGACTTTCAAAGGAAAGATCGGACATCTTTGTTGGTGCTATCACTGTTTTAATTACCTTAATTGAATATCTCAATCTAAAAGAACTCCATGTTAGTGGAAGTGGCCTTAGAGATGGATTTTTATATGAATATATTTTTAAGAACAAAAAACCTGTAGTTGATGTTCTTGATTATTCTATAAAAAATAATTTACTTAACTACGAGATAGACCTTAAGCACCCAACGCATGTATGGATGCTAACCGAGACCTTGTATAATCAGCTCAACTCAATTATTAACATACCAATAAACCCTTACAAAATTTTAAAAACAGCTGCTATGCTACATGATATAGGAATTGTAATAAGCTACTATGACCACCATAAGCATTCATCTTATATGATTGCAAACGCTAAAATTAATGGACTTACTCAAAAGCAACAACTAATGGCATCATACATAGCTGCCCTTCATAGAAAAAATGAATTTAAAATAGACTTAAAGCTATGCCAAAATCTAATAACTAGTCAAGATCTAGAGACTATAGATAAATTAAGTATATTACTTGAAATTAGTGAAAATCTAGATAGATGCGTAAATGGCAATATAAAAATGATTAGCTGTAAAATTGAATCCGATACTGTAACCATAACCGTTGATTCCATAGCAGACCCCATACTTGAGATAATGGCAGCAATGGATTGTGCCTCTTCATTTGAAAAAACTTTCAACAAAAAATTAATTATTTTATAATTACAAATATGAGCATGCTATCTATTATCTTTTCATATACTTAATAAAGTTTAAGATATATGAAAAAAGATGCATAATGAATAAAGGAGAATATCATGCTTAATATTGTAAACTATTTAAATGAAGAGCAACTTCTTGAGGTTTTAGACAAGTATAATGTATTTGATATAAAAGCTCATGGAAAGAAGGTCTCAATTTATGCCTTGCGTTTATTTGATTCATTGAATCCCTACTTTGAATTTAAAATCGAAGAAAGAAATCTTCTACATTACAGTGCCCTTATTCACGATGTAGGCTATTTTATCAATAAAGAAAACCATCATCAACACACTAAATATATTATTTTAAAGGAACCACTTCTAGATAATGTTCCTAATAATCTTAGAGAAAACTTAGCATTAATTGCATATGGACATGGAAAATCTATTGATGATACTTTGAATTCGTATCCACATAAGGAAAAAGCCATTATCTTAAAATTAATATCCATCCTAAGAATTGCAGACGCTCTTGATCATAAACATAATTTAGGTGTTTCACTTGAAAAAGTAGAAATTAAAGATAATACTCTAAATATTCAAATTAAGGGAGAGGCTTCTAAAATAATATTTAAAAAAATCAAGAAAAAGTCAGATTTATTTTATAAAATATATAATATACCAATATATGTGAATTGTATATAAAATGCACCTACTATAGAAGGAGGCCACTGAAAAAAGCACTCTTTTTTCAGTAAATTTTTAAGCTTGAACAGAAAAAGCATGAGTTATCCATATTTTTGGATATTTCATGCTTTTTATTTTTATAATTAAGTTTAAAAAGCCCTATTTCATGCTTTTTAACTTAATTATTCTCTTTAGATTCACTGTGAAGATTGATAACGCACCTTGCATTTGCATGCCAATTAAGCCTGACGATGTTGCTATATCATAGCCATGCTGGTGCTTAAGTTCACTGTTTTTAGCCTCTATCATATAACGTTGCCTAGCACGTGTTTTAAAATATTCACTTTTTTCGAACTCTATTTGATTTTTGTGAATATTTGACTTTATTGAAACTGAATAAGTTTTAGATTTAGCACCTTCTTTATAGCACCCATTTTTATGAGCACAATTTTTACACTTCTCTACATTAAAATAGTAAGTTAGCACTTGATTTTGACCAACATTCTTCTTTCCTTGTTTTGCTTTTTTAATAGCCATATGGCCTGCTGGACATACAAATAGACCTGAATCTTTATTAAACTGAAATTCATCTTCTTTTTTTCGTTTTCCTTGTGAAATTACAGGATTTAGTCTTGAAATTAATGCAATTTTATTTTCTTTTGTATATTCTAGGTTTTTCTTTTCAGAATAAGCTGCATCTCCAATAACTTCGTTAACCTCAATACCGGCTTCTTGGCTTTTTTCTATTAAGGTTATGAGTTCCTTTCCATCACTTTTTTCGCCAGTTGTAATAACAGCTGCGGTAATTAAACGTTCTTCACTCATAGCAAGGTGTGATTTATATCCAAAAAAAGAACTATCCTCAGTTTTATGCCCCACTTTTGCATCCTCATCTTTTGATAGTTTTAGATTTTCTAAGTCATCATTAAAAGCTTCAGTTAAGTAGTTTAATTTAGTTTTCACAGCTGGATTTGCTACAATTTCTGGCTTCTTGTTTATGTTATCGATTAATAGTTTGCAGTACTCAAGAATATCTTCAAGTACTCCAGTTGTAACTTTATTAGGTAAATCTTCTTTAATCCCAGGATTTACCCCGTACAATGTTTTTCTTAAGTTTTTTGCACGTTCTAATAGCTCTTCTCCTACTGATTTTTGGTTATAACGTGACTTGGTATGTGTCGCATCAACTATTATTGCTTTACTTTTTAAAACGCCCTCTTTTATAGCGAGTTCTACTGTTTTATTGATTAATAAATCCAATAAATTCATGTCTTTAAGGCGAAGCTTTCTAAATTTAGTTAATGTACTTGGATTTATTAAATTTGTTTCTTCTGGGGCTAAATTGAGAAAATACTTAAAGGACATGTCATAAAGTGCTCTCTCAACAACATCTTCATCAGACAATTCATAGATTACTTTCAAAAGCAAATATTTAAATAACATTATAGGATCAATAGCACCTCTACCCATTGATAAACTATAGTTAACCATTAATTCGTCATAAACAAATGAAAAGTCAACAAGGTCATTAATTTGTTTTAAAATGTTATCTTTCGGAATAATTAATGAATATAAGTTATGGTAGGTATTTATTTCTATTTTTAACTGTCCTTTTAGCATAATAGTTTAGCTCCTTTTATTTTACTCTACTATACTTATTCGACATATCTTTTAAAATTCCTTTTTGCCTTTTAGTCTTTTATATAAAAAAATCGCCATCTTTAATTTGATGACGATTTTTTTATATAGTTTTTCAGTGGCCTCCTATAGAAGTAGGTGCATTTTTATTTTTTTAATAACTGTTAATAATATTTACAATATATGGTTTACTAAGTTTTTATTTATAAAACTATAAACTTAAATTTTTCAAATAGTTATTTGCATTTATCATAATTTATCATAATTATTTATAAGATGATATAATTATTTATAATATGATATAATAGGTTATAAATAAAAAGTTAAAGAAGGAATTAATATGTCAGTTGACCCTTCCCCAATAAACTAGACACTCTAAACTCGTATTATCTCTTGTTTTCGTACAATAACTTAATACTTCATTTTATGCTACTTTAGATTTTCGATTAGCTTTATTATAATAATCTTCAGGTGTCACATATCCATTTGAGGCGTGGATTCGCTGTCGATTATAAAATACTTCAACATATTCAAATACGGCTGCACGGGCCTCTTCACGAGTCCTAAAGTGGGTACCGTATAGCCATTCACATTTTAATTTACCCCAGAAAGATTCCATTGGTGCATTATCCCAACAGTTACCTTTACGGGACATGCTGCATGTAAAACCATACTTTTTAATCAAATTTTGGTAGTCATAAGAACAGTACTGTGAACCCCTATCAGAGTGCAAAATTACGTTTGAAGGCTTGCCAGCGCGTAGATATGCCGATTTTAACGCGTCGATAACTAAGTCCTTTGTCATTCGTTCACTCATTGACAATCTAACAATTTTTTGTCCACATAAATCCAATATACCAGCGATATAAAGCCATCCTTCATCTGTCCACAGGTAGGTGATATCACTTACCATTTTTTCATTAGGTTTGTCCACAGAAAAGTCCCTGTTAAGGATATTTTCTGCAACTGGAAGCTTATGATTGGAATTTGTAGTTGCTATAAACTTCTTTGAAACCTTTGACTTTATACCATTTTTGCTCATAATATGTTCCACTCTTTTATGATTAATAGGAGATTTGCTTTTGGCATTTAATATCCTTGTAATTTTTGTTGAACCGTAAACTTTCCTACTTTTGTCATGGATATCACTAATTTCCTTTAATAGAAGACTATTTGCTTGTGATCTTAAACTTTCTGGACGTTTGTCCCATGCATAGTAGCTGCTCCTAGAAACGGATAGAACCATGCATAGCTTCGCTATATGGTAGTTCATGCGATTAGCCTTGATAAATTGAAATCTCTTTATTTGAGGTTTCTCGCGAAGTAGGCTGCCGCTTTTTTTAATATATCATTCTCCTCTTTGAGGTCTCTATTTTCTTTTTCAATCTTATGGAATCTTTCATCTTCTGGGCTTAAGTGTCCACTACCTACGAATGGAGCCTTAGGAGATTTCCTATATTTATTTACCCAGCCCTGCATTGTGGTAGGCTTAACACCTAAATCAGTAGCTACTTTTGACATTGGCTCTCCAGTTTTTTCTAACCTCTTTACTGCTTCCATTTTAAATTCAGTACTATAACTTTTATTCATATAAACCATCCACCCTTCATATTTAGTATAGCACGAGTTCCTCGTGTCTAACAAAGGGGGTATGGGTCACACCTTCCTTCAATAGTATATCTACTTGCTACATTTTTCATATAACTAGCTAACTTTAATTTTATTCCAGCTATAGGAAATATGGTTATTTTACATATACTCGTTGGTTTGAAGTTATATCTTCCGTAAATTCTTTCATAGGTTTTATTTGGGTATATCTTGTCACTTCGTATACTTCTTGTTCGATTAAATAGCCTTTTTCTAACTAAGAAATTTATTTCACCAAAATCAAGATTTACATGAGTAGCTATTCTATAATAATTATGCCACCCTAGTATCATTGAATTCAGTTTGTCCACATTATATACCTTCGGTTTGTTTTTAATTTTATCAATTTGATTTCTGTATTTTTCGGTTATCTTCTTCTTGGCTTTATCAGATATCCTACTATTTATTACATAGCTTTTTCGTTTTTTCACAGCCTTAATTTTAAAGCCTAGAAAATTCGAATAATTCTTTCTTAAATTTATTACTTTTGATTTTTCTTTATTTATATCTAAGCCAAGTCTTTCTTTTAGCCATTTGCTTACCGCAATAAATATTTTTTGTGCGGATTTAGCATCTTTTGTTAAAATCTTAAAGTAAGTAAACCAAGGGAACCTCCCCCTTAGTTTCTCTCAGAACCGGACGTGAACCTCTCAGCTCATACGGCTTCCATCATTCGGCTGTTGGTAATATTCCCATTTTCCAGTGTGCAAACAAATTTCTATCTCTTTTCGCAATACTTCCTAACCAATACTCTGCTCTTCGTTTATGTTTTCTTTTCTTATACTTTCTTCGAACCCATTTTACTAAAGCATTATTGATATATCTTAATACTGCATACATTTCTGTTTTATAGAAATGTGTGTAATAGTTAATCCAACCCTGTATCTTTTTATTAAACATACTTGATATATCCCACAAGTCTTTATCTACTTTCAACTGTATTCTCCAACTTCTTACTTCTTTTCGAATTCTTTTCTTTGCATTATCTGCTATGGCTGGTAAGAAGCTTGTAAAATATTT
>Ga0209125_1002002_pt1 | contig 17018 bp, 11 predicted proteins | sample BarGraIncub1131A_FD_184503 | JGI IMG/M metagenome (GOLD analysis project Ga0209125, IMG submission 184503) | Arctic peat soil microbial communities from Barrow, Alaska - Barrow Graham LP Incubations 11-31A (SPAdes) (version 2) | ecosystem: Environmental > Terrestrial > Soil > Wetlands > Peat...
GCCGCCGACTTCCGTTCGTCAGTGTCGTCCGCAGCCTCGACCGGCGTCCTCTCGTTCTTCGTCCACCGCGGCCCCGGCCAGCCGGCCTTGGGCCCGATCGCCAGCGTGAGCCCGGGCACCAGCGCCGTGCGCACCAGGAACGTGTCGATGAGCACGCCGAGGGCCACGCCGATGCTGATCTCCGCCAGGTCCTTGACCGGCTGGGACAGGAGGATCAGGAACGTGCCGGCGAGGATGATGCCGGCGCTCGTGAGCACGCCGCCGGTGGCGGCCAGCGCCTTCACGGTGCCGTCGCGCAGGCCCTCGAGCAGCGCTTCGCCGCGGATTCGCGTCGTGATGAAGATGTTGTAGTCGCTGCCCAGGGCCACGAGGAAGATGAACATGTAGAGCGGGATGCGATAGCTGATGCGCTCCCAGCCGAGGAGCTTCTCAGTGATGAGGATCGTGGCGCCGAGCGCCGCCAGATACGAGAGCAGGTTGGTGAGCAGCAGGTAAAGCGGCGCTACGAGGGCGCGCAGAAGCACGGCGAGGATGACGCCGACGACGACGAGCGCGACGACGGCCACGAAGACGGTGTCGCGGTTGCTCAGCGCCCACGTGTCGGCCTGGATGGCGGTGGGCCCGCCGACGAGCGCCGTCGCCTGGCCGGCGGCGGCGACCTTGCGGGCCGTCTCCCTGAGCTGGCGCACCTGCTGCAGCGCCTCCTTGGAGTACGGGTCGCCCTCGAGGATGACCAGGAAGCTCAGGAGCTTGCCGTCGTCGGCGGTCCCGGTGGGCAAGGCGGCGGCGACGCCGGGGCTCTTGCTCAAGGCGCCGATGATCATCCCGGTGACGAACTTGGGCGGGACCTGCGGCGCCTTGATGAGCACCGTCGTCGGCGCCAGGCTGCCCTTGGGGAAGTGCTTCTCGAGCAGCGCGTAGCCCTCCTTGGACGGCATGTTCTTCAGGAAGTCCTCGGTGAAGCTGAAGCGTGGGCTGTAGAACAGGCAGCCGAGGGCCAGCAAGACGAGGACGACGGCGACGAGGGCCGCCGCCCGCTGCGGACCGGCGGCGACTCTCTCGGCGATGCGCTGCCAGGTGCGGTGCTGTGTCGCGGCGCCGAGCTTCGGGACTCGCGGCCAGAACGCCCGCCGGCCGAGCAGCGCGAGCAGCGCGGGCATCAGCGTGAGGCCGGCGATGAGCGTCACGAACACGCCGAGGCCCAGCACCGGCGCGAACGACGTGTAGTCGCCGTACTTCGCGAAGGCCAGCGCCAACACGGCCAGCGTGACGGTCAGCCCACTCGCGGCGATCGCCTCCCAGGTCTCGGCGAGCGCCGTGGCCAGGGCGACGCGCGCGTCGCTCTCACGGCGCAGCTCCTCGCGGTAGCGCGAGATGAGCAGCAGCCCGTAGTCGGTGCCGGCCCCGAACAGCAGGATCACCATCAGCGACGTCGCCTGGCCGGAGAGGGTCACGCCCAGCGCCGTGGCGATCAGCGCGAGGATCCCGCCGGCCACGAAGTAGCCGAACCCCACGGCGAGCAGGGGGACGAAGGGCAGGATCGGTGAGCGGTAGATGACGAGCAGGAGGATCAGCACGAGGATCACCGTGCCGATGAGGAGCTTCACGTCGGCGTTGAGAAAGATCCGGTAGACGTCGGTGATGAGGCCGCCGGGGCCGGTGACGCGCACCTGCATGCCGCCGACGGAGTCCCCGAAGTGGTCTCCGATGGCCTGCACGGAGTCGCGGAAGGCCTCGTCGCCGGGGTTGCCGTCGAGACTGGCGAAGAGAAGCGCGCCCTGGCCGTCCGGGGAGTACTCCACGCGGGCGCTGTTGACGGGCTCGGCGCCGCTCTTGAGCCAGGTCTCGCCGGCGGCGACCGCCGCCTTGTCCGCCTGCGTCAGCGGCGCCGTCGCGCTGTACACGACGATGATCGGCGTGCCCTTGGCGTCGGGGAAGGACGCCTGCTGGAGCGCGTCGGCGCGTTTGCTCTCGACGTTCGCCGGCAGCGACTTGGAGGCGTCGTTGCTGGTCACGCTCTGCAGCTTGGGGCCGGCGGCCAGGCCCCCGGCGATGAGCACCCACACGGCGATGATGATCCACGGGTGATTGCTGCGCGTGCTCCAGGTGATGATGTTCCGCATGTCTCCGAGCCCCCTGCTGGCGATGAACGGTGGCGCGCCGAGCTCACATCATATTCGCGTGGCCGGTGACGGGCAGCCGGGGCCCCGGGTCGCGTCTCGCCGGGAATCGGGTACCATTAGCTTACGTCACGCCCCCGGGGGGCTGCGCTGGAGGCTGAGAGCAAGCACCGGCCGCCGCCACCGTTCCCCGACATGATGACGCGGCCCCGTCTTCCGGAAGGAGTAGCCGGATGTTCGAACGATTCACCGAACGCGCCAGGCAGGTCGTGGTCCTCGCCCAAGAAGAAGCCAGGGCGCTCAAGCACAACTACATCGGGACCGAACACCTTCTGCTCGGCTTGCTGCGCGAGGAAGAAGGCGTGGCTGCCCGCGTCCTCGACGGCCTGGAAGTCTCGGTGGAGGAGGTCCGCGCCGCGGTGGTGCGCATCGTCGGCTCCGGCGAGGAGTCGCCTCAGGGGCAGATCCCGTTCACGCCGCGCGCCAAGAAGGTGCTCGAGCTGGCGCTGCGCGAGGCGCTCTCGCTGGGCCACAACTACATCGGCACCGAGCACATCCTCCTGGGCCTCGTGCGCGAGGACGAAGGCGTCGCCGCGCGCATCCTGCTCGATCTGGATGCCGAGCCCGAGAAGATCCGCGGCGAGGTCATGCGTACGCTCAGCGGTCCCGGCCGCCGCGGCCAGCAGCAGGCCGGCGGCGAAAGCAAGCGCTCGGCCAAGGTGCTCGAGCAGTTCGGCCGCAACCTCACGAAGCTCGCCGAAGACGGCAAGCTCGACCCGTGCATCGGGCGCGCCATCGAGATCGAGCGCGTCATGCAGATCCTCAGCCGGCGCACCAAGAACAACCCCGTGCTCATCGGCGAGCCCGGCGTGGGCAAGACGGCCATCGTAGAGGGCTTCGCGCAGCGCATCTCCAACCACGAGGTGCCCGAGCTGCTCAAGGGCAAGCAGGTCTTCAGCCTCGACCTCGCCGCGCTGGTCGCGGGCTCCAAGTACCGCGGCGAGTTCGAAGAGCGGCTCAAGAAGGTCATGAAGGAGATCCACGACACCGGCGACATCATCCTTTTCATCGACGAGCTGCATAACCTCGTCGGCGCCGGTGCCGCCGAGGGCGCCATCGACGCCGCCAGCATCCTCAAGCCGGCGCTCGCGCGCGGGGAACTCCAGACCATCGGCGCGACCACCATGGACGAGTACCGCAAGTATCTGGAGCGCGACGCCGCCCTGGAGCGCCGCTTCCAGCAGATCAAGGTGGCCGAGCCGTCGGTCGAGGAGACCGTCGAGATCCTCAAGGGTCTCCGCGACCGCTACGAGGCCCACCACCGCATCCGCATCACCGACGAGGCGCTCACCTCGGCGGCCGAGCTCGCCGACCGCTACATCAGCGACCGCTTCCTGCCGGACAAGGCGATCGACCTCATCGACGAGGCCGCCAGCCGCATGCGCATCCGCACCATGACGGCGCCGCCCAGCTACCGCGAGCTCGAAGAGGAGATCTCCGGTGTCCGCAAGGAGAAAGAGGCGGCCATCGAGGCGCAGGAGTTCGAGAAGGCCGCCAACCTGCGCGACAAGGAGCGCAAGCTCAGCCACAAGAAGCTCGAGCTCGAAGACCAGTGGAAGACGAGCGACGAGGGCATGCGGGCCAGCATCGGTGAAGACGAGATCGCCGAGATCGTGAGCATGTGGACCGGCATCCCGGTGGTCAAGATCACCGAGGCCGAGAGCAAGAAGCTCCTCCGCATGGAGGAGGAGCTGCACACGAGGCTCATCGGGCAGGACCCGGCGGTACGCGCCGTCAGCAAGGCCATCCGCCGGAGCCGCGCCGGGCTCAAGGATCCCCGGCGCCCCACCGGCTCCTTCATCTTCCTCGGGCCTTCGGGCGTGGGCAAGACGGAGCTGGCGCGCACCCTTGCCGCATTCCTCTTCGGCGACGAGGACCATCTCGTGCAGATCGACATGAGCGAGTACATGGAGAAGCACTCCGTGTCGCGCCTCGTCGGCTCGCCGCCCGGCTACGTGGGGCACGACGAGGGCGGCCAGCTCACCGAGATCGTGCGCCGCAAGCCGTACAGCGTGATCCTCTTCGACGAGATCGAGAAGGCGCACCCGGACGTGTTCAACATCCTGCTGCAGATCCTCGAGGACGGGCGGCTCACCGATTCACAGGGCCGCACGGTCGACTTCCGTAACGCCATCCTCATCATGACCAGCAACATCGGCGCGGAGATGATCACCAAGGACACGCCGCTGGGCTTTGGCCAGACCGCTACTCAGGGCATGACATACGACGACATGAAGGGCCGCATCACCGGCGAGCTCAAGCGCGTCTTCAAGCCTGAGTTCCTCAACCGCGTGGACGAGATCATCGTCTTCCACAAGCTCGAGCGCTCCGAGATCGGGGCCATCGTCGATCTGATGATCGCGCGGCTGCAGCAGCAGCTCGATCCGAGCGGGGTCACGCTTCAGATCACCGACGCCGGGCGCGAGGTGCTCGTCGAGAAGGGCTTCGACCCTATGCTCGGCGCCCGCCCTCTGCGGCGCGCCATCCAGCGCTACATCGAGGACAAGCTCAGCGACGCGATGCTCGAGCGGCAGTTCCCGGAGGGCACGGTCATTCTGGTGGACGGCGAGGACGAAGACACGGTGCTCACCGTGAACGGCGAGACCGTGGGCGGTCGCGTGGAGTTGCCGATGGTCGGCCTCGACGAACCGGTGGCACAGGGCGTGGCCCAGGTCTCGTCGCCGTCGACGGGCGCCGACGGCCCCGACGCCGGCGGCGCGGCTGCCGGCGCCTGACGGCGGCCGTGGCGAAGCAGCAAACGGTCTTCACCTGCGGCGAGTGCGGCCGCCAGGAGGCCAAGTGGCTCGGCCACTGCCCCGACTGCGGCGCCTGGGACTCGTTTGTCGAGGAGAAGGTCATCCCGGCGGGCGGCGCCGGGTACGCCGGCAGGGCCCGCCGCAAGGCAAGTGACGGGGGCGGCGCCGTGGGCGCCCCCCCCGTTCGTCTGTCCGACGTCGTCTCGTCGGCCAACGAGCGCTTCTCCAGCGGCATCTCGGAGCTGGACCTCGTGCTCGGCGGCGGTATCGTGCCGGGCTCGCTGGTGCTCGTCGGCGGCGAGCCCGGGATCGGCAAGTCCACGCTCCTTCTTCAGGTCCTCGACCGCGTGGCCGCCTCCGGCCGCCCCGTGCTGCTCGTGTGCGGCGAGGAGTCGGCCGCTCAGGTCAAGATGCGCGCCGAGCGCATCTGCGGCGACTCCGGCGGCATCTCCGTCCTCGCCGAGACCGAGCTGGAGTCGGTCCTCGAGAGTGTCGCCGCCGCCGCCCCGGCGCTCGTCGTGGTCGACTCCGTGCAGACCCTGTACAGCGACGCCTTCACGTCGGCGCCGGGCAGCGTGAGCCAGGTGCGCGAAGCGGCGGGCCGCTTTCTGCGCCTGGCCAAGGCCACCGGCGCGGCCGTGTTCCTCGTCGGCCACGTCACCAAGGAGGGCGCGATAGCCGGGCCCCGCGTGCTCGAGCACGTGGTCGACACGGTGCTGCAGTTCGAGGGCGACCGCTATCGTTTCTACCGCACGCTGCGCGCTGCCAAGAACCGCTTCGGCTCCACCAACGAACTGGGGATCTTCGAGATGACGGCCGCCGGCCTCCAAGGCGTCGCCGACCCGTCGTCCCTGTTTCTCGGCGACGCGGGGCCGGCCGCGGGAGCGGCCGTGCACGTCGCCGTCGAGGGCAGCCGCTGTTTCGCGGTCGAGGTGCAGGCGCTCGTCAACCGCACTGAGCTGGCCATGCCACGGCGCGTGGCGGTGGGCCTCGACCGCAACCGGCTGGCCATGCTCGTCGCCGTGCTGGGCCGCCACGCCCGGCTGCCGTTGTCAACCAGCGACATTTTTGTTACAATTGCAGGCGGAATCCGCATCGACGAACCTGCGGCCGACCTCGCCGTTGCCCTCGCCATCGCCTCTGCAGAGCGCAACGCACCGCTTCCACCCCGGGTCGCAGCAATCGGGGAGATCAGCCTGACGGGCGAACTTCGTTCCTGCAGTCAGAGTGAGCGACGTGTCGCCGAAGCCGGTCGTGCCGGCTTCGAACGCATCGTCGTGCCCGCCGCCGACGCACGCCGCGCCGGCGGGATATCTGTGGGCGCGGCCGACCTGCGTGGCGTCCTCGTATCCCTTCTTCGCGAGGGTGCGCCGCCTCAGCCGGCCGCCGGGGCCACGAACGACCACAGGGGGGTTTGAGTACGTTGTATTCAGTCGGTGACAAGGTCGTCTACCCGCATCACGGTGCGGGCAAGATCTCGAAGATCGAGCAGAAAGAAGTGCTCGGGCAGCAGCGTGACTACCTCACGATCCAGATCCTGCACAACAACATGACCGTCATGGTCCCGGTCGAGAACGCCGATCGTGCCGGCCTGCGCAAAGTCGTCGGGCCGGACGTCGTCGACCAGGTCGTCGAGGTCCTGCGCGGCGACCCCACCAAGATGCCCAAGAACTGGAGCCGTCGCTACAAGCACAATCGCGACAAGCTCAAGACCGGCGACATCTTCGAGGTCGCCGAGGTCGTCCGCAATCTCGCCATCAGGCACGCCATCAAGGGTCTCTCGACCGGCGAGAAGCAGATGTTCTCGAAGGCGAAGAAGATCCTCGCCAGCGAGCTCATGTACGCGCGCGACTTCAGCGAAGACCAGGCCAACGCCTTCCTCGAAGAGGTGCTCGAGAACATCCACGTCGATGGGCCTCCGGTTGTCGACGAGCCCCTCGAGCCGGCCACCGTCGTCTGACGCCGGCTCGGCCGGCCCGGCCCGCAAGACCAGGGGCGTACTCGCTCCTGCGATCCGCCTGCTGCTCGCGCTGCTCGGCGCTCTCGCCGGGTATCAGATCGCGGAGCGCATCCGGGCCTCTTCGTATGCCCCGGACCTCGGTCAGCCCGGCAAGATCGTCTGGCAGCTCGCCTTCACCGCCGCCGGCTTCGCGCTCGGCTACGCCTTCGGCGTCCTGCTGTCGCGCGCCGTCAGGCGCGGCCTCGACCGCGTGGACGAGGTCATGGTGCGCGCTACCGGAGCCGAGGTGGTCGTGGCCATCGGGGGCGTGCTGGTCGGGCTCATCATCGCGACCCTCGTCAGCATCGCTCTCGTCCGCATCCCGCTGGTGGGCGTCTATCTCACCGTGCCGATCTACCTTCTTTCGGGCTACTTCACGGCCTATCTCACGGCCAAGAAACACGTCGAGATCCTCAGGCTGCTCGGGCTGCGCGACGCCTTCAAGGCGCTGCCCGGGCTGACGCCCTCCAAGCTTCTCGACTCGAGCGCGATCATCGACGGCCGCATCCTCGACATCGCCCTTACGGGGTTCCTCGAGGGCGAGGTCCTCGTGCCGCGCTTCGTGGTCGAAGAGCTGCAGCACCTGGCCGACTCCGCCGACGCCGAGAAGCGCGTGCGCGGGCGGCGCGGGCTCGATTTCGTGCGCCGCCTCCAGAACAGCTCGGGCGCCGTGCGCATCGACGACAAGGACTACGCCGATATCGAGGCCGTCGACGCCAAGCTTGTGCGCCTCGGCCGCGACCTCGGCGCGCAGATCGTCACCACCGACTACACGCTCAAGAAGGTCGCCGAGATCCAGGGCGTGAAGGTGCTCAACGTGAACGACCTCGCCAACTCCGTGAAGCCGGCCGTCCTGCCCGGCGAGGTCATCGAAGTCAAGATCCTGCGAGAAGGGCGCGAGCAGGACCAGGGCGTGGGGTATCTCGACGACGGCACCATGATCGTCGTCGAGTCGGGCGCGCTCCTGGTGGGCTCGCGCGTGAAGGCCGAGGTGACGAGCGTGCTGCAGAGCCCCTCGGGCAAGATGATCTTCAGCCGGGTGGTCACCTAGCCGCGCCGGATACAGCCGATGGGGGGTCTCGAGGTGGAGGAACAGCAGACCGAAGAGCTCTGGGTCATCGTCGCCGCGGCCGGCGAAAGCCGCCGCATGGGCTTGCCTGACGGCGAGTCCAAGCAGTTCCTGCTGCTCGGCGGCGAGCCGATCCTCAACCACTCCGTGCGGCGGCTGCTCGCCATGCCGCAGGTCGACGGCCTTGTGGTGGTGCTCCACCCGTCGCACACGGTGCGCTTCGCCAGCGAGCTGCTGGCCTTTGACGACGCCAAGCCTCTGCTGATCGCCGAAGGCGGCCGCAAGCGCTCGGACTCGGTGCGCGCCGGCCTGCTCGAGGTACCCACGACGGCGGCCGTCATCGCCGTCCACGACGGCGCCCGGCCGCTGTTCTCCCGTCACGTCTTCGAACGCTGCATCACGGCGCTCGACGACGTCGACGGTGCGGTCCCCGGCATCGAGGTGAGCGACACGCTCAAGCGTGCCGACCCGACCGGCGCCGTCGAGGCGACCGTCGACCGCAGCGGCCTCTGGGCCGTGCAGACGCCGCAGGTCTTCAAGGCCGGCGCCCTCCGCGACGTATACGCGCGCGCCGATCTCGACGGCGCCACCGACGACGCCACGCTTCTCGAGAGAGGCGGCTACAAGGTCGGCCTGGTGGCGTCCACTCCGGCCAACGTCAAGATCACCACGCCGACCGACCTTCCGCTGGCCGGCGCGCTGCTCTCGTGGGAGGTCGAGGCCGACGTTTAGGGTAGGGAGCGGCTACGACGCGCACCGCTTCGCCGACCGGCGCCGTCTGGTGCTCTGCGGCGTCGAGATCGATCACCCTCAGGGTCTCGCCGGCCACTCCGACGCCGACGTGGGCGTACACGCGCTCATGGACGCTCTGCTCGGCGCCGCCGGGCTCGGCGACATCGGCGACCTGTTCCCCGACACGGATCCGGCGTTCGCCGGCATCTCGAGCATGGAGCTGCTGCTCCGGGTCATCGGCCGAGTGGGCGAGGGTGGCTGGCTGGTCGCGAACGCCGACGTCACGCTCGTGTGCGAGCGCCCTCGCCTGGCGGGCTATCGGCCCGCGATGCGGGAGGGGCTCGCGAGCGCCCTGGGGGTCGCGAGCGACGCGGTCAGCGTCAAGGCGACGACCACCGAAGGGATGGGGTTCGAGGGCCGCGGCGAGGGCGTCGCCGCCTTCGCGGTCTGTCTCCTGATGCGCGAAGGCTGAGCCACCGGCTCAGCCTTCGCGCATCAGGATCTGCTTCTGCTCGTCAGGACTTGTCGGTCTCGTCGCCCTTCTCAAGCTTGGCTGCTTCGCCCTTCGCCGGCTTCTCGTCGTCGTCGTCGGGCAAGTCTTCGTGGAGGCCCGTCTTAAACCCGCGAATGCTCTGGCCCATCGACTTGCCGAGCTTGGGCAGGCGCGTGGCGCCAAAGAGCAGGAAGATCGCCAAAACGATGAGGGCAATCTCTGGAAAGCCAAGGCTCGGCATGTCACTCTCCTCAGGTGCTCGCCGCGCCCTCTCCGGGCGGCGGCGCGATTGGTGGGGTCGACGCGCGACTCTAAAAACACTGTAAGGCCTGGCGGGGGCGTTGGCAAGAAACCGCAAGGCCTCACCAGGGATGTACCCCCAAGGTGATGCGCCGCCGCCGCACTCGCTGCCCCAGCCAAGAAAGTACTCGAGCGGTCTTGAGAAACGGGGGGCCGGCCTTGCGGCCGGCCCCCCCTCTTTCCGTTGTCTGCTTGATGCTGTGAGGGTCGGGCTCAGGCCTTCCAGACGGCGATGTCGCCGACGTTGACGTCGGTGCTGGCGTCCACCGGGCCCATCTTCTGGGGCAGGTGCCCTTCTTTCTCGACGAGCAGCGTGTACTCGCCCGGCTCCACGTCACGGAGCCAGAAGTCGCCGTAGCTGTCGGTGGCCGTCTCGAACACCTTGCCGTTGCCGACCTTCATGGCCGTGACCTTGGCGCCCTCGGTGCACTCGTCGGCTTCGCTGTCGAACACGGCGCCGGCGATGAACGGCTTGGGCAGGCCGATGTACCAGACCCGCGGCTTGACGTCCTGCTCGGGCTTGAGCGGCTCCGCCTGGGCGATGAGGTCCTTCAGGTCCTCCTCATCGCCGAAGGTGAAGGCGCCGGTGGGGCAGGCGTCCACGCACCGCGGCTCGGTCCAGCCGTCGTCCAGCAGGTGTGCGCAGAACGTGCATTTCTGGGCGATGTTCAGCGAGTCGTTGAAGTAGATGACATCCTCATACGGACACGCGGACAGGCAGAGCTGGTTGCCGCGGCACTTCTCCGTGTCGATGATCACGGCCCCGTCGTCGCGCTTGTAGATCGCCTTGACGTTGCAGGCCTCGATGCAAGGAGCATCGTCGCAGTGCTGGCAGATCGAGTGCAGGTAGCTGACCTTGACCTTGGGCACGGAGCCACGAGTCATGGACGTGACCTTGTTCCAGAACTGCCCCGTGTCGGGCTGGGGCTTGGCGATGGGCGCCCAGTCGTTGCCGACGTGCTCGTCCTTGCAGACGACCTGGCAGTTGTGGCAGCCGTTGCACTTGTTGATGTCGATGACCAGTACCTTGCCCATCACAGTTCTCCCGCCAAGCACGATTCCATGTTCGGTCCCGCACAGGGGTGGAACGGCTTCTCGAAGGCTTCCGGATACTTGCGCTTGAGGTCTTCCATGTCGGTCTTCTCGATGTCGACGAGGAAGCCGCTCACGGCGTGGCCCACGGCGTTCTTGGACGTCGTGTTGCGCGGCACAATGGTGTTGATCGCGCCGCCGCGGTCGATCTCGCCGGGGACGATCGGGTCCCACTTGGCGCCGTGGTCGATGTAGACCACGCCGGGCATGATGCGTTCGGTGATGTAGGCGCCGCTGAGCACCGTGCCGCGGTCGTTGATGATGGACACGATGTCGCCGTGGCGAATGCCGCGCTTCTCGGCCTCGGACGGGTGCAGCCACACCGGATGGTACTGATACCCGTCCGGACCCGTGACCTTGCAGGTGTCGATCTCACGCAGCCAGGTGATGTCGTCGTGCTGCGAGTGCACGCTCCAGCGCGGGTGGTTGGAGCACACGAGGAGCGGATACTTCTTGGAGCGCTTGGTGCCGATGGTCTCCTCGTGGCTGATGCCCTGGGCGACCCACTTGGGGACCGGCGGCCGCTCGAGGTCGTCGGGGAAGTGCTGCACGAGCCCGGTGGCCTCGAACTCCAGCTTGCCGGTCGGCGTGGTCAGCGGGTACTTCTCGGGGTCCTTGTAGAAGTTGTACAGGCCGGCGGGAACGTCTTCCCAACCGTCGGCCGTGGGGACCACGTAGTAGCCCTTCTCGTTGAGTTCCTCCCAGGTGATGAGGTCCTCGACGCGGGATGTCTCGTAGCCGTACTTGATGAGCTCGGGGATCGACTTGCCGCCGGTGTACTCCTCGAGGAGCCCGAGGCGGTCGGCGATCATGCAGGCGATCTCGTAGTCGCTGAACGACTCGCCGATCGGCTCGATGCACTTGTGCTCGGGATACAGCAGGTTGTACTGGCCGCTGAAGATGTCGCCGGCGATGTCGTCCTCCTCGAGCTTGGTGTTCACGGGGAGGATGAGGTCGGCCAGCAGGCAGTCGTTCTCCAGCCACGGATGCTGGGCGAACATGAACTCGATGTCCGGGTGGCGCATGGCCTGGACGTAGTCGTTGCCCGCGTTCCAGCACGTGATCCACGACGGCGAGTCGGTCCAGACCATGTGGATCTTCGAGTTGCCCTCCATCGGGTACTTGTAGTGGACGAACTGGTTGGTGCGGTCGGCGGTCTCCGATTCGCAGCCCCACCAGTCGCACTCACCCTCGAGGATGGCCTTGGGCACGTACGTCTTGGGGAGGAACGACTCCAGATTGCTGTCGGACGGGTGACCGCCGGTGTAGGCGCTGCGCAGGTTGGGCACGCGCAGCGGCTTGGGCTGGGCGTACTGGTCGGGCTTGTCGAAGAGCCCCCACTCGATCATCTTGGCCTGGTTGCAGCCGGGCTTGCCGAGGCCCTGCATGGCGAGGCAGATGCCCTGCAGGCGGGCCGGCTCGGTGGCGTAGGGGCCGCGGATGCCGGGGCCGCCGTTGCCGATGACCACGGTTGTGCGCTTGCTCGCCCACTCCTTGGCCAGGGCCCTGATGGTGCGGGCGGGGACGCCGCAGATCGGCGCGGCCCACTCCGGCGTCTTGGTGACGCCGTCTTCCTCGCCCATGACGTAGGCCTCGTACTTCTCGACGCCCACGGCGTGCGTGGCGAGGTACTCCTTGTCGTAGGTGCCGTCCTTGAACCACTGATACGTGATGGCAAGATAGAGGGCGGCGTCGGTGTTCGGCAGGACGGGGATCCAGCGGTCGGCGTGCACGGCGGCGGCGTAGTTGAGGTCCGGCGCCACGTAGATCTGCTTGATGCCGAGCTCGGTCCACCAGTAGCTCAGGCGGCTGGGGAGCTGGCCCTGCCAGCCCCACGGCGTGGTCTCCTGGTCGCAGCCCCAGAAAAGGAGGAGCTCGGCGTTCTTGGCGATGTCCCAGAGCAGGTTGCTCTGCGGCGCCTGCCCGACGGGCTCACAGCCCCAGAAGTGCTTGCTGCCCCACCACCAGCCTTCCCAGCTGTCGGGCTGGCGGATCTGCAGCGTGTACCCGCCCCACTGGCGCAGCAGCTTGCGGCCGGCGCCGTGGCAGGCCTGCACGACCTTGTTCTCGCCGTGCTGGTCGCACTGATACAGGAGCGCAGTGGGGCCGTACTTCTCCTTGATGCGGTTCATCTCGCTGATGATGACGTCGAGCGCCTCTTTCCAGGAGATGCGCTTGTACTTGCTCACGCCACGGTTCTGCGGGTTGCGCTCACCGTTGGGGTCGAAGTCGACACGCATCATCGGGTAGCGGATACGGGCGGGCGAGTACACGCGCTTCTTGTAGGCGAGGCTGAACGGCGGGAGGAGGGTCTTCATGCTGGGCTCGAACGTGCTCCCCCTGACCTCCATCTTCCAGGGGTTCATGTCTTCCCGCTTGTACTTCCAGTCGTAGTGCATCGGGCGGATGCGGATGATCTTGCCGTCCTTCACGTCGACCATCGAGGCGTTCGAGCCATTCTCCGGCACGCCGCAGAAACTGATATCGCGGATCAGCGTCTTCTCGCCGGTGGCTCCCGTCTTGCTCATGTCTTCCGCCATACTCTGACCTCCGCTCTCGATGGCTGGGGCAGCCGCGGCTCGGGGAGAGCGTGGCTTCGCCGGGCGTTGTCCACAATGCGGATTAGCTCGACCGCATTACGGGAATGTTCCACTCGCCGATGGGCAGTGTCAAGTGTAAGGCCGGCCCTGCCTCCGGGGAAGTGTTGCGGGGGGCTGGGAGCTGGTGTCATGGGCTTTGCCGGGCACTCCAACCGGCCTAGGTGTCACGGCGGCGCCGGCCGCCGCTGCGCAGGTCTCAGTACTCCCTGAGCGAGTCGAGACGGACGGCGAGGAAGCGCGCGAGGCCGGCCCCGTCCTCCAGCCCGAACCTGTGCTCGTGCTGCAGCTTCGAGTCGGTGACGAGGGCGATGGCCTCGCCGGGGCCGCAGAGTGGCTCCGTGTGGCCGGCGCCGACGCGGAACAGCTCGACGCGGTGCGGCGCCGTGCGTTTGTAGCCCTCGGCGACGACGAGGTCGAAGCCGGCGAAGAAGCGGCGCGCGATATTGGCCAGCGGCAGCTCGCCGTCCAGCCTGGTGATGAACGCGAGGCGCTCCGGCGAGGCGATGGCGTAGGCGTAGGCGCCGGCCTGGCCGTGCCGCCAGGAGTCCTTGCCGGGATGGTCGATCTCGAAGCTGTGCGCGTCGTGCTTGACGGTGCCGACGCGCAGGCCGAGCCTCACGAGTTCTGGGACGACCTTTTCGATCAGGGTCGTCTTGCCCGAGTCGCTCTTGCCGACGATGGCCACGAGGGCGGGCTGGGCTGCGGCGTCGCCGGCCGGCGCGTCGCCGCCTTCGGCCGCCTGGCGGCGCGCTTCCTGGTAGTCGTCCATGGTGTTGATGTTATGAAACAGCGCGTCGCCTGGAAAGCGCACCTCGGCCGCGCGCGTGTCGGGGAGGATGTCGACGATGCGGTGACGGCCCGCCTCGAGCAGCGCCGTCATCGGCGCGAGGCAGGCGGGCCCGTAGACGGCGAACAGCGGCTGGTGGTACTCAGGGCCGATGGCCGGCAGCGCGAGGTCGTGACTGGGGAAGGCCGCCAGCACGCGCCGGAGCGCCCCGGAGTCGGGGAAGGCGATGTCGGCGGCCAGGGCGAACACGGGCTGCCGGTAATGCGCCAGGGACGAGGCGATGCCCGCCAGCGGCGAGGCGCCCGGCCAGGCGTCGTGTACCAGCTCGACGTCGGCGGCGTCGCCGAGGTCGAGGCTCTGGCCCGCACCCAACGAGACGGCTACGGCGGGGAAGACGCTACGGAGAAAGGCGATGTTGCGGACTAGCAGGCTGCGCCCGCCGAGCACCAGGAAGCGCTTGTCCACGCCGGCGCGGCGGCCGCTGCCGCCGGCGAGGAGCACGCCGATCTTGACCGCGTCGTTCGTGTGGGACGTCATCTCACGCCGGAGTCTACCCGCCCGAGACAGGGCGGCGAAGGTCGGCTCAACTCGCCTTGACGTCGAGAGACTCGGGAGGCGGCGCAAGCCGCGCCGTGAGGGCTGGCCAGCGGAGGCGCATGACATGAAGTGGCGTGCGCTTGAGGAGCGCGAACGCCGCCCAACCGACGAGGAAACCGATGGCGAGATCGCTGGTTGCCACGGCGACGACCGCGATAAGCACGGCACAGACGATGTCGTCGACCTTCGTGAGGTCCGTCAGCAGCAGGCAGTGCTCTGCGCCGACGAAGAGCAGCATGCCGGCGAGCACGGCGCCGGGGACGAAGAGCGGCGAGAGCCCGAAGGTGGCACCTGCCGCCAGGGTGGCGTAGAGGCCGGCGGCCGCAAGCGTCGCGCCCGCCGTCCGGGCTCCCAGCCGGTAGTGGGCGGTCGCGCCCCCGGATCCGTGACAGAGGGCCATGCCGCCGAGCAGCCCCGAGGCGACGTTGACGAGGCCGAGACTCAGGCAGATGCTCGCCGGGGTGACCCGGCGCGCGGCGCTTCCGTAGTAGTGATGCAGCACGTCGTCGGTGGCGAAGACCGAGTTGCCGAGCGAGAGCGGGAGCTGCGGCAGCACGACGGCGAACAGGGCGATCCAGGCGTCATGAAAGCTGGGCAGATGCAGCAGGGGGAGCTGGAAGTCGGAGGGGACCGGCGGCAGCTGGGTGAGGTCGGCTCCCGCCAGGACGACGCCAACGAGCGCCCCGGCGCCGAGCACGAGCAGGCTGCCGGGCAGCCGGCGACGCTCCCGCCCGGCGAGCAGGAACGCTGCGATAGCGAGCGCCACGATACCGCCGGCTGTGAGCGTCAGGCCACTGACGCCCAGACTGACGTGCAGGGTAGGGAAGGCGTCGGCTGCGCCGGCCATCAGGAGGGCGCTCTTGAGGAGCAGGATGCCGATGGCCAGCTGGACACCACGCACGACGGCCATCGGGAACAGGTGCGAGAGATAGCGCGCCAGCGGGGTCAGGGCGAACAGCAGGAAGAGCAGGCCGATCTCGAGGCCGGCGGCGCTCACGACTGAGGCCGAGAGGCCGAGGGCGATGATCGAGGCCGCCATGGCCTTCATCGGCTGGACGGGCACAGGGATGCGGAACGCCATGGCGGTGACGGCGTAGACCACGGCGACGCACATGAAGACGGTGACGAGGCTCAGGTGGGCGGCGGCCGCGACCCCGCAGGCGAGAGAGATCATGATGCCGATGTCGGCCATGCCGCCGGCGAGCTCGTGGCGGTCGAAGCGCAGCGGCAGGAGGCCTGAACGGGGCGATCGGTCTGCCTGGTTCGCGACGGTTCGAGCGCCGGCGATAGAACGCGCAATGCTGCGCATCCCTCACTCCTTTCCAAACACGAGGAGGTCTGCGCGTTTCCGCGCGGGCCCACGACAGCGCGCTGTGCGCTGCCCCATGGTCTGTCCATGGTACGGCCCAGCGCCCGTAGCTATTGCCGTAGGGCGAAGGGCTTGGAGTCGGACAGCTGGAAGGGTAGCACTGCTGTCAAGAAGGATGCCAGCGGGAGCCGTTGTCGGGAGCGGGCCTCCCGGGCGGTGGGCGGGGCGCGGGCGAGCCTGCCCGTCTATGCCAACGGCGCGGAGAGTCCGAGCTGCGCGACGAGGAAGCGCGCCAGCCGGGCGCTCTCGTCGAGGTCGAAGAGGTGCTCGTGCTCGAGCTCCGCGTCGGTGACCAGGGCGAGCAGTCCCTCAGGTGCGCACCTCAGCTCGGTGTGGCCGGCGCCGATGCGGAAAACCTCGATCACCTGCGGCGCCTCCTGCCGGTAGCCCTCGCACACCACGCGGTCGCAGCCGGCGAAGTACCGCTTCACCAGGTCGACCAGCTTCGTCTCGGCCTGCAGCCGGGTCACGAATGCGAGCTTCGAGGCGGAGGCCACCGCGTAGGCCTCCGCGCCTGCCCGGCCGTGACGCCAGGAGTCCTTGCCGGGCGTGTCGATGTCGAAGTGCGCGACGCTCTTGACCGCGGCCACCTTGAGGCCGAGCCGCGTGAACTCGGGGATGAGCCGCTCGATGAGCGTGGTCTTGCCGCTGCCCGGACGGCCGACGACGCCGAGGACCGCGGGCGGCCCGGCCGGCGCGTGCGTTGCGTGCACGCCGGCGAGGCGCCGCGCCGTCTCCCAGTCCTCGGGCGTGTTCACGTTGAAGAAGGGCCGGGTGGCGGCGAACGGGACCTCGGCCACGCGTACTTCGGGGAGCAGGTCGAGGATGCTGTGCGCCCCCTTCTCGAGCAGCCGCTCGATGTGTCCCAGGCACCCGGGGCCGTAGACCGCGTGGAGCGGCTCGAGGTGGTCCTCGGCGACGGGGAGGGCCACGTCTACACCGATGAAAGCGTCCAGCACGGCCTGCACCGCCGCGCGATCGGCGAAGGCCACGTCGGCGGCGAGCACGAAGACCGGCTCGCGGAAGCGCGCGAGGACGGAGGCC
>Ga0209125_1002003_pt1 | contig 16976 bp, 17 predicted proteins | sample BarGraIncub1131A_FD_184503 | JGI IMG/M metagenome (GOLD analysis project Ga0209125, IMG submission 184503) | Arctic peat soil microbial communities from Barrow, Alaska - Barrow Graham LP Incubations 11-31A (SPAdes) (version 2) | ecosystem: Environmental > Terrestrial > Soil > Wetlands > Peat...
CACCCCCGCGTCTTTCATATCGCGATAAAGCTCTTCACCTTCGCGGCATCGCTCTCCAATACCACAAAATATGCTTACACCATCCTGATGACCAATCATATTGTGGATCATTTCTGTCAACAGAACGGTTTTACCTACGCCAGCACCACCAAATAGTCCTGCTTTGCCACCACGCTCCAATGGAGCCAGGACATCTATTATTTTGATTCCTGTGGCAAATACTTCCGTTTTCGTGGAACGATGCACAAGTGCCGGTGGAGCATTATGCACTGACCTCCATTCCACATTGACAGGGGGATCTTTGCGATCAAGTGCGTTTCCAAATACATCAAATATTCTTCCAAGGATTCCTTTGCCCACAGGTGCCAAGAGAGGGCCGCCTAAATCTTCAACGGAAGTACCACGCGCGAGACCCTGCGTAGGAGTCAGGGCAATTCCGCGAACACGATGCGCATCAAGTTGCGACAAAACCTCAATTACAATTGAACCATCAAGTGCTCGCAATAATGTATGAACAGCAGGTAGTTTATTATCGAACTGGACATCTACAACACTGCCCCGCAGAGCAGCAACTACACCCATATTTAGATGTACCTTTTGCTCAGATTTGACATGCGAATTGGTCATTGTAAACCGTTTGAAAAGAGATCGTTTGAAATTTTCAGGCGCAACATATTTGTGTTATTTTAGGAGTTCGGCCCTAATTGCATTTAATTCCTTCTGCCGTGAATGCGTCGGCTCAGGGTAGTTCATTTTCAAACTTTTGAAGTTGTCCAGTATAATTTTTGATAGAATCAAACGGGCATTCATTTTATCGTCAGCTGGAATTATAAACCACGGAGCATTCTTCGTACTGGTTGCACTGAGACAAGCCTCATACGCTTTACGGTAATATTTCCATAGTTTGCGCTCTTCAATATCATCCTGGCTGAATTTCCAATTTTTTTCAGGATCATCAATTCGCGATATAAAGCGTTTCGTTTGTTCTTCTTGCGAAAGGTGAAGGTATACTTTGATGATTCGAGTCCCACTACGATGCAAATGAGCTTCAAAATCTAAAATCGATTCAAAACGGCCATCCCAAATTTTACTTTCATCTAGCAATTCTACTGGAAGACCCTGTCGCACCAGAATTTCTGGATGCACGCGCACAATCAACACTTCCTCATAATAGGAACGATTAAATATTCCAATCATTCCGCGTTCAGGTAGCTGCAAAGCAGAACGCCAAAGAAAGTCATGCTCCAATTCTTCGGAACTTGGTTGTTTAAAACTTGAAACCCTACAACCCTGAGGATTGATACCGGACATCACATGCTTAATGGCGCTATCTTTTCCACCAGCATCCATCGCCTGAATGATCAGCAAAATGGAATACCGCCCATGCGCGTAAAGCAGGCTTTGCTGCGAACTCATTTCTTGAATATGGCTCCTCAAAATGTCATCGTAATCTTCTTTCGAATGATAGCAGGGGTTGGTAAGAGTTGCGCGTTTATGCAACTTGACTTTTTCACCAGGTTTTACGCGATAATCACTTGAATCAATTTCCATATTATTCTCCATGCTCAATATTGAGTTGTGGCGTAAGAAGCGATTCGACTCGGCTTGCACATAGGCAGGCCCCAAAAATGAATATGCACCCTGAAACGTATATCCACAAAAGGACTGCGATAACGCCGCCAAAAGCCCCATAAAGTGCATTCAACGTGGCAAAGTACTTCATATACACTACAAATAAATATTCTGCCAATTGCATCAGAACCGTGGCAAACAGCGCGGCTTTCCATACATTGACAAACTGAGTAGGACGCCGTGGGGCAAATCGATAAAATAGGCTGAGTCCACAAAATACCAGGAACAATGGAACAATAAAACTTCCAAGCCCAAACATCATATTGGAGATAACCGGCACAGCCATTCCTAGCAAAATTGCAAGAGCGGTAATTCCGAGTAAAACTAACCCTTTCAATGACAGCCAAAACCAATTGGTTATGACGATCCCATATGCGCGGTTTGTTGCCGAGATCAAAGTAATGAAACACTGCAGAGCAACCCACACTAAAATCAGAAATGCAAATGATCCAGCCTGTCCACGAGCATCGATGACCCCCGCGATCGTGCTGAATACATATTTTTGCACATCACCGGTGATGGGAATGTAACCTTCAATAACCTTAATCACAGCATATCCAGCATGCTCACGGCTTACAAACAAGGATGCAATGGTAACCGTAATGATTACCAGAGGAAATAGCGAAAGAAATGCATTGAATGCAAATGCTGCAGCCCACTGAATCCCGTCAAGCCTAAAGAATTTATGAGCGCCTAGCTTGAACACCAAGCGCTCTTCCTGCAACTGGTCACGGAATCGTTGCGCTTTCATTTGTGACCAACGGTATTTACTGTTTGCGCGAGGCTTAGGATCAATTGATCAAAAGCTCCGACAAATTTATTTACGCCTTCACTTTCCAGTTGCTTGGCAATTTCATCCATATCTATTCCAAGCTCACCCAGCCGTTCAAACAACCAGAATGCACGGTCGCTATCTTGTTCTAAGCGGTCTTTGGGACACCCATGATCCCGATATGCATCCAAGGTATCGGCAGGAATTGTGGTCACGGTATTAGGACCGATAAGCGCTTCGACATACTTCACATCGCTGAACAAGGGGTTTTTAGTGCCTGTACTCGCCCACAGCAATCGTTGAATATTGGCACCGTGTTGTTCCAATTTTTTAAATCGAGCACTTGTAAATATTTCACGATGAATGTGGTACGCAATTTTTGCACTTGATATGCCAACATTTCCTGTAAGTTGTTTGGCAAGATCAGTAACCTGAGAAACTTGTTCTATAAGACGATCGAATAGTGGATCGATCTTTGTATCAATTCTACTTATGAAGAAGCTTGCAACTGAGTTTACATGTTTGATTGGTTTTCCCTGCGCGATACGAGTCTCCAAACCACAAATGTATGCTTCCATGACTTGTCGGTAGCGGGTAATTCCGAATAGTAATGTCACATTTACATTAATTCCTCTGCTAATCAGTTGCTCAATGGCAGGAACCCCCTCGTCTGTAGCAGGAACCTTTATCATAATATTTGGTCGATCCAGAGCGAGCCATAACCGATGCGCATCTGCAATGGTTCCATTGGTATCATGGGCTAAATGTGGATTGACTTCAAGGCTAACATACCCATCATTCCCATCACTTTTATAGTATATGGATCGAAATTCATCCGCAGCTGCTTGAATGTCACCAAAAGTCAGTTCATTATAGATATCGTCGACTTTCTTTCCCGCCTCAGACTTGGCAACAATATCATCGACATAGGCACGGGTCCCCGTAATTGCTTTTTCAAAGATAGCAGGATTGGACGTCAGTCCACGCACACCATCGAGCCCGATGAAACTTCGTAATTTGCCACTAGTAATGAGTTCTCGCCCAATATCATCCAGCCACACCGATTGCCCAAGTGTTTCTAATATTTGCAAGGAATTTTCAATCATACATCTATCCAACTTTGAGTAAAATATTCAGGATTCGACTTGCCACTTCCATTGAATAATTTCAGGCATGTCTAGTCCGTAGTTTTGAATGTAGCGTTTGTGCTCAATGAGTTTATTCTGAACGATGAGCTTCAATGCAATTCCATCCTCACCCGTTTGTGGCAATCGGTCAATCACATCTTGAACTAGGTGAAAACGATCTAGCTCGTTTAATACAGTCATATCGAAGGTCGTCGTGATTGTCCCTTCTTCTTTGTAACCCCTGACATGTAAATTATCGTGATTACAACGGCGGTAAGTCAGCCGATGAATCAACCAGGGATATCCGTGAAACGCAAAAATGGTCGGTTTGTCCTTGGTAAACAAAGCATCATAGCCAGTGGCATTTAGTCCATGAGGGTGTTCTGTATCTGGCTCAAGCTTCATGAGATCCACTACATTAACCACACGAATTCTCAACGTTGGTAAATACTTGCGCAGAATAGAAACGGCAGCCAGAGTCTCCAAAGTAGGGACATCCCCGCAGCAGGCCATCACGACATCAGGATCGCAGCCATGATCGGTGCTTGCCCATTCCCAAATACCGATGCCTTGTGCGCAATGTTTTACTGCATCATCCATGTTGAGCCATTGCCAGGACTGGTACTTACTGGCAATTACCACATTGACATAGTGACGGCTTCGCAAACAATGATCCCATACCGAAAGCAAACAGTTCGCATCAGGGGGAAGATACACACGCACGACCTGTGCTTTCTTATTCACCACATGATCAATAAAACCAGGGTCTTGATGAGTGAAGCCATTGTGCGCTTGTTGCCAAACATGGGAAGCCAACAGATAATTGAGCGATGCAATCGGTTTACGCCAAGGGAGTCTCGAGGTAACAGTCAACCACTTCGCATGTTGATTGAACATTGAGTCAATAATGTGGATAAATGCCTCATAGCAATTGAACAACCCATGCCTACCCGTAAGCAAATAACCTTCAAGCCATCCTTCGCATTGATGTTCGCTGAGCATTTCCATAACGCGGCCATCCGCTGCAAGAAATTCATCATTCACTTCGGTTTCCGCAATCCATTGCCGGTTGGTGACTTCAAAGACTGCGTTTAAACGATTTGAAAGGGTTTCATCAGGACCGAAGATGCGGAAATTGCGTTCTTTTTGATTGAGACGGACCACCTCGCGTAAAAACGTTCCAAGTTCATGGGTATCCGCAGCCATAACAGCACCAGGCGTAGGTACGGGCACTGCAAAGTCCTGGAATTTTGGAAGTACCAATTCGCGTAACAGAAGACCACCATTGGCGTGAGGATTAGCCCCCATCCGTCTCTCACCACGCGGCGCGAGTTCTGCGAGCTCAGCCAGCAGCGTTCCATTTTCATCGAACAATTCTTCGGGCCGATAGCTTTTCATCCACTGTTCCAGTTTCTTGAGATGACCAGGATGATCGGAATCAATTAGCAATGGAACTTGATGGGCACGGAAGGTTCCCTCGATGGGGATGCCATCAACTAGAACCGGTCCTGTCCAACCCTTCGGAGATCGTAGCACAATTAAAGGCCATCGTGGCCGGGATGGGTCGTTCGTTTCACGCGCATTATTTTGAATTGATTGTATTTCAGCTACAACTACATCTAACGTCTCAGCCATCAGTTTATGTATTTCATTCGCAACATCGCCTTCCACATAGTATGGATTCCAGCCATAACCACGTAGTAATTGATCTAGTTCTTCTGCAGTTATGCGAGCAAGCACCGCAGGATTCGCAATTTTATAGCCATTCAAATGCAGAATTGGTAACACGGCACCATCTGTAATTGGACTTAAGAATTTATTCGAGTGCCATGATGTGGCCAGTGGACCTGTTTCTGCTTCACCATCGCCAATTACACATGCCACCACTAAATCTGGATTATCGAAAACAGCCCCGAAAGCATGGCTTAATGAATACCCCAACTCTCCACCCTCATGAATGGATCCAGGGCATTCTGGGGAAACATGACTTGGGATTCCACCAGGAAATGAAAACTGTTTGAATAATTTTTTTAGCCCCGCTTCATCTGCTGATATCTCTGGATAGATTTCGCTGTATGTCCCTTCTAGGTAGGTGTTGCCAACCAGTGCGGGACCCCCATGGCCTGGTCCGGCAATGTAAATCATATCTAGATCAAATTTTTGAATAACCCGATTCAAATGCACATAAATGAAATTTTGGCCCGGAGTCGTACCCCAATGTCCAAGTAGGGTTGGCTTGATATGTGCAATGCTCAAAGGCTTGCGCAAAAGCGGGTTGTCATATAGATATATCTGTCCAACAGACAGGTAGTTTGCTGCCCGCCAATAGGCATCCATCTTTCTTAATAGTTCAGGTGTAATAGTGTGTACATCACGAATATTCATGGAATCACTTCCTTAATTTTATCAGCTTTACGATTTCAAGAACAACGAGTGGAATCGAGCCTAAACCAAGAAGAACAATACAGTCGCGGAAGGACATATTTGTGGTTTTCAAAAAGCGCCCAAGAAATTCATTATGCTGGCTAAGAATTTGTAGACCAATGGAACCCACAACTACCAAAACCAGATTTACGTTTGTTGACAATGAAATCTGCCAAACGGGCTTAGTTTCGCTACGTGCCCCGAAGGAGCGTAACAGTTCCGCAAAAACTAATACTGCGAATGCATAGGTCCGCGCAATTTGAAGATTTCCATTTTGCAACATATAGAAGAAGACCCCAAAGGAAACACCTCCTGTCAACAATCCAGTTCCCGCCATGGTAATGAAAAATTCACGATTGGTAATGCGCTCGCTCATGGGACGAGGCTTGCGCGTCATCACTTCGGAATCAATAGCGTCGGTAGCCAAACATAGTGCGGGCAAACCATCGGTGACAAGATTAATCCATAATAGATGTATAGGTAGAAGAGGAATGGGAAATCCAATCACTACGCATACTGTCATTAACATTAATTCACCAGAATTGCCTGCCAGCAAGTATTGTAGTGTCTTACGGATATTATCGTAAATCCCCCTCCCCTCTTCCACAGCAGCAACAATTGTGGCAAAATTATCATCAGTAATGATCATGTCTGCAGCTTGTTTCGTCACCTCTGTACCAGACTTGCCCATCGCAATGCCTATATCAGCTTCTTTAATGGCTGGAGCATCATTTACCCCATCCCCAGTCATGGCGACTACTTCCCCATTTGCCTTCCAAGCTTGAATAATCCTCAACTTGTGGGCTGCAGTCACCCGTGCATAAATGGTGATTTGGCGGACCTGGGAACGCAATTCATCATCAGATAGTTTATCTAGATCAAGCCCGGTAAGACCTTTGGCATCCACACTGGCAATTCCCAACTCCTGTGCAATCGCTTTGGCTGTAAGCAAGTTATCGCCAGTGATCATCAACACACGAATACCGGCCAGCAGGCACTTGGCCACAGCTTCTTTTGCTTCACTCCGTGGGGGATCATACATTCCCGACAGCCCTACAAACACCATGTCTTGCTCCACTAAGCCAGCATTCAGCTCATCTACTTGGCCATGCTCAAAATCACGATATGCAGAGCCCAGAACCCGCAAAGCCTGTTGTGCCATCGCCGTATTCTGATCTAAAATAGTCTTGCGATCCTCGTCAGTAATAGAGCGGACTCCATCACCACAGTAAATTTGCGTACAGCGCTCCAATAGCATACCCGGAGCACCATTGGTCAAGGCGCGAAGCATATTATCAGGCATTGAGCGAATTACCGTGCTGCGTTTGCGATCTGAGTCAAAAGGAAGCTCTTGAAGCTTTGGATGCAATTTTTCAATTTCTTCCTGAACTCCGCCAGCTTTAATTCCAGCGACCAACATGGCACCCTCAGTCGGATCACCTAGAACGCTCCATTTTCCATCCGATTCTTGCAGATGTGCATTATTGCAACCGAGCAGAATTAAGGACATCACACCTAGGTCATTACTTTGTTGCGCATCCGGCTTATGTGTTTCAAATAGTACATCGCCAATTGTGGAATATCCTTCGCCTGAAACCTCATAGCTTCGACCTCCTACATAGAGAGACCGAACCATCATCTCACCCATGGTCAAGGTGCCCGTTTTATCCGAACATATGATAGAAGTAGACCCAAGAGTTTCCACTGCAGAAAGTTTTCGGACTAATGTTCTGCGTTTGGACATGCGCACAACACCAAGGGCAAGTGCTACAGTGACAATTGCAGGCAAACCTTCCGGCACGGCTGCAACCGCAAGGCTTACTGAAGACATGAATAATTCTAAGAGATTTGTGCCCCTCAAGAGTCCTAATAAGAATAGCAATCCAACGATTCCAAGCGCTGCCCAGACCAGTACTGCTCCAAGTGATTCCAACTTTTTCTGCAATGGGGTGCGACTGTCTCCGGCATTTTGAATCATCCCCGCAATTGAGCCAAGCTCAGTATTCATCGCTGTCGCAACCACAATAGCTTGTGCAGAACCCGCAGCAACACTGGTCCCCATGTAGACAATATTGGTTCGGTCGCCTAAAGCCAATTCCCCCTCGGGGCGAGTCTTTTCATTTTTGAGTACTGCAACGGATTCACCCGTTAGTGCTGACTCTATGCATTTAAAGGCCGCTGATGAAATAATTCGTGAATCGGCACAAATCAAATCTCCAGTCTCAAGGATCAGTATATCACCAGTAACAACTTCTTTCGTAGATATTTCAATTACGGTTCCATTGCGACGCACCTTGGCTTTAGGTGAAGTCATTGCTTTCAATGCTGCAATGGATTTTTCCGCGTTGTATTCCTGATAAAACCCTATTACGGCATTCAAAATTACGATTGCAAATATCGCAATTGCATCAATTCGTTCACCAAGCAACCCTGAAACACCACCAGCGAATAACAGAATCCAAATCAGAATGCTATTAAATTGACCGAGCAACAATTTCAGAGGGCTGATTGTTTTTGCTGCGACGATTTCATTTGGGCCATTCGTGGCTAAACGGACTGTCGCTTCATCTGCTGACAATCCGTTCGCGCAAGACCTCAGAGTCTTGAACACACCCTCGCTAGACTGGCTATGCCAGGATTTCTGCTTGGTATCCATTATTGAGGAAGGCTCCTCAAGAGCTGATCATCCCAATAGCCCTTTTGGTTATAATGATGATGAAGACCTGATTCGTAATCCCTTGTCAAAAGAGCATCGGCAGTATACTCAGGTGAAAGCCGTATCGTTTCACGAAGGAGATTTACAAACACCTTTGATTCTTCCCAGCTGATTCGTTCAATCCATTGCGGGGCAATCAACACTTTCTTACCAGGCAACCAATTTCTAGTGTCAACAACAAGGTATCGAATCGCCCAGAATTCATCATCGATTATAAAATCATCTACATGACCAATTTCGCCATCGCTGGCCTGAATATTATGGCCAATAACATCATGCGTGCTGCGTAGATGCGCATCCCAGGATTTATCCTGTTTACTAAATTGTGATCTCTTTTGCTCATCCCGAATGATAAATGGATGCGATCCCCACATATAGGGACCAGCCCAATACATAGGAAGGTTGTAATACCCGTAGTAGGCTTCTTCGAATTGGCGGGATACAGGCTTGTCGCTGTTCAAAGACGGGCTGTCCTCAATCTGCATTTTGCTCAGGTCAACTGAAATTTTGTGATCAACAGCATTGATCGAGAGCAGTGAATATGGAGAGATCAGAACTTGGCGATCAGAAAGCCATGTACCTGTATCTGCAACCAAATATCTTAACGTCCAATGCTTATCATCAAAATAAAATTCCCGCACGGTTCCGATCTCGCCATCACGTCCATGCAACTTAAAGCCTTTCAGATCTTTTACTTTATACAGCATAGTTCATTCCATTGTTAAAGTTTATGTGAAATTATTTTCTGTATTTGTCAGCCGCTGCACGAACAGCTTCAGACAAAGTTGTCAGAGCCGTATCAACACCTTCTTTAAGATGTTCCCAGGCGTCTTCACTTGCATCAACCAATTCTTTCAGTTTATAGCGTATAGCATCAAACATCAGTTCATACTCGCCAACTTGATTGATATAATCAATACGATCTTCGGCTATTGCATTTTTTGCATTGATTCTCCAAGTTTCCAAATGACCCTTGGCGATTTCGATTTGCGTTTCAATGTTATGCGTATAAATATCTTTTGGGCTCATGATAGGTATTTCCTAAATATTTCTTTAATGCGATATGCGAGAGAACTGTTCTTACGCTCTAATTCAAAACAATAGCGAATTACATGCCAGAGCATTTCGGGGTCGTTGTTAGCTCTTTTTGTTGCCAATCAAAAACAATCCGCTTCCAATGACAAGCGCAGCAACACCGGCCCATAAAGGAATATTCACACGCTGTTCCTCTTTAACAGCAATGACAACAGGACCGACAGTCGTTTCATGCACTGCCTTAGTGTATTTGAAACCACCGTAAATTAAACTCAGTGCACCAGCGATCAGTACAATTAGCCCAAGAACCTTAGATGTATTCATTTTTTGTCGATTCCTTGAAAAACCACGTCCCAGAATTGCGCCATTGACTAACGACTTCAAAGACGACTTCCGCGAATGACCCGTAGCAACACAACAATGATTGCCGCCACAAGAAGAATATGAATGAATCCACCCATGGTATAGGCTGTTACCAATCCTAAAACCCAGAGAATCAATAGAACTACAGCGATTGTATAGAGCATTATTATTCCTTTCACGTAATTACGCGAATTTGCAATTATTTGTTTGATCTGCGCACCGCGGTATTGCGATGTCTGCTGACATAATACAAACTAGTCATGAATTTGAGTATTCACGACAAGCATAGAGAATGATTACCTGAAGCATAATTTTGCACCAGAATACCATGAAATGAAATTCTCATAATCACTACATCTAACACACTTATGTATTCCGAATACACCCAAACTTGATCATTTTTTACTCTTCAGATTCAGCAAGGGCAAAGCCTCATTTTTTTCGCTTTTTAGCCACTAATTGCCGATTGATACGATAACTGACGCACGATGTTTCAGTTCATATTCATCACAAACTTGAAATGCAACATTCAATATCAATAGAACCGTCAATACGTTGCTACTGAAGATTTCAGCAATAATTCTCAGTTATGACATAATATTCTTACTTATGAGAATTCAATATTTTCAAAGAAATTATTCAAAAACGCAATGAATTCAACAATTACCGCTAATGAGAATGTCTTTCTTAATTACGCAAAATCACAGGTAATACCGTTAAACCATAAATCTCATTGATGTCGATATATGAGACATCTCCTAGTATTTGTTGACTATATTTTTAAAAACAATCAACATTCATTTTTTAAATTGATGTTGTATGTAACAATTAATATTTGTGTGCAACAAGCAACATCAGCATATTCACTCGTACAATATATTTTGCATTATTTTCATTATTGGTTATACACGATCGCTTTCACAAATTTCAATCAATCACGAATATTGAGTCACAACAGTTACCACAATCAAAGGAGTACACAACATGACAACAAGAGAAGCATACACACTGAAAGTCGAAGCAGAACTCGACCTTGCTCAAGCCAAATTGATCAATTGGAAAGCAAAAGTGAAAAACGCATCAGCAGACTTATCAATAGAATACAACAAGTACGCATTGGATCTTGAACAAAAGGTTGCAGCCCTACGAGTTAAGCTTACCGAAGTTAAGGATGCAGGTGAGGATGCCTGGGAATCGCTAAAACAGGGTATCGATTCGGCATTGACTGGAGTAAAAACAACGATAAGCTCTATTGCTGATAAGATTTTATAATAATCATATTACCTAAGAAGAAAACCCCCAACGACGTTAGGGGTTTTCTTCTTAGGTAATATGATTAATTATTTTGGGGTAGGTAAGTCCAAATTCCTACCGCTAATTGTGTCCGAAATGGCAGGATTATTTGACGCAATATTTGGAAATTTTTTTGTCATTACACTATCCATATCTGCAACAGCTTCATCCATCACAGCCTGTAGCATAAGGCTTAGCTCGTTTACCACGGCGGCAGCGTCATGCTTGCTCACTTTATTGCGGGTATCCCAAGAACGTGACCATAGCACGGCTGCGGTCTGGCTATCACGCAATTGCATAGTAAGCGCTAAATGGGAAAACCATTCCTTACCAACATCAACCTCTTCAAGTGAAATCAGATCGCCTTGCAGAATATATTCAGCTTCTTCTGTTCCTACCGAACGATTCAATTCACGGAACAGCTTTGATTCATTCCAGTGCCGAAATACCATATCTGATATTACATATTCTGGTTTGACAGCCCAAAGTTCAAAATCGTAGTAGTGCATTTCATGTTCAGATTGCCTATACACAATCTCATTTCGCTGATATGCCTGAGCGACATTGAAATTAACCATACGCACACTCACAGGCCATGCCCCCCGCTGCTTGCGTGCTGCGCTTAGGGTTGGTTTATAGTCAAGGATATACTTATGTGTCTCTTGTGACTTTGCTCCCCTATTGAAAAGGAGCGAACACCCTGACAGCAGAACAAGGGCAACCATCGCTATTTTTAATTTGTTCTTCACTTTTCCCTTTTTTGTTTGTCATCTCCACGAATGATCACCGATGGATTGTCTTTAATTTGACGACTAAAATCATCCATATTTTCTGAAATCTGCTTCGCATGTTTCATGGTTTTCACAAAATCATCTTGCGACTGCAACAACATCATATCTGCACGTTTGGTTACCGCTTCAATTTCTGTCGTTGCGTTCTGAATTCCTAAAAGTGTCTTGTCTATTTTTGCATCCGCTAATTGCGCGGTCAGTAGGTTTACATTTTGCAGCGAATTTGTAAAACTTGCCTGATTTTTTTCGCCCGTCACTGCCAATAGGTTATTCATTAGCTCTTCGAGTTTGAGCACAATTCTTTCGGTTTGACCTGTCAGAACTTTCATCTGGGACACTCCAGCCTGTACCTCTTTATTTTCTTTAAGGATTTTCTCTTCTGGGGTACCCCCAGTGAGCTCAATTGACTTGAGTCCCGTAATGGATAGTCCCCCCACAAGAGTCGCACTCATACTCGCTTTGATCGGAGTCCCCTTCTCGACTTCAAAGTGTACAATTACTTCCTGTAAGTTCTTTTCATCGATGTTCAACAACACCACCTGCCCGACCGTTACCCCATTCCACTTTACTTTTGCACCTGGAACCAATCCATCGACTGATTCTGCAAAGCGCGTGTAATAATTGGTACGCTCATTGGTCAGTTGTTTGCCTAAATAGAACACCATAATTCCTAGCACTAAAACGATGCTCAGAATTAAAAATACTCCTAGACGAATTCGTTCAGCCTTGGTGGTTTCCATGCTCACCCTCCTCAATTGAAAACACTACATTGGTATTGGCATTAGTCACGGAAGTCGCTGCACGGTTAAAAAAGCGCACGAGTTCTGGATCAGTACTTTCCAAACCTTGAGCAAGGCTACCATCAAATTGAACCTTTCCAGCAGACAGAAACAAAAGATTGTCTGCAATTGAACGAATGGACGCCAGCTCATGGGTCACAATAAGCATTGCGATGCCGAGCTGTTCGCGCAAACGCAGGAGAAGATCATCAAGATCCCTAGACGTAACTGGGTCTAACCCTGCCGATGGCTCGTCACAAAAGAGCAGCCCTGGATCAAGCACTAATGCCCGGGCTAGTCCAGCGCGTTTACACATTCCCCCGCTTAACTCGGCAGGATATTTATACCAGGCATCCAACATACCGACGCTTTCAAGTTTCTGTGCCACAATTTCATCAACAACATTAATGGAAAGATCCGGCTGATACATACGCAAGGGCAATGCCACATTGGCAGCAAGAGTCAGAGAACTTAACAAGGCGCCATTCTGGAACAAAACCCCGCAGCGTTCACGCGTTGTTCGTGGGATTTGCATTTCAGTAAGTTTAACCATATCACCAAAAAAGGATACCTCTCCGTCCATCGCTTTTTGTAAACCAAGAATGGTATTGAGCAGTGTCGATTTTCCGCATCCCGAGACTCCAAGGACCACTCGTATTTCTGCAGGGGCCACAGAAAATGCCACATTATCCAAAACCACGCGACTATTATACCCTGCCTTAAGATCATGCACCTCAAGGGCAAACTCGCTTAGCGCTTTATTTTGATTATTTTGAATCATTGGAATATTAATAGAAAAGGAATGAAAATAATGCATCCGATAGAATGATTGCCGCTATTGAAAAGACCACACATTCAGTGGTAGAGCGGCCTACAGCATCGGCCCCCCCAGAAGTAGCGAGCCCCTTCTGGCTGGCTACAAGTGTGATGATCCAACCAAATACCACGGACTTGACTGCGCACTGCCAGATCAGCCTCAATGGAACACCACTACGCAATTCTGAGATAAATAATGTCACAGGCATCTTTGCATAAAGGATCGCAACCACAAAACCAGCAATAATTCCTGCACAGACCGAAGCGAATGTCAACAGAGGCACGGTAATGGTCATTGCTTGGAAGCGCGGCACAACAAGGTAAGGTACAGGGTGAATTCCCATGGTCTTCAATGCTTTTACTTCTTCCTGCACTACCATCGAGGCAATTTCAGCAGTAATGGCGCTTCCTGAGCGTCCTGCAAGAATGATCGCTGTGATCAAGGGACCAATTTCAGAGAACATGGAAATTCCCACCCCACGCACCAGATAAATAGTCCCTCCCAACGGCTCAAGCTGCACGGCACTTTGGTAGGCAAGCGTAAGTCCGATCAAAAAAGACAGCACAAAAACAATGGGCAAGGCGTCGCTTCCAAGCTTTACCATCTGCAGGAGTGTTCCGCGTATCGGCAAAGCCTTGGGATCGAAACGCCCAATAGTACTCCAGTAAAGAGACTCCGTTAGTAGGTAGCACAACTCATACAATGAATGAAGCAACTTATAGAGTTCTGCACCCGCAGTCTCAAATATTCCAGCGTTTAGTGCTACAGGTTTGGGCTTTTCCAGAAGAGGTATTGATTGGAGATGTAATGCTAGTCCCGATGAAACCCCAATGAGACGAAGCGAGCCCAGCAATGGGCCGGATTCTTTTTGCAAAATCACTAACACAGCAATGGCCCTGGTGTCTCCAGCCTCAATTTGCCCACAATCTAACGTTACATCGCCGCGATGGAGCCACTTGACGGCTTCCCTGACGGTTGGACCGCTGTTCTTTTTGGGAACCAAAATCACGTGGGCTGGCAAGTTGCTTCCAATCATGGTATAATAGTATGTATTATTAGTCAACTAAACAGAGTACAAGCCTAAGTCGGCTCCGCTTTCTCTGCAATAGACACTTTCTGCTTAAAGATCGCATTTTTGCATTTTATTTTAGATGTTATTTTGATTACTTGATTCATTATATCAACATTACTTATACATTGAAGCGACCATGCAACTTTCAAAACCACATAGTCTCTCTCCGCAAGAACATGCCATTATAACGCAAGCATTTACAGAATTGCAACTGGCGCATATTTCCTGTGGACTCGGTGACTTATTTGCCGAAATTGGTGTTGCGAATCTCGAGGATTGGCTCGAGCATATCAAACAAACGAAAGCAAGCAACAAGCGCAAAAAAGTTATTCACAAGATTGACATATCCAACGCGCCTCCTCCTCCACACCATCTGTCCAAAGAAGAACGCCTCGACTGGGCAGCAACGCAAATGAATAATTCCGTGCGTGCCCATTTGAAAGCACCGGCCATGACCGATCAGGAAATTCTCAATTGGCGTTTGGCGAATAAAGTAGAATTCAAATATTAAAAGCCTCCTTTTCAAGCAGGTATCACATGCGAACCCTTTTTCTTTTGCTGGCAAATCTGATCACCTTTGCCAATGCCACAGATCCCGTCTATAATGCCAAAGTTGTCGGTGTAACCGGAACGGCATCCATACATGGCAAACCCGCAAAAGTGGGAATGCCTATTCATCTTGGCGACACCCTGAGCACTGGTCTCGAAAGCTCATTGCAAATCCGCACAGCGCATGGTAGTGGCTTTGCATTAAACGAAAAGACATCAATCGTTTACACTCAATTATTAGATACCATTGACATATCCGTGGTCACCGGCGGTGTCATGAATTTTGTCAATCCAGGCACCCATTGGCAGGTACATACCCCAATGGCTACAGCAGCGGTGCGCGGCACTGCGTTCTATGTACACCAAGACTCTGCACGGGCTTACTACTGTACGTGCAAAGGGCATGTCCATTACGAAACCAAAACCGCTGGTCCCATCGACGAAATCACAACCAATCATAAAGCCTTTCAGTTCCTACCCGGATCCGATAGCCTCCGTGCAGCACCACTGATTTTGCATGATGATTCTACCAATGCACGCTTCCGTAAACTGCTGGAATGATCGGCAACATTCCCATCCTCTTTCAAGATGAATTCTTAGCTGTTGTCCATAAACCGGCAGGAATGCTTGTTCATCGGGGTATGGGCGCTCAGGTCGGTGAACAATTTCTGGTCCAAGCTGTCCGCGACCAAATTAATGCGTTTGTTTATCCATTGCATCGATTGGACCGCGCCACCAGCGGCATTGTCGTCTTTGCACTTAGTTCCGAAATCACCAAAGCGCTGCAAGCCGTCTGGCTATCCGGCCAAGTAAGAAAACGCTACCAGGCGATTGTGCGCAGTTGGCTACCCGAAACGGAAGGCATACGAGAGGAGGCCCTCGATGACCCTGACAACGGTAATCTCTACGAAGCCCAAACGCGTTGGAAAGTTATGGAAACCTGCAGCGTTCCCTTCCCCATCGGGAATTTTACTGAAGCCCGTTATTCCCTCTTGGAATTGGAACCCATTACCGGACGTTGGCATCAATTGCGCCGTCATTTATCACGGATGAAACATCCCATCATCGGTGATACGACCCATGGGGACCGCCATCACAATCACATGCTACGGGAACGACTTGGCTGGTGGCGCTTGTTGCTCGCTGCAAACAGCATCGAGTTTCCTCACCCAGTCACCCAGCAGCTTATCCGCATCGAAGACGATCCTTCGCGAGGCCTGCTACCGTATTGGGACACGCTCAAGTCCGCTACCCCCAGCACGTCATACTCGCCATAGGTTGAAATTACGCTACCCAAAATTCAGTACAGGCGACAAATCCACCTTGGTGCCGACCTTAGGAATCACCGCCGCGCCGGCCCATACACCCCGCAGAAAAATTTCTTCCACCACTTCCATTACTTCCGAGGAGTCAATGGCTTGCAGATCCTTTTCCAGGGCCGCAAAAGGGGTAAACTTGCCCGAGCGCAGTATCTGTCGCGCCAAACGGTTCATCCGGCTCGAGGGCGAATCCATTCCGAGCTTGATGCCACCCAGCACTGCAGTCTTCGCACGCTCCAGTTCCCCAGGACGCAGCCCGCTCTTCAAAAGAATTTTCACTTCGCGAT
>Ga0209125_1002004_pt1 | contig 16964 bp, 25 predicted proteins | sample BarGraIncub1131A_FD_184503 | JGI IMG/M metagenome (GOLD analysis project Ga0209125, IMG submission 184503) | Arctic peat soil microbial communities from Barrow, Alaska - Barrow Graham LP Incubations 11-31A (SPAdes) (version 2) | ecosystem: Environmental > Terrestrial > Soil > Wetlands > Peat...
TTACTATATTCTCCCATACTAATCACCTTCTTATTAATTAGTATGGTCAACTTTTTAGTTTCTTAAAAGGCTAGAAGCGTATACCGTCTAAAGACGGTGGTTTTAGACCCCGCGAATGGATAATAAATCAATTTTTTAAATTTACCGAACGATAAAGAAGCCTAGCAATTGCGCTAGGCTAAAGTTCTTAATGAAAGTTTTAATGTTAAAATTTCAAAGATTATGGTATAAAACGCTTTTTTGATACAAAAAATTATATCTAAATTAAGATTTATATATTTAAGTAATTCTGTAGTAAATATTCTTGGTTCTAACTTAGAAGAATACACCAAGAACCCCACGCTTTCGTTTGAAATTAATACAAGCTATAATTTATTGCTTATTATTTAGCTATTATAAAACATTTATAATGATATAATTAATTATTGTTAACTTATAATATATAAAACCAAAAGAAAGGAGCTTAAAAATATGTTAGATGATATAAGGATAAGAGCAAAAATTATGGGCTATATCACAATCTTAGTAGGCATAATAATTAGTTTGGCGTCAGTAGTATTTGGAGTATTTGGGATGCTTTCTTTTGAAACTGGGGGCAATTTCGGATTGATAATATCAATTTCTATACCCATAATACTTATAGGTAACTTAGTAACTATTGTTAAAATTTATAATAAAACTATAATATGCAATTATGAACAAGAAGAATTCTCAAAAAAATTAATCAAGGAACTTGGGATGTATTTCAAGGTACAGGTCATACTTATTATAGTTTTAATATTTATATACTTTATATTGCCTATCTTGTTATTCTCATAGCAAACGTTATTAAAATATATTATATAATGTCTCAACATATTTTTACTTACAAGCTAATATTTTCATACTAAAAAATAAGAGATTCCACTACTATAATAAGTGTAATCTCTAAATAATGTCTATGAACCCACATTCCCCTGTCGAATTTGAATTAACATTTCACTTTCGTTTAGTTGAGAAACAAAAGTATTCATCATCTAAAATGTTTAAATCCGTAAACCCATATCTTTTACAATAATCTAAAAGAAGTTCATCGCTTGGTATAGGTTCCTTTTTATCAGGTACATACCCAATCTTCCTATGATGCTCTTTCAATCCCTCTCTTGTTTTAGAATGAGAAATGATAAATATCCCCCCACTATTCAGGTTATTATAAGCGTTTATAAATACAGCATCCAACTCATTAAAATGTGGGATACTATTAAAAATGATAATATAGTCAAAAGGCTTCTTAAATAATACATTAGACTCAAAATCAACCAGTCTAACATCTACATTTGGATATTTAATAAAAAATTCCTCTATCATCTTTTGAGAATTATCTACTCCGACATATCGAGATAAGCCTCTATCTTTAAGAATAGAATAAAGTATACCCGTACCACATGCCACGTCCAATACAGAGCATTTTGGCCCAATTTGAAATTTTTCTATAATACTACAGACTATTTCATAATTTAATATAGGTATATTTTTATCCCAATTTTTCGCCATCTTATTAAAAAGTGTTCCGTTATTTTTGTTCATGATAATCCTCCGAACTGTAATAAAATCCATCTTTAATTTCATCTCAAATTAATCCAATACCTTTGAAAAACCTCACCATTAACTCTTCCTTCTGAACCTAAAATTCCTCCATTTTTAATTATTGTTTTAGCTGAACCAATATTATTTTTAGAACAAGTTATTAGAACATTTGGTATTTCTATAGTTTATTCTTCTCTCATATATACCCTACTCCTAGCTTTACAATAATCAACTATTCCGACTTAAATGAAAATAATAGAATTACTTTTAAATTTTTATTATATTACCGATAAATCTAATATCATCACTATCAATAACTATCCCATCTCCATCATTACAAGCATATATTGTTGTTTCCCTTACTTGAATAGCATATAAAGATGCATTTAATATTATTCTTTCACTCAACATCTCGCAAATGGACATACTTTTCTACAAATATTACATGAATATACAAATCCTCCACCATCAGTTATCGAGGCACATATTTCTCTACATTTTTTTTGATTTACCGTAACTCCATCTAATGCAGATTGAGGACATGCGTTCAAACAAATTTTACAATTTTCTGGGCATATGTTACGTGCTAAATCATCAACAGTTAACTCTGCATTAGTAATTACTGCTCCAAGGTAGAGCCTATTACCATATTTTTCATTTATTAGTAAGGTATTTTTACCAATAGATCCTATACCAGCTGCCTGAGCCGAGTGTTTTAGTGATAATATTCCTTTACCTCGTTTATTCTCTGAATCCCAATATTCATAAGGTTCATCTGATGGAATAGGAATCGCCTTATACCCTTGTGATTCAATATAAAAAGTAAGTTCAATAGAAATATTGTCTAACTGTTCAACCAATTTATTTTTAACAAATGTGTAAGGAACATCTGTACTTGCATCAAACAAACTCATTGAAAAATGTTTACCAAATGATATAACAGACTTTGCATCAGAATAAATATCTAACGGATGAAAACCTTTTGGAGCACTCTCAAATCTTTCTATATTTGCAACTCCGCACACATCGGCACCAAGTGAATAAGCCAATCTTTTAATAAACAAACTGTCCATAATTCCCCCCTATATTATCCCAATCCATGCAAAAGTAATAATATTATTTTTTTCATGTAACCCACTAACAACAAGTGCAGGTGGAACAGGAAATAGAATATCTTTAGCTATCAGTTGAAATTTTTTTCTAAAACTCTTTATACCACCAGCTGTAGCTGTTGTATTTTTCAAAACCTAAATTGTAATAAAAATCTTACGAACCACCTGTACAGTATTTTGCGCCCAATTTTTTACACTCATTCATGCCTTTATTTAAAATCGCCTTTGATAGTCCTTTGTAGTGATAATCAGGATGAGTGCAAATATTGAGATTTTTTATTATTTATCCTATTTGTTCAATCTTATTTCCTCAAATCTTTTCTCAGCTACTTTGATTGCTTCAACACCCGTTTTACATAACACATTAATACCTTTCACAATAGTTACAATTACAAACGCTTCTACTAATTCTTGGATTGTTAGCCCCGCTTCAATGGCTGCAACAGCATGTGTCTTTGCACCACTTAGATGAAAAAAACTTTTATGATTAAATATCATTTTCTTTTTAAAATATAGTTTCCAATATAGAAACCGTAGCGTTCATAAAAAGGCACTGCCTCATCATTTGCATAAACTACATTAATTTTGATATTTGTTATTGCATTTGATTTAAACCAACTCAAAGTACTTTTCATAAGTTTATCGCCTAATCCATACTTACGGTACTGACTTCCTACATAAATAGATTCTATTTCGCCTGCATTATCTTCAATTGAACTTAAACAATATCCTATGTAAATTCCATTATCACTGTTTAAAAGCATATCAAGTTTTATTTTACCCTTTTGTGACTTTTCATAAATAGATTGTATTCTTTTATCAAAGGTAAATTCTTCATATTTCCTCTTAAAATTAATTGATTTATCTAAGTGAATGGAGTTAAGCAATTCCCACAATGGTTTCATAAGTTCAATTTCATTAATGCTTTTCTGAACTATACATATATTCATAAAATTCCTCCACATCATATTCACTTTCTACGATTTCAAGTATTACAGCTTCTAATCATTTTATTTTATCAATTCAGATTTCAAAATAGAGTAAACACATTGGTCATACTTACTTTCATTAATCCAATAATGCTCTCTTAACCTTCCATCTATACTAAATCCATACTTGTCCAAAAGTTTTATAGAAGGAATATTATTTGAGGCTGTAGTAGCACATAACTTATTTAAATTATAACCATTATCTTCAAATGCTATTTTTATAAACTGTCCTAATATAATACTGCCTATCCCTTTATTTCTATTATATTCAGGTAAATAATACCCAAATTCAGCACTATGATTTCTTGAATTATAATCAAATAGTCTAATTTTCCCCAAAGGTACACTATAATTATCTTTTTTTACTAATATATAATTTTTCTCTTTTATACTATTAATTGAAGCCCTCATACTAATAACGTATTCATCATATGATTTTTGTAATTTTAATGGTCGACATGTATATTGTTCAAAAGATCTTTCTGTAATATTCCAATTATATAACTCCTTAAAATATTCCTCCGTTAGTAAAATCAGTTGATAACTTTCAAAACAGTTGCTCATTAGCTACACCTCCCTCTTTTTTATTATAATTTTATAAACAGCATTTATGATAAGTTATCTATTAGGAAAGGAGCCTTTCCCCTCCATTTCCTCCTTAATTTAAACATTTTATCTAAACTTAAGAATATAATTTTCCTCTTTCTCAGAAGAATTATTCACTTCAAAATTGCAATTGTTTAATACTTTATTAGAACCTATATTTGTTTTTAAAACTCTAGCAATTATCCCTTTACACTCTCTATATCCATAAGCCCATTTTACTAATGTTTCTAAAGCTTCCGTCATAAATCGTTGCTTTGTATAGTTAGGTGAAATACTGTATCCAACTTCTGAATAACCATTTTTACTTGGTAACCCTTTAAAACCAATAAAACCTACTCCCTTTTGATTATCTTTATCAATGATTAGCCAATATGTATACCATTCATGAATATCTTTATTAACATTTTTCATTTTTCCCAGTTTCTTTGATATAGCTAACTTAACTAAATCAGATATTGCTCCTAATTCAATAATAGTTTCAATATTTTCAATCTCATTTTCATTAATTTGTGACAGTTCATTAAAAGATAAAGGTTTTAAAATTAACCTTACTGACTCTAAGGCTTTCCTACCCAATTCAATACCCCCCGTTTTAAATACGACTTAATTTTCCATTTAATTTTTCAAATAGACTTTCATATATTTCCTTAGTTCTGACTACGGTCTATAGATAAAACCATTACCTTCTAGCCTCTTAGCAATATTAAGAATACAATTAAAATATCAATGATTGGCTTAGAATCAAACCCAGGAATAAATGTACTAATGAGTAACTACATTTACATTTAGATAGCTCTTTTCACTAATTCTTCAATATGTCTATTATCAGTTCCACAACATCCCCCTAATATTTTAAAATTATTATTATCTTTTAGTTCAATCATTGAATTAATTAATACATCAAAATCCTCAATTTGCAGCTCTGAGCAATCATTTAGATTCTCGAGATTTGCTGTAGATGTATTTGCTTGCATTCCTATTAGACGTTCCCTTACTAATGCTACTTTATTTTTTGGATTTAAAAGTGCTTCTTGTAATACAGTTGGATGTACACAATTTACCATATAACATAAAGGTTTAGGAATTATTGTATTATCAATTTCCGATATGACATCATTTATAATATTACCATCTAATAAGCTACCAAACTTCCTGATTACAAAACTTAAAATATATGGAATCCCTGTTTCGGACATAGCTTTTGCTATACCTATTGCCTCGGATTTTGCAGGTAAAACTCCTGCAAATAAGAAATCTACATTTGTTTGTTTAAACGATTCTGCTTGAAACTTATGAAATATATAAGATTCATAAACATCTAATGCTTCTTTAAGATCATAAGCGTCGCCTTTACACTAAATGAATCTTGTTGTTCATTTCTTCCTACTTCCTGGATATTATTATCAATATAGTCTGCTATCAACATTTCATCTTTACCAATTCCATATGATACAACAATAGATGTTCCACCATTGTATATAGTTGTTTCAATTAGCATTTCAATTGTATATTTAAATCATTCGTGTTATATATTGATTTATAATATAAAATAACTCAGACTCATTGTAAATTAAATTCATCAAATACTTCCCAGTTAATGACTAGTGCCCTATATTACTTTTTATAGGATACCAATGTTAATCTATCATTTATTACTTTCATTTCGCCAGTTTGCTTATATCCCACTTTTTCATACAAATGACAATTTCCTTGCTCCTGTAATATAGTATCTAATTCCCACTCATTTGCTTCAGAATATATCCGTTCAATCATTTGAAATACCTCCTGTGCTATCCCATTTCCTTGGCATTCTGGCAAGATAAAAATAGGACTGACACGATAGTGTTTATTATTCTTTTTTACTATTCTAACGCCACCAACCTCCAAACCATCACTTTTAATAATATAATAATCTGTAAATGACTGATTGATTTTATTAATTATTTTTTCTATTGGCTCATTTACAGGACTGGTTTCATAATCTTGATATTTCTCCAATAATGGCATGAATGATTTAATCTGCATTTCATGAATAATTTCTGCATCTTTCGGCTCTGACTTAATCAAAGATATTTTCATTATATTTTCCCCTTCCAATTTAAATTATCCGTAATTAGCACTTGATTACGTGCGTATCATAAACAAAATTTTATTAAAATATTTTATAATTAACAAATTAATAATTAATATTATGAATTAATTTTGGATTTTGCGAGCCAAGTTATAGATATAAAATAACCTATTATAGGGGAAACTCCGTATCCCATCAATGGAACTGGAAAATTTCCAAATATAGTAGAAATTAAAATAATTATAAAATACATTCCAATGCTTACTGATAACAATTTATATTTTTTTGGTGAAAAAAATATAAATGGCAATGGTAATATTACAAGAGAAATAACCCCTAAACTAAGCCATATTATTCCCATGTTCGCTACCAAACTAACTATATTTTCAACATAAGATACAGGTGGTAATCCATCTAAAAATACCCATGAAATAATAATCAACGCAGAAAGTAACACTACAATACAAGAACGAAAAATATTGTCATTAATCTTATTCCATAACAACATTATCATTGGAATAGCAAATGCAGTTAGCATAGAAGCATCAGGTTGTAAAGTAAGCAAAATTGATATAACTATTGTAATAGCAGCTGAAAACCACCAATCTCTTATTTGTAACAATTTCCATAGATTTATAATTATAATAGGTAGGACGATTACTGCAACGTAAAACTTAATTGGCCCAACAGATACCCATCTATGAACTCCTTCTATTCCTGAACTAATAAAAGTTAGAAATAAAAGAATTATTGCAACTATAATAGTATTATTATTGTTTGCATTATTTTTAACTTTAGATTTTTTTAATAATATAAAATATGAAATGAGTTCAGCTATTATCAAATAAAAAATATTTTGACCAAAAATAGCAATTGGAACTTTATTGGTGTACATTGCTATCACCCCAATAATTATTGATGGTACTGCCATTAATAATGGTATAAAATTCAATAACCTCAATTTTTTCATTTTTAACTCCTTACCAAATAAATATTATTTTGAAATTTATATTAATGAATAATAAAATACGATTGTTCATCTACCGTAGATTTACGATAGATGTATCTTATAAGAATATTGTGATGTAACAAGAGACCTTTTAGAAAAAAACAAAACCATCTTCTATAATTATCGATATAAGAATTTTATTTAATAACATCGCAAAGTTTACTATATTTTTTCAAAGTCTCTATGTAATTTGCTACTAAATAATAGTTTTTTAGTTCATCAGAATCAAGCCCTTGTATCATAGTAATATCTTCTGAAATCTCCTGACTTCCTTCTACAAGAATGTATCCACTTTTCCTTTCAGCTCCAATAATAATAGTAGGTATTGGTATAAATGGATATGGTTTAAAATTTATAATAGTTTTCTTCATTTTATCCATAAACTCAATATGTTCAATTGCTTGATTTTCATATAACCGAACTGCATTATCCTCATTTTTCACTCTAAGGACAACTATATCTAACGTATCATGATTCTCTGTCAACCTTTTGCCATAGTTATTTAACATATTTTTTTCAACTACTTTTCTTGCTTTATAAGATGTATATTCTATAACTGGATATTTAAATTTAATATATTCTAAAATTTCATTAATAGATTTACGATTAGGTTTAAGTAATGGTCCGTATTCCTCATAGGTCTTTTTCCATTCTTTAATCACATCATCATTATAAAGTATCATCTCTCCACAACTTTTCCGATTAATAATTTTTTCTTTATCTTTCATACATATACCCCTCACACTATACAAGTAATTATTGCTTCTCCATTTTCTGCCATTTCGTTCTAACCTTCGTTCCCGTCACTTTAGCTTTACATAACAGTTTTAGCTCTACCCTTTAAGGGGTCAGGCCGGTACTTCTCCTACCAATTAGAATGACGAATTCTACTTACTTTTATCTTTCAATAGTAATCCGATTTTATTATATATTTCTATATAGATCGTTCGGAAACAAGGCGCACGCACTCCCATTATAGACATTATGTACTAACTCTTTTAATATATTTAAAACATTCTATTGACATTATACAACAAACATCCACAATTATCCTTCAATTTATGTGTGAAATAATAAAACTCTGAGATATAAATCCCAGAGTACCTTAACTAATCTCAAATATTTTTGTGGAGAAATATATCCAATACTTCCGTGAATTCTTCTTCTGTTATACCACAATTCTATGTACTGGAATACATCTAATTTTGCGACATTAAAGTCATATTAATTAACACGGTATACCTCTTCCTTCCCCTTATGTTGAAAATATATTTTAATGATATATGTACCTATAATAATTCTTAATGAACAAATCATTATTAGTAGGCATTGTCTAATTCTAAATATATATATATAAAGGAGTTGTATTAAATGGGTAAAAATACGAATTATGTTGAATGCACTAAAAGTTCATGTGAGTTATGTAGCATTATTAATGCGGATCCAATAGATATAGAAAAACATGGTCTAAGATTATTAACCATAAGAATAAAAGTAAGGAACGTATGCTTTGATAAAAAAGTAGCTGTTGCAGTCATTATATATGACAACTGCCATAGAATACTTGCCTTTAGAGGTTTTATTACAATTGTATGTAAAGAAAATGGATGTGATGAATGTGGCACTATTGAACGTAAATTAGTGTTTGTACTTCCTGACGATATTACATGTGACCCTGCGGAATTAGATATTCGTACCGCAGCCAATTATATATACCCATGTGAGCCAAATAAACAAGCTTCCAAGAAACTTACTAATCCTGAATCACTTGAAGATGATTCAGAATAGTCATCCTTTTGTTTCCATTCATCGTAGATCATTTCACACCCTATGTTCTCTAATATAATTACACTTAACCAGACAGTTGTATAATCTGGCCCTGAAGGTGAAAATGAATTTACCTACAAGCATTACACCGATAAGTGGATATTGAGGACCCTAACTAATATTATAAATGATTTAAACGATAATGGAATTACTAGTTACAAATATTACATTAAAATTTATATTTAAATAAGTCTCCGATACTAGTGGAGACTTATTTATGCTTTTCTGTGTTAATTGAATCTAACTTAATTGTGATGATGTGCTCCCCTTAAAGTAGACAGATTAAATAATAAAAATCTATTACTAGAAAGGGGAACATTTTTATGTTGAGGATGAATAAACTTAATGGTAAATAGTTGTATGCACTTTCTTTTAAAAAGTATAGTTAATTAATTTTGTAGTTACAGAGGGTTATGTAGTAATAGGACAGAATTTCCCATGCAGTAGCTCATCAAATAAATGAATGAATAATGTCCCACTATATCTATATGATCATATTGTAAAAACAATATTCATTGTAATTATTTTACAAAGGAATTTGATTCACTTCTGTAGAATTATATAAAATATTCAGAAAATAATCGGTACCCATATTATAGAGGAGTTGATTTTATGAGATTATCTAGTCTTCAGTATGAATGGTTTTTATATGAAATCTTCAAAACTTATTGTCATGAATTTGATATTACTGACGTCAAAAAAACCGAAAGCTTACACTTTATATGCACTGATGTTAATTGTAAATTAATAGGTTTAGAGATAACAGAGAATATGTTACAAACATATGGTAGAATGAGTAGCATTTTTAATAAGTATGGTAATAGGGGGTTAACTGTTCAAGGAATAAAACGCCAAATCAATAGTTTGGAAAAAGAATCAAGTTTTTTGAAACCTGGTGGAATTATAAAAGATAGTGATGTTGCATGCTATTCTCCTACTAAAGGACGTATTAATACAAAGATAATGAGATTGGGAATGACAAAATTTATTGAAAAAAAGACCGATGAACTAAACGAAAAATATGAATTTTCTGATAAAAACACCCTCATGCTAGCACCAAATGGCTATTGTTTATCTAGTAATGACGATCATAGGGAAGTCTTAACTGAAATTAATAAACTAATATATAATTACAAATATACTTTTGATATTATATTCATTTACATAACTGATGTTTTACATCGCTATAAGAGAAAAGATAACGAATACATTAGAAGTGAAGTTATAATTGGTAGTGAAAAAATAAAGAACATACATGAAGCAATTGTTAAAAAGTATCAAAATATGTAATTTTAATGAATTAGAACGTAAATTAGTAGGGTGAGACTGATAGTTTGATGAGTTATGTATAGATAATGGGTATTCTACTGTAAAATATGGAGTTAGATCGTTGTTGAACTTAGAAAATAACCTAGGACATTGTTACATTTTTATTTTGAAGAAGGTACTACGGACGAGTACATCATAATATGAAAGTTACATAAAAAAAATCAATAAAAAACATTTTGACTACAAGAGACATATCTGAGCAAGTAAAAAATCTATATGATGTTTAGATATCCGCCGAAATTGTTTCGAATATAACAAACAGGATTATGCTGTAGTTACAGAGTGGCAAAATAGGCTACTTGAAAAAACATACTCATTTATTTTTATGGATGCATTATATCGCTGATGACATAATGCATCTTATCTGTAGTAAAATATTATACCAAGTACTACTATAATTTCTTTTATCTTTTTTTTATTTCTTTAATAGCATCAACTAACCCGTAATATATTATGTTAGAACTGACTCTAGCTTCTGGATGTACATATGAAACAAAAAACTTACCTTTTTTAAGCTCGTAATACCATACTCCTCTATTGGTCCTTTTCCACTCCTCTGGTTTTCCGAAAATAGAGTTGTATACATCACTTGTCCCACAACATATTATTAAATCTGCATCATATAATGAGATTTGTTCTTTCAAATAATGTCTGTCTTCTTTGGCAATTCTACTAAGTTCATCTCCATTACAAACATAAGATCCTGATGTTTTCTTTAAATTAATTGCACCTATAGACTTTAAATAGTTTTTCCTTTGCTCTTTTGAGATACTATCAATATTATTCCAAGGTAGTTCTTTTTCAATGCTTCTTATGCCCAATGTCCAACGCGTTATATTATTCCATGTACGTTCTCGAGCACCCATTCTAACAAAATCCCTTAAATCCCAATTGCCACCACCAATATCATTTACTTCTTTTAAAATAAATAATAATTTTATTTCAGATGCTAAATAACTGTCTTCATCAATAATACCATCTGAAACAAATCCTAATCTGTTCTTAGACCATCTTTCAAATAATTCGTTTTCCCCATCTGTAATTATTCCCATTTATACCCTCCTAAAACAGTGGCCATATAAATCGTGTTAATCCCTTATAATTTGAGAATTTCATTTAGCAACATAAAGTATCTTCCTTCCTCACTCTTATTACATTATACTAAAAATTTAGAGGGAGATATATCATAATTTGGTATAATCAGATAATTAATATTATTTCTAAACTACTGTTGGCTCATCTGGCACAGTTGTAAACCAAGAACTAATAATTGTTGCATCCATAGCTATACTATCTTCATCAGAATAAATATTATCTGAGTTTGACTTCGGTGATATTTTAGCACTTATTGCTCTTTCAAGTTTTACCGGAGTGGCATAAACTGTTTCTGTACTATCATCACTTGTTACTATTGCAATATGAATATCTTTAAGTCCTATTTGTCTTGGCATATACTCACCTTACCTTTCTTCTGAATAATAAAATTTAAGACCTTTATGATAGATTTTTGTATCTTCTTCATAAAGGTCTATTTCTTTAATCTTTTAAACCCTGCTGGTATTTTATTAATGTTTTCTAGTTCCCTTATGTCATTATCTATTGCAATAGCTATGGCATTTTTAGCCATAGCTATTGGAGATTGGCCAATTAAACCATCAAATCCAAGGCCCGGAATGTGCAATACCTCATCATTTCTAAGTGGATAACTCTGCCCTTCTTTGATATAAATGTAGTAAATATCGCCCTTATCACTTCTATTTACAGTCATTTTGTCTGACATTAGAGGGTATAAACCCATTACGTGCCCTCTACCATCGCGAATTATCTGGGCATAAGCATTTCCCCATAATAAAAGATGACCCATAAGTGTTTCTCTAAACACAAAGGAGGTCTTCTAAGGGTTTGGTTCATCTGCAAGCAGATGATATAGCAAGTATTCTAACGCAGGCATAAACTGCAGTAGTTTACATTGCAGTTCTATCATTAGCTGTCTTTCCGCTTGTAGTGCTTCCAAAGAAAAAACTATAAGTACTTCCCCAAAAACTGTTCCTAGGGCCTGCTCTAGGTTCACAAAATCTTGATATTATTGGTATTTTCATTATGTTTACCTCCTAAAAATGTGTGTTTATATCTGTTCTCACTAATTTTTTAATAAATATTACATAATTGATGATAGTCACTACTTTTATGATACTTTATTGTTATTTTTTATCACCTATGCTATAGTTGATTTATTAGGCTTGCCCATATTTCATGTTGGAGGAAAAACTTTATGGACTATAATTTTTTAAAAAATATTGATGATAAGGATAAATCAACTCTCACTTCTACTTTTTGTGGCATTATAAGTTCCTTAAAACATGTTTCAATTAATAAAATATCAAGTGTTCTTCGTTACATTCCAAATATGTGTAGAATGCACCACCTTTCTAGTGAAAATAGAATTTTAAAAAATTCTCATGAAAGGAAATATCACCCCCTAAAAACACATCGTGGAGAAATTTATAATGCTATAATTACTGAAGGTATAGGAAGTGAACTAAGTGGCAATCATTTAGTAATAATAATTCAAAATAAAAAGGGTAATATTTACGGTGAAAAAGTCAATGTATTACCCATTGAAGGTAATGGAAATAAAATAAATCCTAATTACCAAATTCAATTATCTAATGATAATTTAGAAGATGGGGCTTTGGATAAAAATCCATCAAGGATAATCATTACTGACATTATGACTTTTGACAAAGCGAGACTAGATAGAAAAATTGGTAAAATAAAACCCGAACACATGTTAAAAATCAGTAAAATGCTTAAATCTCAATTAGAACTTTAATCTATTTACTACAGAATAATCCCAAAAGTATATTGACATTTTTGGTTATTACGATTATACTAGAAGTATCAAGTGTTTATCTAGCCTATCTATTAGGCATTGGCTTAAAAAGCTTTTCTAGAAAAGAGTTGTATTTAATTATGACTCTTTTCATTTATTTATCACATATTTATCTAACTAATGAATATACTAATATTAAGAAAATTTATCTAGTTTAACATTTGTTAAACATTGGCTGATATAGCTTTTTCTAAGAGAACTCCTTTTTAGGAGTTTTCTTTTTTTTATGATAGGAAGTTTTTATTTGCCTACAATATTAATATTCCCACTCATCATAAACACTACTTTTATTTTCATTTCTAATAGCTCTATCCAATGCCATAATTAAAGCTACAGCGCCATCAATTTTCTCGGTACTTTTTTCTTTCTCAGATTTTATGTTTCCAGCGGGGTCAGTTTTAACATAAATATTATCCATCATCCAACGGAGCACTGGGTTTTCTCCATGTGCTATTTTCTTTTCAAGGGTTAGTTTCATTAATTCCTTAGTAGATGGAGACATATCCTTATATCCTTGTCCAAAAGGAACTACTACTACTACTGAATTTACTTGTAAAACATGAAGCAACTATCCTAGTACAATGCTAATTACAGTTTCTAAAAATACGCTAGAGTATGCTTAAATAGTTGTTTTGATTAGTTTTAATCCTTAGCGTATAATTTCCGCGTTTCGCTGCCGGTACCCCGTGTACAAATATGAATATTATGAATTACTTGAATTTTTCTGGCTTTGTGACTCTTAATAATAAAATGTGCCCACACTTTGTACAAATATCTGCTTCAATTGTTGAATCACCAGTAAAGAAATCTTTGTAGTTTGGCTTATTGGCTGGCTCCATGCTAGCTGATAACCTTCCTTTCCCAATCTCCTTACAGCCACATATTGGACATTCTCTATTTCTTTCCATAAAACTTTTCTCCTATCTTTAATATATTCTAAAATATTATCGTAACGTCATAAAATTGCAATTGATACGATATTCATTTAAGATTATGTCATAGTAAGATTCTTTGTCACTTATTGAATAGCCAGGAAATTCATCTGGCTTCATATTATTTTACTGTTGGATTTATTAAGTCACTGCCTTGAACTTCGCTATCACATATAGGACAGTTAAAATACACTTGGTCTTCTTTTATTTTTTATATATCTTCAGTACAGTTAGGGCCTTGCTTACGCTGGTCCACATTAAAGCCTCCTTATACTTCACCTTCTTTATGAGGACTTGTATTTCCATCACCATTACATAGTCTACATCTACCCGTACTATTTACAAGATTAGTTAATCCACATTTTTTACATTTTTCTATTTTATTATACCCAACAGGGACTTTATCTGATATTCCAAATTCCATAGCACTTTTTTTAATACCTAACTTATTCAAAATATTACCTCCTCCTTTATATAAAAAACCCTCTGCACTCCTACCCATTCTATCAGCATTGAATATTTACTGTTAAAATTTCAAGTCATATCCGTCAACTTAATTAATCATCCTGATGCAACTATATTCTCATTATGTCCTAGTAATTGTAACTGTACCTGAATTTTCGTAGCTAATAAAAAAACAAGCAAAGGGGCTCAACTACTTGTTTTTTAACTGCAAAAACTCAAATGTAATTATAGTTTTTTTAATCTTTTACCATTTATAGAAATAAGTATAAAAAGTATCACCTAAATAGGTAGTACAACCGTAATCAATCAATACTTTCTCATTATTGTAAATTCCCCAAGAACTTGTAGAAATGATATCGTCAGCTAAAAGTATAACATTATTTGTTAATGTGTTTAAATCGGCATAAGATTCTTTTTCTGGACGGATTGTTTTAAGATCTATATATTTATCTTTAATTAAACTAGAAAGCGGAATTGCTCTTCCCATTATGATTCTATTAGGTTGAAACCATACTATTGGGCACAGGCATTTAATCAAATTTTTGCTAGCATGAGTATAGAAATGAGCCACATCATGGATAATATCTCCATGATGTGGCTTTTTAAGCGGTTTATTTGAAAAAATATTAATTCGCCTGAAAGTCAAATAATAAAACCATTCGATATAACATTTCTTTGTCAAAAGCATCTATTACTTAACCATGAAACCAACCTGTTTTTACATTTACATTAACAACACAATTTTGTCCATACAAATCTGTATAGACTTGATAGAATCCTTGACTAGCATAAGTAGATGGTTTTTTATACTGAATGCTTGTTTTCTTACGAGCATATCCATCTTTTACTAGTTCATTTTCAAATTTTGCTTTAATTCCTGGCGCCCAATTATATGGATTAGCAAATTTTAGATTAGATGTATCGACCCAGGCATATTTATTTCCATATTTAATTTCGGACCAGCCATATTGCTGATAAGAAGCCCAGTTATACTGATCAATACCGACAGGTACTCCACCATATATTTCTACTGTTGTACCAGCTTTAATTGTCCCTAATGTATTATATGATGTTCCTGGTGAAGATTTTACGACAAGAGATTTGGTTGCGTTAGCTTGATCTATTGCTGTTACTATAGTTACATACTGATTACTTACATAACCAGTTACTCCACTATAACTTACTTTGTACCAAGAACCTGATGTTCCAAGTATTTTAATTGTAGTTCCAAGATGAAAACCACCTTGCCAACCATATTGTGTACCAGGACCTTTGCGTATGCTTAGTCCTTCACCCATTGCTATACCAATTTGGTTTTTATATACTACTGCTGGTTGTTTAATTACGCTACCGAATACTTGTGCAGTGTTAGCTCCTCCCACAAACACCGAAGCGGTGCAAATGATTGCTGTAATTACAATACTACTTGTTACTTGTTTCACTTCTGTTAAAATTTTAATTTTTTTCAAGTTAATACCCCCCCTTAGATAAATAAAACATATTATCATAATACACATAATATCGAAAAAATACAAAATAAATTATTGTAAGGGGTAAATAGTGCATAAAAGGGGTACATCTTCTCAATTAGACACCATTTATGCAGTGAAATAGAGCCTTATTGGATAAGAGTACGTAACAAATGTCGTGAAATTAGCCTATACACTCATTTTTAATCCGATGTGTGACATTATCTACTACTTTCACGAAATTACTTATGTATAATTGAGAACTCTGCTAATGCTACAGAATATAAATCTTACATCTTAAATTGACTATTACTTTTATAAAACTTTTTCTACGCTTAATTTACATTACCAATGTTTAATGGGGACCTTTTGAATGCATTATCAATATTATATAGTACATTTAATAAAGCTCCAAAGATAATAGGGCCTAGCGTAATTGTTAGGTTCTTTTTATTTTCACCATGTGAACAAAAACAATAGCAAAATAATTTGTTGTTTTTGTTCACATAAATATTTCTTATAGAATATATTATAAATATAGAATATACATTAGCTATATTCTATACAAGCCCATTAAACAAACCATTGTAAACATATAATAAAGGCATTTTATTAATCTGATTTAGAAGAACATATATCAACGTATAAACCTTATGTTGAAAATATATTTTGATGATATATGTAGCTATAAACAAT
>Ga0209125_1002005_pt1 | contig 16961 bp, 15 predicted proteins | sample BarGraIncub1131A_FD_184503 | JGI IMG/M metagenome (GOLD analysis project Ga0209125, IMG submission 184503) | Arctic peat soil microbial communities from Barrow, Alaska - Barrow Graham LP Incubations 11-31A (SPAdes) (version 2) | ecosystem: Environmental > Terrestrial > Soil > Wetlands > Peat...
AAGAAAAACTAAAGGCAGTGGGAGCCAACCAGTCCAAAGCTCATGTTGACTTTATGATTGGCACAAATGATCTGGAAATCACAGGAATCACAAAAGACGGCCGTGAAATCTGCGTTTTCAAAAACGGCAATTGGGCCTGAGAATTTCAGAACTTATATTATCGATGCTGAGGTTCAAAAATCCGAACCACACAGTCACTGCTTGTTTAGTGAATCAGACATTTCTTTTGATCAAAGGGATGATTAATATTATGCTCTGGAATAAGATTAATATAATATAATTCACCAATACACTTAATAGGTTCCTTTTGTAACTTCAAATATTGGTACAGGTTATTTGTTGCAAGGCAATCGGATAGAGCTCTGTGGGTATTTGTATTTTGAATTGCACATTTTTCACATAACGTCATAAGTTTATGATTTTTAACTAATATTTGTTTTTTTCTCAGCAATCCCATGATATCAATGAAATCATTTTTAAAATCATGTCCAAGATGCACCACACAATGATCATATAAAAAATTGATATCAAAATTAATGTTATGGCCAATTAAAATATTACCTTCGGCAAAAGAAATGAAAGAATCCAGTACCTCGCTAACTGAACAGGTATCAACAACCATTTCATTGGTAATGCCTGTGAGATTTGAAATATAATCATTGATAGGGGTTTTTGGCCTGATTAACGATTGAAAAATCGAAGCGATTTGATTATTACATACTTTTACGGCGCCAATCTCAATAATTTCATTGTTTTTAGGGCTTAAGCCCGTTGTTTCAATATCAATAATGACATAGTCATCAGGAAATTCAATAATACTGTTACCTTTATAATCCCTAATTGTTGTATTGGTACGCATAAATATTCTCCTAACTAATTTTTTTTATTTTTAATCCGAAATATCAATCTCTTATTGATATTTAAAATTACTGCTATGATTCATTTATAACCAATATCGTTCTTTTTATTCATCTTTTTAAAATATATTTATTTAAATCCTAAAAAATCATAAGGATTATCTATTTCCCAATTCCAGAATATTTAAAGGTTGCCATAGATTTTTATTCAAGACTTGAGACTTTAAGTGATGCCACTTTAATTAGCTGCGAATTTTCCAGAGAAGAAATATTGGATGGATTAAATTTCATCAATGCTATTTATAAAGCAAATCAATAAATTAAATGGATCAATGGTTTACCCTCTGTTTTAAAGTTGGATATAATGGTATATAACAATTAAGCACATAAGTTATTAAATTCCGGTACTAATTAGCATACTGTTTGAAGGCAATCAATTAATTGGTTACAAACTAATTGGTGTGGCCTTGATTTTAGCAGTTGTTGATATATTCATAAAATCTAAGGAATAAGAGAGGACAGATGCAATGGAAGTGATCGATTGGCTTTTAGTAAGCGACCCCTATGTTGAGTATGCCACACGAAAAAATTATCTGAAACAAAACGCGACTGAATTGTTGGATTTAAGAAAAATAGTATTGTCCGATCCCAGGGTACAGAAATACCTGAACGATGTGGCGGATTTCAATGGGACTCTTGTGACTAACCATAAAAATCCGGACCTTCCCATTCACAAACTTCTTTTTCTCATGGATATCGGATTGGACAGCGAGGTGCAGTCTATTGATACAGCTATTCGCAAGATTCTTGGAAATAAAGATGAAAATGGCCTGTATAAAAGCATGACTAATGTGTCCAAACACTTCGGTGGTACCGGTGAAGATACTCTTGGCTGGGCTTTCTGTGATGCCCCTCTGATGCTGCTTGCCTTATTGCGGGCAGGGGTTTCCTATGAAGATCATGTGAAACAGGGAGTGGATTATTTGGTTGAATTTCAGCGAGAAAACGGATTTCCATGTGGAGTTTCTAAAGAACTGGGTAAATTCAGAGGTCCGGGGAGAAAGAGTGACCCCTGTCCCTATGTTAATCTCATCATGCTTAAACTGTTTTTGATGATTCCAGAATATGCCGAATCGGAAACCGTCCGAGTTTCCATCAATACACTGCTAGAGCAATGGGAAAATAGCAGGAAAGCCCATCCATATATGTTTTTCATGGGAACTGATTTCAGAAAGCTGAAAGCACCGGCGATCTGGTATGATCTAGTCAGCGTTTCCGATTGTTTAAGCCAATATCCATTTGTACTAAAAGATCCGCGCTTTCAGGAAATGATTGAAATTCTGGAAGCCAAGGCAAATCCTGAAAAACAGTTTACTCCAGAGTCCGTCTATCTCAAATGCAAGGTCTGGGATTTTGGACAGAAAAAACAGCCATCACCCTGGCTCACCTATTTGTGTCTGTGGATACTCAAACGGGCAGGCCGTTTGGAAAATAGCGACTCTTTTTAGTGCTTTAACAATTTAAAGGCATTTATTTATGGATATAGCCTTTTGGAAATATGAGAAACACTGTTAATGCTATCTTCCTTTCTATGACATTTCTTTTTATATGGCGAATGCTTCAACTTAAACTCTGAGGCAAGGTTAAGGGTATCCAATTCCTCCACACAGGTAATGGGACCTTTGTGGAGCTTCAAAGACTGGTACAAATTATAGGGTGCAAGGCAATCGGAAAGGGCTCTGTGGGCATTGGCATTTTGAAGGGCACATTTTTCACATATGGTTGCAAGTTTGTGATTTACCCCTGAACCTTGTTGTTCTCTGAACAGTTCCCGAATATCAACGAAATCATTATGTAAATGATGAGAAAGATAGGTTTCACAATGATCATATAAAAAATTGACATCAGAATTTACATTATGACCAACTAAAATAGCGTCTCCAATAAAGGAAACGAAAGAATCCAATACAACCTCAATCGGATTGGCGTCAGCAACCATATTATTGGTGATGCCTGTTAGATTTGAAATATAAGGATTAATGGGGTTCTTTGGTTTGACCATTGATTGGAAGATGAAAGTGATTTTATTAGCACATACGTTTACAGCTCCAATTTCTATGATTTCATTAATTTTAGGATTAAAACCTGTGGTTTCAATATCAATAATGACATAATCATCAGGAAATTCTATAAGACTTTTACCTTTATATTCTCTTAGAGTTGTTTGGATACTCATAAATAATTCTCCTTACTAATAAAATTCAATTTATAGAGCACATGTAACAGAAAAATTGAAATAGTGCAAACACCTATTGTCTATTTAACAGGGAGGAGCAGGTTCTTTTTTGAAGTTTCATACTTGACAATAATTATATGCCGTGGTATTATATGTCATGATATATAATACCACGGCATACGAATTAAATAGGTCGAAAACTGTTGAATGCCTAACTATTTATTATGGTTTATGGTGTTTTTTAATTGAGGAGAAAAATTATGAAAAATCAAAACCCCTGGCCTGAAATTATCAATCTTTTACAAAGTGCCGATTCAAAATTATCAAAAGCCAGAGTTAACGCCTTTGGGGTACATGGATTAACAGGACCACAAATCAGCATTTTGTTATTGCTTGACAAAAAAGGACCGATGAAAATCAGTGATATCGCTGATGAGCTTGGTATGATACACAGCAATGCATCCAATATCTGTTCCCGTCTTGAAAAAGCCGGATTGATTCTGCGTGATCGGTTAAAGGATGACCAAAGGGTGGTTAATATCGAACTGACAAAGAATGCCCGGTGCAAAATGGTCGCTATCAAAGTCAGCGTCGATGACTTTTACAAGCGAATAGAAGAAAATGTCTCTCAAAAGGATTTTGAGGATATTAATATAGGACTTATCAAGCTCAACAAATTGTTTGATATGTTTGAAAATCCAAAATGAAAGAAGGCCTTATGGCAATAAGATTTTTACTGAGAAATTACACTACACAAGGCTACGTTGATCTAGCCACAGGTCCATCCGAGGAGAAATAATTCATGATTGAAAAAACAAAAAACAAAGGATTTGCAGTGATGCTGGCCATTATACTTGCGGGTATGATCGTCACAATGCTGAATCAATCCATTATTAATATTGCACTGCCCCAAATAATGACCCAGTTTAATATTGATGCTTCCACAGCACAGTGGCTGGCTACAGCCTATATGCTGGTGTGCGGCATTCTTGTTCCGATTAGTGCCTATCTGGTGCAAAAGTTTAGCTATAAACAGTTATTTATCACCGCCATGGCATTTTTTACCATCGGTTCCTATGTCTGTGCCATTTCCACCGGCTTTGAATTGATGCTGGTCGGTCGGGTGATACAATCGGTTGGGGGCGGAATATTAATGCCCCTCAGCATGAATATTTTCATGTCTGCTTTTCCTGTTGAAAAGCGTGGTTCAGCCATGGGATTACTCGGTCTGGGTATGATACTTGCCCCGGCATTGGGACCTACGGTCAGCGGCTATGTTATTGAGTATCATAATTGGAATGTTTTGTTCTATGCCATGACAGCAATCGGGTTTAGCGTATTATTGGTTGCATTCTTTTTCTTTAACTTTAAGAACGAAAAAGGAGATGCAAAACTTGATTTCTTTGGAGTAGTAACCTCCAGCATCGGCTTCGGCGCCTTACTTTATGGTATCAATGAGATTTCCAGCAAAGGTTGGAATGATTCAGTGGTCATTACTTGCCTGATTATTTCGGTTGTTTCGTTAACTGTGTTCGTATTCTATGAAATCAAAAAAGAAAATCCATTGCTTGAAATGAAAGTTTTTAAAGACTTTAATTTTTCCTATACGATTATTGTGAATATTATTCTTCAAGTTGCACTTTATGGCGGGATGATTCTGCTACCTATTTACTTACAGATGATTCGCGGTTTTAGTCCATTAGCTGCAGGGCTCTTGCTTCTTCCCGGTTCATTATTAATGGGTATTATGGGCATATGGACAGGAAAGCTTTATGACAGGATTGGAATTAAGCCACTTGCCATTATTGGCTTGACCATATTGACTGTTATTACCTATATGCTCACAACACTTTCAATGGATACGCCCTACATAGAAATCATGATCTTGTATACAATCCGTGCTTTTGGTTTGTCCTTTCTTATGATGCCAATTACCTCGGCAGGACTTGCCACGATTCCACTAGCGCTGATTCCCCATGCTAATGCACTGTCAAGCACCTTACGACAGGTAGCGGCTTCCATCGGGACAGCCTCTCTTGTGGTTGTCATGACCAGTCAGGCAACGAACTATGCGCTTAATTTGAGAACGGCTGTCACTGCTGACACTGCTAAACTCGCCACAATACACGGGATCAACAGCGCCTTTTTAGTTGCGGCTGTTATTAGTGGTATTGCTTTGATTCTTTCGTTCTTCTTCAAAAAACCTAAACTTCAAGAATCTGAACTGGAAAAAGAAGTGCTTGTATTTGAATAATGCCAGTGATTAAACAAAAAAAGGAGATAAATAAAAATGGGAAAATATCGTATTATAACAATTGAACGGCAGTATGCCAGCGGCGGAAGGCAAATCGCCAGTCTATTAGCGGAAAAATTAGGCTTCGAATTTTACAATGAAGAGATTTTGAATATGGCAGCTAAAAAACTTAACATCGCAACAGATTATGTTGAGCATTTAGAAGAGACAGCAACAAATGGCATTATGAACGCCATGGCCAGGGTGGCAAATTTCACCGAAGACCAAGAGCTGTCAGACAAATTATTTTGTACGGAAAGTGAAATTATTAATCGTATTTCACTTACCGGAAATTCTGTGGTCGTAGGACGATGCGCCACTCAGATATTGGCAAATCGAAAAAATTGTCTGAGCGTCTTCATTCATGCAAATGAAGATGTGCGAATCAAAAGAGCGGTTGAAGAGTATGGAATATTGGGAAATGAGGCGCATGCTATGCTTAGAAAAACTGACAGACGACGTTCAGAATTCTATAATACACATGCTGAAAAGAAGTGGTCGAGTATGGACACCTATGATATTTGCCTTAACAGCGGGATATTGGGAATAGACAATTGTGTGGAAACCATAGCATCATTAGTTGTGCACTCAAATTTATAATCGTTCAGATAAAAACCATAAGTTATACCGATCAATTGCCAATCTCCGGCCAAGCCATCCACCCACAGTAAAAAAATGCTGTGGGATTTTTTCGCTTTAAAAAGGATACGGAAGTTTCAATACATGAAATATTCTCTTTTGTTTAAATTACACTCTGACATGATAAATTCTTATGAAAGTGCACTTTGTTTTCTGTATTAATTAGACTGAAATCCGCTTGAAATATCTTTAACAGTGCCATCTGGATACTAAGCGGCCCATTTAAAAGTCTGCATCACAGAGTTTTTAGTGTGAAGAAAGAGAGGTATGATATGCGAATTTTAACCGACAAAATAAATTTCAACCGAAATATTGGTTGCTACACTATAGAATATGCCATATTTTTAAGAATATAACTCATCATTATATCATAATAATAGGGGAAAGCACAAGGAATTTCGACTGTAAATTTAGCAGTGTTTATTTTACAATCTCAACTTAATATGCAAAATAGTCTTCCATAATTTACCCTTTATTTGAACTGCTAAAATATTATAATTTAATCTGTGTTTTCTGCTTCTTTCGACATGATAGTCTTCCGTAATTTACCCTTTTTTGAATCAATATAATATTTAAAAATAATTTTTTTTCCTGTTTTATTTTTGCGATCTTCACTTCCATAATTTACCCCTTTTCTGGGTAAAGCTGGCGTGACAACTATCGTCTGCATATTTTTGTTTAAATCATGTTTTAGTTTGACAGGCAAACGTTTTCTGTGCTATATTCCTCCATGGATGAAATTATTATCTGTGATTGAATATTATCTATGGTCCCTTTGACAACAAATTATAAAAAAACCAACTCAGATAGACCTACCATAGATGATTCTATTTGGACAATGCAAAGTTCTTAATTTCTCAAAACGAGCTCCGAATGTTATCGTCTTTGTCTTCTGATTCACATAAAAACATGCATCAAAATAATAGGAGGATTAAATGGAAAAAAATTATTTTTCACCACCTGAAATTGTAGATGTGGCAGTTGGAGTTGGAATTAAAAAAGTTTCAACCCCATATTTCAAGGAATTCCTGTTAGCCATTCTAGCAGGTGTTTTCATCGGTTTCGCGTCTGAAGGCTCCAATATGGCAGCTTTCAATCTTCTTGCAGATCCAGGAACTTATGGTCTCGGCAAATGCCTTGCAGGAGCGATATTTGGTACAGGCCTGATGCTCGTACTCATAGCAGGTGGGGAGATGTTTACAGGACAAACCCTCATTGTGGCAGCAGTTTTGGAAGGCAAAGTGAAAGTTTCAAAGATGCTCGGTAACTGGGGTCTTGTCTGGATCGGAAACCTTGTAGGCGGATTATTTTTAGCTTACATGATGGTAAATTCCGGTCTCTTTAGCAGTGGCGACAATTTGCTTGGTGCCATGACCATTAAGATTGCAGTCGGTAAAGTGACACTTCCGTTCATATCTGCATTTTGGTTGGGCCTTATGTGTAACTGGCTGGTATGCCTTGCAGTCTGGATGTCTTGGGCAGCTAAAGATATCGCCGGAAAACTGTTAGCAATCTTTTTCCCAATATGGCTCTTTATTACATCTGGATTTGAACATTGTGTCGCAAATATGTATTATATTCCAGCAGGAATCCTAGCAAAATCCAATCCCAAGTTGGTTGAAGTTGCTATGCAACATGGCGTAACTCCAGAAAAACTGGCTAGTTTGAACTGGACATCATTTTTTCTCAATAACGAACTCCCTGTAACTCTGGGAAATATCGTTGGTGGAGGGATTTTAGTCGCTGGTTATTACTGGTTTGTTTACAAAGGCGGAAAGAAAAAGAACGAACTTAAAGATTTAAAGTAAAATATTATGTAAAAATAACCCGAATTTCGAGTAACATTAAAAAAAGGAACCTTTTATAGAGAGTTCCTTTTTTTATACCAAATTTACGTTCTGATTATTTATGATCCTTCAGGTAATTTTGTGTTCGCAGTGCAGCATTAGCCTGAATATCATAGTAGTAGAAGGGGAAATCAAAGGTATGAAAAACACCTTTGCCAAACATCGCATTTCCCGGAGCAAGGGTAGCCACATCAGCGGTACTGCAAATGATGACACCCTTGGCGGTATCAACCTGGGCATCGGCAAAATTAGTCAGAACCTTATAGGTGCCGTCAGGATTTTCAACCACAGTACCGTCAGGATTCAATTGAATAGAACCCAGGCTTGCGGAAGCAGGTGCCACGGTTTCGTCAGTGGTCCAGCTAATGGGGTTGATCGCCTTGGCGCCGGGTGTAACCACACCATCGGTGCCTTCAATGGTTGGGGCCTGGGTGTTGTATGAAATAATAACTCCGGTTTCTCCGGCGTCCGTTGCAAATTTAAGATGTGGATTCTGCGACAGATAATCATCGGTGACGGAATAGCCAATGACATAGGCAGCGATCATGCGATCGTTTACCTCAGGGTGTTGTTTCATATATTCCGACAGGATATAGATCATCACATTAGAACCCTGGGAATGACTGGCTAAAATAAAAGGGCGACCGTTGTTGTAATTCTTGATGTAGTAGTCAAAGGCTGCCATGGCATCGGTTAAAGGAATGCCTTTGACAATATCCTGTTGTTCACCAACGGACATGGCAAGGGTTGAGCCGGCATCATCCTGGCGATAGTAGGGAGCATAGATATTGGCGGTGTCAGAAAAGGCAGTAGCCTGTCTGTCATAGGCCAATTTTGATTGCTGGAGCATCACAGGATTATCAATGTCACAAACAATCGGGTCGGTTGCATTAACTTTTGCCCAGGCTGATGGATAGAGATAAAAAACATCCACCGCTTTGTTGTTTACCGTGGGCAGGTTCAACCAGTGCGCGGTTTGGCTGTAATCCGTAGCCTGGATGGCAGTGGATGATTCCGTTTGCGCCACATCAGCTTTTGATTCTGTACTGCAACTGGTAACTGCCAAACAGCAAAATAAAACAGTGAGAGATAAGAACAGGTATTTTATATTCTTCATTTTCATTTCTCCTTTAGAAATTTTGTATACTGATTTAATATCGTCAAACGCCAGAAAAAACTTAGGTGATATTTTTTAGAACAATTACTTTTACCCTTAAAATTAATTAATTGAACGATTTTGATTGTTTTTCATTGAATTTGGTACATACATATAAGTAGGCTTTGATATTCAAAATTTCGGTGAAGGAATGTGAAATGATTGAAAAATATTCCCCAAAATCGAATAGAAAATGTGATATGATACACATAGCTGAAAATTTTACAAACATTTAATATAATACTAATGAAGTTTTAATGTTTGATTGAGATAATATGAGGGTAAATACAACAATACGAAACAAAATACTAATAATTATAAGAACTAAACAAAAATGTTTGAGTGGAAGGCTTGCGTAGAGTAAGATTTATAGGAAAGGAGAGGAAACATGACACTATATATTATGGTTGGAATAGCCATATTTTTCATTTATATTCTGATGCTTTTTCCGGGCAGGATGCCCAAAGAGGTCGATGATCAGCTTTGGACGAGTTATTATGCTCACCGGGGACTTCATGAAAAGGATAAGTCGATTCCTGAAAATTCCATGACAGCATTCAAAAAAGCGGTGAATGCCGGTTATGGTATTGAAATGGATTTAAATATCACGGCCGATGGAAAAATCATTGTATTTCACGATGACAATATGCTGCGTTTGTGTGGGGTGGATAAATTAATATCAGATTGTACCTATGACGAACTGACAGGGTATCATCTTGAGAATACCGAGGAAAAAATTCCCTTGTTTGAAGAAGTTCTTAGTATGGTAAATGGACAAGTTCCATTAATTGTTGAACTAAAAAACACAAAAAATCTAAGTGAGTTATGTTCAAAGACCGCTGAAATGCTCGATGATTATGAAGGGTTGTATTGTGTGGAATCCTTTCAGCCTTTAATTGTCAGATGGTTTTATAAAAATCGGCCAGATGTGGTTCGAGGTCAGCTTTCAGTAGGGCGTAAAAGCCTTAAGGAATTTGATGTTAAATTGTGGCAATGGCTATTAATCATTTCATTTGGCACAAATTTTATAACACGCCCTCATTTCATGGCGTTTTACCATGGCGATGCCAGAAGAAAACTGGGACTTAGTCTGTTTCATTTATTAACCGGCAGGTTGGTAGGATGGACCGTCCAGGATACTGATGATATTGAGTATTGCATGAAAAAATTTGACGTGATTATCTTTGAATATTTTGAGCCGGAAACAAAAACTGCCGATCAAGGATAGTGGTCATCCAGTTGACTATAAAAACTAAGAAAAACTGAATTCAATTTATAGAAAAAGATTCCTCAAACCTAGGTTTGAGGAATCTTTTTCTATCTTAAGCTTTTTCAGATAGAAACCTGTTAATTATTAGCAGGTTTTTATTTGATCGGTTTATGAAATTTAGAATCTAAGTAAGTCAAAGAATTCACACAATGATCTAATCAATCAGATTTGATTCATTCATCCAAATACTTAACTTGATTTCTTCCATTAGATTTAGCATGATACAGCGCTTTGTCTGCAACTTTGACTAGATCTTTATATAATGAATAAGTATTCGGAATCATGGATGAAACTCCGATGCTGACAGTGACGTAATTCTTCACCAAAGATTGGCTGTGAGGAATGGCAAGATCTTCAATGCTTTTTAATAACTTGTGCCCAATCGCATTTGCCTCTTCTTTCATGGTCTCAGACAAAAGCACGATAAATTCTTCGCCACCGTAGCGGACTGCCATATCAGTGGAACGGGACAAAGAAGTTTTAAGTGTTTCTGAGATCTTAATGAGACATTCATCACCTGCCATATGACCATACTGATCATTGTAATTTTTAAAATAATCGACATCAATAAAAAGTAAAGCCATTGGTCTTTGGTGCCTTAAGCATCGAAGCCACTCCAGCTCGATGGTTTCATTATATTTTCGGCGGTTCCATAAACCGGTCAACGGATCTCTAAGTGAAAGTTTTTGAAGATCCTGATTATTTTTTTCCAATTCAAGGTTTTGCTGTTCTACTTTCTTATTTGCTGCAGTTAGAGCTTTTGTCCGCTGGAACACCAGCTCATCAAGATTATTGTTCATTTCAGTTAGTTTTTCACCCATCACGGTTTTGTATTCCAAAGATTCTGAGAAGTGTTTTGCCAGCAATAATGAATAAAGAATAGCGAAGATCAATTGACCGGTAGAACTGTTACTATCCCCTTGAAAGATCATTTTTAAAAGAGGAGGCCAACTATCATCGATCCATACGCTAAGTGAGATAATATCTATGATACTGGTCAATATTAAAGCCAGACCACCCAATATTATAAGCATACTATCTTTTTCCCTATGTTTGGCTATCATCACAAGCCTGGTCGATAGATAGATAATCAGGATTATCGTCCAGATCTGATAAATGGGGTTGATGACCCCAAATATCCATGTGGGAGTAAGAAGAACTACCGCTGCATAACCCACTGCAATAAATTGAGTTAGTTTGATGATGCGAGGATGGAAATACACAGGCAAAACCGATCTGAAAAACATTAGGATCAATGGTACCCCAAAATAAAATGTCAGTGTCTGTATCTTATAGGCGATTTCAAAGTCAAAGCTGGGGAAAAGACTGAATAAGAATGTTTCACCAATCATTAAAGTTCTGACTGCTACCAGAATGCAAAATAGTCCAAAGTACAGCGGGGCAGGATCCTTTTTTCTAAAGAAAAATAAAGCAATATGATAGATGCCCATCATCATCAAAGCGCCAAAAAGGAAGAGCTCATAGGCAATCCCGTTAGTACGTAATCCAAGGATTTGAGCTTCCCCTCCAAGCTGTATGCTATTGAGCAGACCACCGCTGGGCCGGTAAAAGTTGGACATCTGAATGACGATCACATTTTCACCTTGTTGGGCTTGGAAAGAAGCAACCTGGGGTAAATATTGGGGAACCATTGACTCGCGGCTAGTTCCTACTTTTCCGGCAGTGGCAATCAAATCTCCATTGACCCAAAGTTTGTAGGCTGTGCGCACTTTAGGAAGCTTTAGAGCCAGGATTTCATTGTCTGAGGATATAAACGTCAACCCATAGGTTGCATAGCCATCTCCGGGAATATTTTCTCCATTTGAACTATATTTATTCCATGAGGATGGGAAATATTCATAGCTGCTATTTACTCCCTGATCAAATGCTCCGGGTTCCAGAAGCTGATTCCAGAAAAATTGCCATTCTCCATCTAAAGAAATCACTTCATTTTTTAAATTGAATTGACTCAAATCAATAAGACCATTTTTAGCCTCTGGTTGTGGTTCTGAACGTTGATTGGAGCATCCTCCCAAAAAGGGAACCATGAGTATGATGATGATGAGCAGTATTGTACGTTTATGCATGAGAGGCCTCCTTTCCTATTGGTAGACTGAGTATAAGTGAGGATAAACATATAAAAAGAGAAGACATTCTACCGGTGTGGATGTTTCTCTGATAGTGTATATTCCGAATAAATAGAAGTGAAAGTTGCGAATGTTGCTTGAAACCTTCGTTTACAATGACATCCTGGCTTCATTATACAATATGAATATCGCTCCGTCCAGTTAAAGAAAAATACGCCATTGAAACCGTGAATCTCATTCAGTGTTCCAGAGACAAAACCATTACCCAAAGACAGGATGGTCAGGCAATCATGGTTCCCTTTGGCTGGGTCAGTCCAGCCACTGTGTATCAATAGAAAAAACTCACTGCAATGGAAACTACCATTGCAACGAGTTTTTCTATTGATACGCAGTTCATACAAGAACCGCTTCCTTGACCGTCAAGTTGGAATCTTTAATACAGATTTTCTCTGATATATTGATATGTTTATACTTTTTATGGCATAATAGTATATGAAAAATGAATGACAATACAATTGAACGCCAGAGAAAATTAAGAAATTGGAAATTTCAAAGAGGAGAAAAAAATGGGAAAAACAATTGCTGAAAAAATATTTGATGCACATCAGGTAGACGAGCCGTTTCCAGACACACATGTTTTGAAACTGGACCGGGTTTTCTGCCATGAAATCACCACACCAATCGCAATCACGGATCTGATGGCAAGAGGAATGGACCGGGTATTCGATCCCACAAAAATCAAGGCCGTGATCGACCATGTGACACCGGCCAAGGATTCAAAAACCGCCGAACAGGGAAAAATCCTCAGGGATTGGGCAAAACGAAACAACATTAAAGACTTTTTTGATATTGGAAAAAACGGCGTCTGTCATGCCATCTTTCCGGAAAAAGGATTTGTCAGACCGGGATTCACCATCATTATGGGGGACTCTCACACCTGTACCCATGGCGCCTTCGGTGCCTTTGCGGCAGGGATTGGGACAACAGATCTTGAAGTGGGGATTCTAAAGGGCGTCTGTGCATTCCATTTTCCTAAAACCATCAAGATTGTTCTAAACGGCAAATTAAAACCCGGGGTTTATGCCAAGGATTTAATTCTGTTTATCATTAAGGAGTTGACCGTAAACGGCGCAACCAATATGGTTATTGAGTTTACCGGCCCCGTAGTGAATGCCATGTCCATGGAATCCCGAATGACACTTTCAAACATGGCCATTGAAGCAGGCGGCACCTCTGGCATCTGCTACCCGGATATGACCACAGTGGACTACCTGTGGGAATTCATCAAGGATGAGTTTGCCACCAAAGAGGACGCCCTGAAAGAATATTCGAAATGGACTTCTGATGCCGATGCCGACTACGAGCGAATTTGCGAATATAATGTATCAAATCTGGAACCGATGGTGACGGTTGGTTATAAACCCGATCAGGTTAAGACTGTTAAGGAAATGGCAGGGACCAGGGTTGACCAGATTTACATCGGCAGCTGCACCAACGGACGAATTGAAGATTTGAGAATCGCTGCCAGTGTCTTAAAGGGCAAGAAAATCAGCGAGAATGTTCGGGCCATTGTGAGTCCCGCAACCCCGGCGATTTATTCCATGGCATTAAAGGAAGGGTTGATTGAGATTTTCCATGATGCCGGTTTCTGTGTGACGAATCCCACCTGCGGCGCCTGTCTGGGCATGAGTAACGGCGTCCTTGCCAAAGGGGAAGTCTGTGCGTCCACCACAAACCGTAATTTCAACGGCAGAATGGGTAAAGGCGGCATGGTTCATCTGATGAGCCCCGCAACCGCAGCGGCAACAGCAATTTCAGGAACAATAACAAATTTCGATTTATATCAAGCATAGGAGGTGGCATAGAAATGAAAACATTTAGTGGAAAAGTATTATTTTTAGACAGAAGCGATATCAATACCGATGAAATCATTCCGGCAAAATATCTGACGGAAATTACCAAAGAGGCATTAAAACCTAATTTGCTGGAGGATTTGGTTCTGACCGGCTTCAGTAAGGAAGACACCCGGGATAAAGCGGTGATTGTAACCAGAGAAAACTTTGGATGCGGTTCTTCCAGAGAACATGCGCCCTGGGCACTGGAAGTTAATGGGATCAACGTGGTCCTTGCAGAAAGTTTCGCTCGGATTTTTAGGCAGAATATGTATAACTGCGGCATGTTTGCCATTGAACTGCCCAAAGAAACCATCGACGCTCTTTTTGCAAATTATGCGGGAAAAGATGTATCTATGGAAATCAATGTGGACGGTAATAAAATTATCATTAATGCTGATGGCAAATCTGAAACCATTGACTTCAAAGTTGGGGCATTTGATAAAACCCTGGTTAAAGAAGGCGGTTGGGTCGGCTACGCAGAGATGAATTATTAAAACAATCAGGCATATAATAAAAAAGAGGTCTGCAGAACGTTTAGTTTTGCAGACCTCTTTTACTTTAAAAATTTGGGCATTCAGTAGAATCAGACAAATTGTGAGGGAGCAGAGTGTTTTTTCCCTGAATAATCACTTAGGGGAATCTTAATAATGACTGTTTTTTCCATGACTTGCTTATCATAAGTAAAATTTTCCTGACCGGTTTGATGCTTCATAATGACATCAAATGCTTTTGCTTTTTCGCTTGCATCATCAATAAAAATAGCATTACCCATTCCAATAAAACTTTCGTAATAACAACTATAATCACAGCCATGTTCGCCGGTTATCAATTGTTTCATTTGGTCCATTTCGATACAAACCCGGTTATTCTTTTCCAAAGCCTCAACTTTTTGCCCATTATTGGCACAATGGAGATAAATGGTGATTGTTGAATCCGCCAGGGTATAACCGAAATTCATGGGAATGACATAGGGCATCCCGTTGTCAACCATTGCTATTCGACAGACTTTACAGTCATTAATAATTTCCATAAGCTCCTCTTGATTTCTAACTTCGTGATTAGATTGTTTCATGATGTTCCCCCTTTTCAGATGATATGCTCAATTTTACCCATTCTCATAGATAGAGTCAAGAAAAGGATTTGATAAATAACCTACAACACCAAACCGTCCCTATTATGTCCCATGAAAGGATGAAGCCGCAACCAGCCATAGAAAAAGAGTATCAAATAATAAAGAGGACAGCAGAACTTTGGTTTTGCTGTCCTTTTTTTTGTGCGGTAGGGGAAGGTGCTGCTATGTTTTCTGTATTTTTCATGCTAACCTGTTCTGAGGAGGGAAGCAAGCATAATTTTCTGAACGGGTTAAATTTAAACTGATTTAAAATAGTTTGACTTTTCGTAAAATAACGATTACAATACAAATAATGAACTGGATAATTTAATTAAACCGGAATAACTTATCTAGTAACTATCCCGAATATATCACGATTGTATCTTACATATCATAATTAAATGAGTTTAAATTATCTAAAGAAAAATAACTGGTCACTGCTTAATAAACGAATCATAGATACCTAAGGAGGTACGACAATGTTACCAAAACGACAGAACCTATTGGAAACGATTAAAGGTGGCAATCCTGACCGCTTTGTCAATCAGTATGAGGCTTTTGTGTGTACTGATACAATTTACGGAATGATCATGGGCGATCCGATTACAGCCCAGGGAGGTTTTCCCATGCCAGGCGGTGAACCTGTGAAAAATGCCTGGGGAATTACCTTTGCATGGCCAGCCGGCACTCCCGGAGCATTTCCTGTGCATGATAAGGAACACAAAGTGCTTCAGGATATTACAAAATGGAGAGATGTTGTAAAAGCCCCTGAAACAGACCTTCCGGCTGAGGCATGGGCACCATTTTTGCCTGCAATCGAAGGAATTGACCGTAACGAAGTTTTTGCAACCGTGTTTGTTGCCCCTGGTGTCTTTGAACAATGCCATCATTTAATGGGCATGGAAGATTGCCTGATGAACTTCTATGAAGAACCCGAAGAAATGCATGCGCTCATTGACTACATCACAGAATATGAATTACGATATGCAGCGGAACTGATCAAATATTATAAACCTGACTGTCTCTTCCATCATGACGATTGGGGCAGCTCATTAAGTTCATTTATGGCACCTGCGATGTTTGAAGAATTTATCGTCCCTGCATACAAAAAAATATACGGATTCTATAAAGAAAACGGGGTGGAGCTGGTTGTCCATCACAGCGATTCTTATGCTGCGAACCTGGTGCCGCTCATGATTGGAATGGGAATTGATATCTGGCAAGGCTGTATTTCGTCAAATAATGTTCCAGAGCTCATTAAAAAATACGGCGGACAGATTTCTTTCATGGGAGATATTGATAACTCACTGATTGATTGTGAGGATTGGACCCAGGAAAGTGTTGGCGCTGAAGTGCGAAATGCCATCAAACGATGTGGAAAGCACTATTATATTCCATGTATTACCCAAGGCGGACCAGGCAGTGTATATCCAGGCGTCTATGAAGCGATTACTGAAGAAATTAATCAGATCAATAAAGAAATGATCTAATTGGCCAGCTTTAAAACGCACTGTAACGGAAACCAACCGTTGCAGTGCGTTTTTCCGTTGAGGAATGGTTGCAGACAATC
>Ga0209125_1002006_pt1 | contig 16960 bp, 20 predicted proteins | sample BarGraIncub1131A_FD_184503 | JGI IMG/M metagenome (GOLD analysis project Ga0209125, IMG submission 184503) | Arctic peat soil microbial communities from Barrow, Alaska - Barrow Graham LP Incubations 11-31A (SPAdes) (version 2) | ecosystem: Environmental > Terrestrial > Soil > Wetlands > Peat...
AGTCACCTATCTATGCCCATATAAATACAATAATTCAATATATACCAAGAAGGTTTCTTTTTAAAATGATGAAATACTAAGAATGAGTGAGATATCAAGAGTAATTTATAATATAGAGAGGAAGGTGATTACATGATAAATGAACCAAATAAAACAAGTATAATTGTATTAATATGCGCCTTTATGACAGTTCTTCTCTGGGCATCTGCATTTACGTTTACAAAAGTAGCCCTTGTAAGCTTTACCCCTGAAGCATTAGGATCAATAAGGTATTTATTTGCAAGCGGTTTATTACTTATTTTTGCAATTGTAAAAAGAATTTCTTTGCCGAAAATAAAAGATGTTCCTCTGTTTTTTTTATCAGGTTTTGCGGGCTTTGCCCTATATGTATATGCCTTCAATATGGGATCTGTCAGTGTCAGTGCAGCTACCTCAAGTATTTTAGTCAGCACGGCACCAATTATAACAGCCATTCTCGCAGCAATATTTTATAAAGAAAAAATCAATAAAATATGCTGGTTCGCAATAGCAATAGAGTTCTTTGGTATCCTCATCATTGCATTACATGAGGGTGTATTCTCTATGAATAGAGGAATTGAGTGGATACTTATTTCAGCACTTTGTCTTGGAATATATAATATAATGCAACGCAAGCTTTTAAAAAAATATACTCCATTTGAATCAACTACATATAGTATATTTGCAGGAACTATATTACTAACATTTTTTTTGAAAGACGGATTAATACAATTGCATCAGGCTCCTATATTACAAATTGTAAATGTTGTTTGCTTAGGACTTTTTCCAGGTGCTATCGCTTATTATCTTTGGGCTACAGCAATATCCAAGTCAAAAAAAATAACTACTGTAACAAATTTTATGTTCATTACTCCCCTATTATCTACAATTTTTGGACTAGTAGTAATTAGAGAAGTTCCATCAGTTACAACTGTAATTGGGGGTTGTATTATTGTTTACGGTTCAATTTTATTTCAAAAACTTAACACAACTTGATCCTCTTTTAAACAACTCAATGAGGATTTCCAAATGAAATGCAATCTACGAATAACTTTATTTTAAATTTCTTGTATCTTCATCATATTGGTAGTACCAGACTTACCAATAGGTATTCCTGCTGCAATTATAACAATGTCACCTTTTTTTATATATCCTGCATATAAACATTTTTCCACCGCATCTGCCATCAATTCATCTGTAGAGGTTAATTTTATTGAAATTATAGTCTGCACTCCAAAATTGATGGATAGACTTCTTGCAACTTCATTACTCGGTGTTACAGCAATAATTGGACACCTTGGTCTATATTTTGATACCATTTTAGCAGTATGACCACTTTGTGTTGCTGTTATTATTGCAGCTACCTTTAATTCATCTGCTGTAATACACGTAGCAAAACTTATAGCAGTTGATATGTTACTTAGGGATTCATTTTTTATTTCATTTGAAGAAGCTCCAAAATCAATATTCGACTCTGCTTCAATTGCTATCTTAGACATTGTTAAAGCAGCTTCCAATGGATAATCACCATTAGCACTCTCACCACTAAGCATGATTGCATCAGTACCATCAAAAATGGCGTTTGCTATATCTGAAGCTTCTGCTCTAGTAGGTCTTGGATTCCTAATCATAGAATCTAACATCTGAGTTGCAGTTATAACAGGAATACCTGCCTTATTACATTTATGTATTATACTTTTTTGAACTATAGGAACCTTTTGAATTGGTATTTCAACCCCCATATCTCCTCTAGCGATCATAATACCATCAGAAATTTCTATTATAGCATCTATGTTGTCTACACCCTCTTGTGTCTCAATTTTTGATATTATCTGGATGTGGTCACCACCATTTGCATTAAGTATTTTTCTAACATCTAACACATCTTCTGCTTTCCTTATAAAAGATGCAGCTACGATATCAACCCCTTGTTCACATCCGAATATTAAATCTAATTTGTCTTTGTCAGTTACTGCTGGCAGACCAATCGATACGTTAGGAACATTTACCCCCTTATGATTTCCTATATAACCAGAATTTATTGCTGTGCACCTTATTTCAGTGCCTTCAATTAAATCAATTTTAAATTCAAGAAGCCCATCATCCACGAGAATTGTACCATTTGCATTAAGGTCATGGCAAAGACCTTCATAGGACACAGAACATCTCTCTTTATTTCCGAGTATCTCTTTACCACAACTAAAGGTGAATTTTTGTCCTTTATCAATTAGAACTTTATCACCATTAAAATTATGAGTTCTAATTTTAGGACCTTTAATATCAAACATTATAGCTACAGATTTATTAAGTTCTTCCCTAATATTTTTTATAAGATCTATTTTTATTTTGTGATCCTCATGTGTACCATGTGAAAAATTAAGTCTAGTAACATTCATTCCTATATCCATGAGTTTTGTCAATATTTCTTTACTATCGCTAGCAGGGCCAATTGTAAAAACCATTTTTGTTTTTTGCATAATTAATATCTCCTTTACAATTTAAGTTGATAAGGGAACTCTTTTTTACAGATGAATTATTTGTTACTTTTAATAGGAAAGTAATTTTCAGGTGTTTTATCATTAATGGTTTTAAACTCATATCCATTATCCTTATAAAATTTTATTACTCTAGGTAGCGCCTTACAAGTATTTTTATGCATATAATCACAATGCATAAGCAATATTATAGGATGCTCCGTAACTGTAGTTTTTGTTGCTTCTCTATACAACTTGTCAGCAGGAGTTTTATAATTAACTCCATCCGACATGACAGCATTCCAATCGTATACTTTAAAATTATAGCCATGAAGTTGTTCTAAAAAAGCCTTGCTTAAATGTTTCCTACTGCCTGACGGAAATCTTATTGTTGTTGGCTTAATTCCTGTAATAGAACAAATTTCCTCCTGGGATTTCAACATTTCAGATATAAACCCTTTTCTATTGGAGTATATTTTCTTATATGTGTGGGTATAAGTATGTAGTCCAATACTATGCCCTTCAGTATATATTCTTTTTACCATTGATTCTTGACCTTTAAGTTGATTTCCAATAAGAAAAAAAGTAGCTTTCACATTATTTTTTTTAAGTATATCTAACACTTTATCTGTCATAACACTAGGCCCATCATCAAATGTTAAGTATATTACTTTTTCATCGTTTTAATTAGTGTAGAATAGCCTAATGCTATTTGGCTACCTAAAAAACAGTATATAAGTAATAAAAATATAAACATAGTTGAACTTTTTTTTCTCATATTTTCTCCTTCTTAAATATTGTTAAGCTCAAAGATATATAAACTTAAACTTACTATTTATTATTATCTAAAATAACCTATATAATAAGTGGAATTTAATGCAATATAAATACTCCTTTCATCATATAATTTAGTCGATTGCACAATTCAGCAATCATTGAACCGCCTAACTTCTAAGCCGTTAGGCTTTTATATTTTCCTCCATTGTGAGAGAATAAATGTCACTACACAAAATATTATCCACAGAGGAGGAGAATAGCATGTTTTGTATTAATAAACTTAAACAACTTAATATTTTGACTTGTTGTAAAATTTTTAATGCTAATGCTGTAGAAGCTATTAATTCCTGCTGCAACGGGTCTACAAGGCTTCTCAATACCATTCTTGAGAAGAGCTTAATGATGGGATATCAGAAGGGTCTAAAAGTAATTGACAATGATTAACTACGGTAGCCATTATGAAATAAAAATTGAGAGTCGTTCAGGTATCATTGTTTTACTAAGAAAAACTACATTAGGGAACTTTGCTTGCATGCCAGATTTTGGTGCTGGTTGTCATTTAGCTGAATTAAAAGACAAGTTCTACAGCACTGAAAAGCTTTGTGATGTTATGGGTAAAATTGACGGTATAACGGTTGCTTGTGCTTTAGCAGCGATAGCTGCCAAAATAGATTCTAGATAATTATGTTGAATCATAAATTAAATAATTTTAACACTTGGAGTAGCCATGCTACTCTTTTATTTTAGATTTCAACCTCGAATATCAGGTTAAGATAAAGTGTAAATTTAGGTTAAATTATTATGTAAATAAGATAGATATATGTGCAAATCCATGATTTAACTGGATAAATTACTCTGCAAAACTTAGGAAAAGATAAAGTGTAAATCAACATGTAAGCACCATCACTATTAATATACCCATGGACCTTCTCCTTTTTATTTTGTCTTTTGTCATACGCTTTGTCTTCTCTAAAATCTTCTAATAACATTTTTTCTCCTAATTGACGGTCAACAATGTCTTCCTTTGGCGTTTTTCCTATTTTTTTAGTGTGCTTTATTATAAATACATCTAATTTTTTCATTATTAACACATCCTTCTAATCTCTATCGGTATAGACTATTTTCCATACCCATTGGGATTATTTTTATGCCATTCCCATGCTGTTCCTATTATAGATTCAAGTGAATCATATTTAGGATTCCAACCTAATTCATTTCTAGCTTTGTCGCTAGACGCTATAAGTACTGCAGGATCTCCTTCACGTCTTTTGGTAATTTTGGCTTTTATATAAAATACTGTAATTTTTCTCGCTACTTCTATAACCTCTTTAACAGAGAAACCTGTACCGTTACCTAAGTTACAAATTATGCTTTTCCCACCATTTTTCAATCTTTTAAGTGCAAGCAAATGTGCATTTGCTAAATCAGTTACATGTATATAATCCCTTACGCATGTACCATCTTCGGTATCGTAATTATCTCCGAAGATCATAATTTTTTCTCTTTTTTCTAAAGCTACATCAAGAATTATAGGAATTAAATGAGTTTCTGGGCTATGATCTTCTCCTATTTTTCCACTTACATGTGCTCCTGCTGCATTAAAATATCTAAGAGCAGTGTATGTAATTCCATAGGCATTATCACACCACTTTAATATTTTTTCTACGGCAAGCTTCGACTCTTCATAAGGATTAGTTGGGAAGGTTTTATCTCCTTCAAGTATTGGTACCCTTTCTGGTTCTCCATAAGTCGCAGCAGTTGACGAAAATACTATATGTTTAACATCATGATCTCGCATAGCTTTTAACAAATTTACAGTACTACCTATATTATTTTCAAAATACTTTAGTGGTTCTACAACACTCTCTCCAACTAAAGAATCTGCTGCGAAATCTATAACTGAATCTATATTGTTTTCATTAAAAACCCTATCTAATATTGCATTATCTCTCAAATCTCCCTCGTAAAATTCACCACCTAACATGGCCTTTTTATGTCCCTTTTGAAGATTATCTAAAATTACAACTTCTTCACCTTTTTCTAAAAGCTCAGCTACCATATGACTGCCTATGTAACCAGCTCCACCACAAACTAAAATTGCCAATATTTTCAGCTCCTTTCTAATCATACTAATTTTTTTTATTATATTGCTATTTATCACTAATCAAAAGCAGTACTTATAAAAAATACATTCATATTTTTATTGTTACGCAAGACTATGAATGGACTAAGCTACATCTTCTAATACATGATTTGGTTTTACTGTTCCACCAAAAACCCAAAATCTGTAGCCTAAAAAATTAACTACTTGAGCTAATACCATTGCAATAATTTTTGCAATGAAAGGGTTCATAGAATTATTTTTCATTAATATACTTAAACCTATCAAACTTACACCTAATGATGCTGTATTAACAACAATAAATTGAACAATTTCCTTTGTCGTTTTTTTATTAGTTTTCGTATCATTAAAAGTCCAAAATTTATTTAAAATATAACTATTTATAGTACCACTAGAATAAGCTACTATTTGACTTATAATATAGTTAATACCAAATAAACTATTTAGCAGAGAAAATATGCCAAAGTCAAACATAGTATTTAGGCACCCTACGCAGCCAAACCTAATAATATTTTTATATTTCTCATTATTTATAAATGTGTTATAAATATTCTTAACAATGGTCATATTTAATCTCCCTTTTAATTTACTTTAGTGCTATATTCAAAATAAATACTAAGCAATTGATTTAAGTAGTTCCGCATAAGATTCTGCAAAAATGGTGATATTAAATCCATTATTTACAATGCCTGCTTTTTTACCCCGCATAGTGGCAATAATATCTTTAGGCATAATACTATAGCACTTTTTAAATGAAGTAATATTAATTAATGACTTGATTTGTTCATTACTCTCTTTTAATTCCTTTGAAAATTTTTTAGTTTTCTTGAATCAATAACTATATTATATTCAGTAGGACTTATATTTTTTTTCAATTCATTTATAAAGGAGATACCTTCTTCTTGTGTCATAAATCCACCCATAGTTATTAAAAGTAAATTTGTTTTAAGTTCCATGTTCCATTGTGTACATATTAAACCCTCCTATATCTTTTCTTATTTTCTGATATCCTAAAAGCAGTATGGAAAATCTTATCTATATCAAACAGTGAAGAAATAGCCAAATGATAATCCGAAGTACAAAATACCAAAAACTAAAATTGCCAATATTCTCAACTACTTTTAATTTATTTTGTAGCTGTATATAAATAATAACAAACAAACATGTCATTATTATCAAGTAATTATATTGAGGTTGTGTAATTTATATTAAAGCAAGTTATAAAACATTTAAGGAATGCTTATTTGCAAAGTGAATGTAATATACTACTAATGATATTGTGTTACATTCGATACAATTACAAAAATGTAGTTTCCATAATCCTATCTTAATCTATAGGGAATGACCCTTCCCCAATAAACTAGATGCAAAAAAATAAAAGGGGCTGTCTCAAAATGACTAAAAAATCATTTGAAAAGACGGCCTCTTTTCTTTATTAATTTTTACAAACTAAAAAATCACTCTTTTAATGGTTTTTTTAGTGTTATTTTATTTTTTTACAACACAAAAAGAAGATTTTTAAATCTCCTAATTTGAAAATATTATTTTACAATTTTCAATTTTAAGATGCTTTTATTTTATGTAATAAAATTCTACATCTATCGTTTTGAATTTTGTTATGAAATTTATTCATGTTATATCCAAAGCATAAAAGAGTAAACTCAGTTTTCACATTGATTTTTCCTTTAGTTAAAAATCGTCTAAACACATGATCTTCTTTTAAAACACCAAATGCACCTTCCACTCCTATTTGCATGTTATATCCTGGTTTTAGCTGCAAATTCCTCATGTGATCTTCCTTCATATGCATAAAGGTTGCACCTTTATCAGTTTTTGAAAAACTATTTCTTCCATCAAATATTTTGCTGTAATCGTCATACTTATTTAGTCTTTCTATAGCCTCTAAAATGCTTTCTATAAATCTCTGAACTTTGGTTTTTCTTTTCCCTTTTCCATGAACAAATTCTGTATTATTAGATTCCTTATTTTCAGTTAGCACTGGCTTCAATTTTTGTCCCATCAATAAATATATTTTTAAATTCAACTTCACCGTAGGTTTTTAACTTTTCAACGAATTGATTAAATAAATCATCTACAACACTAACAAGTCTTTTGCTTCTAAACCTAGCTATTGTAGCATGATCAGGGACTTGGTTACCCTGTAAGAGCCACATGAAATTGATATCTCGCTTACAAGCTTTCTCTATTTTTCTACTTGAATAAATATTATTCATATAGGCGTAAACTAATATTTTAAATATGTTAATTAAGCATAAACATCAAGTATGTTATCACTAGTAGATTTAGTAGATTTAGTAGAATTTGTGGAATTAGTAGATTTTGTGGAACTACTTTTTAAAAGGTCTAAGCCACTATCACTAGCTTTTGATATTTGTTGTGAACTCGATGTTTTGTCTGTTTTGGCAGATTGTTTTTGAGCAATTTGTGCCTCAACTAGTTGTATTTTAGCTTCTATTATTGAAATTTTAGATGTTTTTGTTTTTTCATCATCCTTGCTTGAACTTTCTGCGCTTAATTGTGAATTAAGCGTTGCTAGTTGTGATTTAAGTGAACTTACATCACCGCTACTACTTGTGCTACTTGTTGTGGCTGTTGTCGTTGATGTTGATGAAACTAATGAAATACTCATATTTTTCCTCCTAAATTATATTATGATTTTACTTTTAATATCTATTCTACATTGCGTTTTGGTAAGCAGTTTCAAAAGCACCTTCAATTGTTGTTTCTTGATCTTGGGTAATAGTACCAGAGGTTACTAAATCGTCTAAGGGATTTGTTAATGATGGTTTAGAACTATTTGAATTTGCTTCATCTGCTTTCATAGCATCTTCTAATGCTTTAACTATAGAGTCTTCCTGAGTTTGAGTTATTATACCTGCTGTTACTAAACTATCTAAAGGATTTGTACTTGTATTAGTGGATTTATGTGAATGAACTTTACTGGCTTTCATAGAATCCTCTAATGCTTTAATTATAGAATCTTCCTGAGTTTGAGTAATTGCACCGGAAGTTACTAGAGCATCTAAAGTAGTAGTTACTTGGTTATATTGGGGTCTAGTTGCACTCATTGAAGATTCAAATGCACTATTAATTGCTGTTTCTTGATCCTGAGTAATAGAACCAGCTGTTACTAGACTATCTAATGGATTTGTTAATGCTCCACTCGAGTTATCTGAATTTGAACTATTTGTGTTCATAGCGTCTTGTAATATCTTGATTATAGTGTCTTCTTGAGTTTGAGTAATTGTGCCAGAAGTTACAAGGGAATCTAAAGCTGATGTACCTGGGTCGACTTGAGGCCTAGATGTTTTTATAGATGATTCAAATGCACTTTTAACCGCTGTTGCTTGGTCCTGAGTAATAGTACCTGCTGATACCAAGCTATCTAATGGATTTACAGGTCTACTACCATAGACTCCTGAAGACTTAATAGCCGCGCCTGTTGACTTAAAAGCACTCTGTATAGCATTCGATTGATCAAGAGTGATTGTTCCAGCACTTACTAAAGAATCTAAAGGATTAGTAGCCGTAGTAGTTGTAGTGCTTTGAGATGTTGTACCAAGAGCTTGAAGTGCTTGTTGACTAATTTTAATTGAGTCATCCTGTGTTTCTTTTTTTTTCGCTTCAACTTTAGCGGTTGCTAAAGCCTTAAGTATTTTTTCGTTTTGATCATATGCACTTATTGTATTCTGACTAGAACTTATTGTATTCATATTTTTCTCTCCTTTAATATGCTTGTCTGCATTTATTTTCCTATTACTATTATCGTAACATTACATGCTTTAGTATAGGCAAATACTGTGGCAATACTGTGGCAAATATAAGCTAGTACTAATTTAAAATAGTATTATGGTATACATATGGTAAAATATAAATTGAGGTGAACTAAATTTATGGATAAAAAGCTGATATATATTGCTGATGATGAAATAAATATCTGTAATATTATAAAATCATTTCTTGTTAAAGTTGGGTTTGAAGTAGAAATATTTAAAAATGGACGTGAAATTCTTGAGGCCTTTAATAAGAGGCAAGCAGATATGCTGATAATAGATATTATGATGCCAGATATAGATGGATACTCTCTTTGTTCGCAAATAAGACCTATTAGTTCTGTACCAATAATAATCGTATCTGCAAAAGATACAGAGTCTGATAAGATAACAGGACTTACTTTAGGCTGTGACGATTATCTTACCAAACCTTTTAGCCCACTCGAGCTTATCGCTAGGGTTAACAGCATTTTCAGAAGAATAAAATTGGATACAAAACATATTATTAGGAACAAAACTATTAAGATTTATGATGTTATAATAAATTTTGATACTAAACAAGCGGAGGTTAAAGATAAGGTAATAAGCCTTACAGGAATGGAGTTATCTTTGCTTTATTATCTTGCAAATAATAAAAATAGAGCAGTTAGTCGTAGTGAATTATTAAATAAGATTTGGGGCTTTGAAAATGAAGTTGAGACTCGTGCTACTGATGATATGATAAAAAGAATTAGGAAAAAACTAATAGATGCTGGATCAATTCTTAAAATAGATACAGTATGGGGATTTGGGTTCACCATAAAAAATAAGGAATGATATTATGAAGAGGAACACAATTAAATGGAAAATATTCAAATATAACATTATTGTAATTGTTATGTTAATTACATTAACTACAATAACATTTAATGTGGCTGTCCGTGTGTATTTTAAAAAGGATATATTGAGGCAGTTAAATAAAATTGCAGCAGGCACTGAGGATACTGCGCTTACGCATGGACCAGATTTCTTTCCAGTGCCTGAGCGAATGCCACCCCCAAAGATGCAAAATGATAATGGTATTTTTAAATATTATTCAATGCTTGATCACTCGCTAAAGGAACCTATAAGTGTATTGAATGCGAACGTTATATTACTTGATAAAAACAAAAAAAGAATTACACCATTTCAAGAAAAATCATCTGATATTTCAAAGGAACTTATGAATCAATTTACAAATGAGGTTAATAAATCTAAAACTTTTGATGTAGAAAAGAATTTAAATCTTAATTTATCAGGTACTAAGTACATAGCAATTATAAAACCTGTATCTAATAAAAATTCTTTTGGACTTGGTTGGATAATTATATATTCAAGTCTTGAGAAGATAAATCAATTACAAATTGGAATTAACTTAATCCTTTTTATTATTCTTGCCCTTTCCGCCATTGTTATTGGAATATTTTCTTCTCGTTTGTCTAAGAAGATATCGGATCCTTTTTCAAAGCTTAATGAGTATATAAGTAACATTGCAGAGAGAAATTTTGGAAGTATTGTCGAAATGCCTATATATGATGAATTAAGAGAATTCGTAGTTAATATAAATATAATGTCAGAAAAACTTGAAGTTTATGATAAAGCTCAGAAAACTTTTCTGCAGAATGCATCACACGAATTCAGAAACCCGCTTATGTCAATCCAAAGCTATGCAGAGGGGATAAAATATGATGTTGTGGATAATAAAATCGCTGCGGATGTTATTATAAGTGAAGCTAAACGTATGACTCATTTGGTAGAAGATTTGTTGTACCTATCTCGCCTTGATGCCATAGAAGAGCACTACTGTTCCAATAAGATTGATATTAATGAATTAATATGTAGTTGTATTAAAAGAATGGAGGTAATTGCAGATAAAAGCAATATAGTGATTACTAATAATGTCAGTAAGGAAGGTAGCATAGTTATGGGTGACGAGGATAAACTTTCTCGTGCAATTACTAATATAATTAGTAATTGTATAAGATATGCAAAGAATGTTGTAACCATATCATTAAAAATAATAGAGAATAATGTTGAGATTACAATAGGTGATGATGGTCCTGGAATAGATAATAATGAACTTCCTAATATATTCGAAAGATTTTACAAAGGCAAGAAGGGGAATTTTGGATTAGGATTATCTATTAGTAAAAATATAATTGAAAAGCATAGTGGAAAAATTACTGCCCAAAATTCAAAATCAGGGCCTTTATTTATAATTGAATTATCGATTTTATAATTTATATATAATATTCATTTTTTATATGCTGGTGGGGTATTAATATAATTTTATATAAAAATATGCATAATGTAGTAGCAGTTCATGCTATACATTATGCATATTATATTTTTAGTAGCTTTTTTCATTACTTAAATGATGCTTAAATGAGTAAAGTAAATCAATTATAACTATAAATAACACTATAGAAGCCGCTAATATTAAACTAGTTGATGATCTATATAAATATGGGAAATAGCAGGCTAAGGATGCAAAAGGTATTATTATGGCTATATAAAATTTCTTTGGAAAAGAAAAGGCATATAGTAGCGAAATTACATCTGCCATAAAGAAATACCTCTCGTGCATTCTTGGTAATAAAAATGGGATAATTGTAACAAATAATAAGGCGAGTTCTATAACATTATCATACTTAATAATTTTAATATATTTAATGCTTACATAAAATATAACAAGAATAACCACAAGGGTAAATGCAATTCCAATATTGCCTATGAGAGTTGTATTGCTAAAGAACTTACTAGTAAACCATTGATATATTGATGGTGCATTGGAAGTTAGAGCTGTATACTCGCTGGACTGGTTAACATAAATAAGCAAAATATCTTTTAAGGGTCTACCCACAATTACACTAGGTATGCTTAGCACCAAATAGGATACAGGTATCAAAAGTAAATGATATATTTTAATCCTATTTTTAATTAATAGGATACCAAACAATGGTAGTAAGAAAACCGCTTGAAGTTTGAAGGATAACGCAATTCCATAAAATATTAATGATGTGATTGGTTTTTCACGTAAAATATAATATATAGAACCAATAACAAAGGAAGTAAATATTATATCGCATTGCCCCCATACAGATCCATTAAATATAACTGTGGGAATGAAGAGTAGAAGCCCAAAAGATAGATAGCTAGCCTTCTCACTTTTATATTTAATGTTAACTATCTTCATAACGAAAAAAGCAGTCATTATTTCAAAAACAAAAGTAATCATTTTCACATAAAACATTTTATTTATACTTGTATAGGTACCTAGTGTTAATAAGTAAAAATAGGGTGGGGTGTAATCACCCAATGAATTTTTTAAGGCACTAAAGCCACCACCCGTTTTTATAGCATCAAACCATTGGCTTACAAAGGCAGTATAGTCTCCACTTGTAAAAGGTAGGCCATGGATTCTAACAAGTAATGCAAGCCATATAATACATATTAATATAATAGACTTTTTCAAAAATTTTTTATTCTTTTCCATATATATCCTCCTGAGCTGTGTTTTCTATTTTTGGGAATCTCCACTTGGAGGATTTCCCTGAGGCATTTTACCGCCATTATTCTTCAAATCACCTTGAGGCATTTTACCACTTTTATTCTTGAAATCGCCTTGAGGCATTTTACCACCTTTATTTTTAAAATCACCTTGCCTCATTTTGCCATTTCCCATTTGAAAGGGACTGTTGCTTGTTACATGGCTTGCGGTATATTTGTTTGCATATACAAGAGTTCCCATTAAGCCGGAAAGAGTTATTATAAGTGTTAAAGCTAAGGTTAATATATTATTTTTTATTTTCATTGATGTACCCTCATCTTTCTTGCCCCTTTAAATTTTTTAGTAAAAGTAAATTCTATATGTGGACATATAGAATTTACTTTTTTAATAAGATTAATTGGTTTTAATATTATTTTGTTGTATCAACGCCTTTTAAATCATATAATACTTGAGTAGTTTGACCACCGAATTTTTGAGCCATTGTATTTTTAGTAGCAGTTGTTGCCTTAGCAGTTGTAGCATCTTTCCATTTACTTTCTGCAACTACTTTGCCAGCTTTTTTAGCCCATGTCATAATTTCATTAGCAGAACCTTGACCTCCTACCATTACGTATCTAACTTCTCCGCTTTTAACAAGTGCTTTAAACTGAGGTAGTGTTATTGCTTTATCAGTTCCAAAGAAGCCCCAAGTCATTACAGCTTCGCCGGTTTTAATTATTATATCTGACGCAACACCGCTTGCTGATGAAGTTACAAGAATATATTTTTCAGTTGTTTTATTAGTTTGTAAGAATTTTATTAGTTTCGCATTACTAGAACTTGAAGAATCCATACCCATACCTGTTGATTCACTTTTACTGCTAGAAATTAAACTTAGACCTGCAGCTGGGAATGTTCCTGATTCAGCTCCAAATAAAGTAGTTGCAGACCAAAAAGTAGGGGTTACTAGAAGTCCTATTAAAGCAGTGGATACTAATATCTTTGAAAGTTTCAAATTATTATTCTTTTTTAACTTAAGAACAATAAGTATTATTGAAGATACAAAACATAAAATAGAAAGTGATATCATTAAAATCTTAGTGATACTAGAAGTACTGTAGAAGTAAGATAAAACAAATAACTGAAGTGCTCCATCTACAATAAGTGTTATTGGTAAAATCCAAGATTTCCATCCGCCTTCAATGTAAAGCTCCCACATAGAAACAATTCCGATTCCAGCAAGTGCTGCAATTGGTGGAGCAAGCATTGTTAAATAATAAGGATGAAACAAACCTGTTGTGAAACTGAAGTATATAAATTCAGGTATTAACCACATTGTCCATAAGAGTAAATCTAATTTTCGCTTGTTATTAAAAGCAGGTTTAAATTTTTCTTTTAATGTGGCTGCGAGGATTCCTAGGAGTGCAATAGGAAATAACCATATTATTTGATCGGACATACTAGAAGTAACAAACAATCTTGTAAAACTAGATACTGCGCTACCGCCCATGCTGCTTTGTCCACCACTTGGCATCTTGCCACCATTTGGCATTTTGCCACCAGCTGGCATCTTGCCACCATTTGGCATAGTTCCTGTAGGGGGAGTCCCTCCTTGCGTTCCACCTTGAGAGGCATTACTAGTAGCTGCAGTGCTTGTCTTGCTTTCTCCAGTTATTTTAACTTGAGTTTTAGCTTTGCCCATACCACCACCGACGCCAGTAGTACTGCCAATTCCAAGTCTTTCAAGTCCATTATGACCAATTATAAGTTCTAGTTCTGAGTTATTTGTACTACTTCCCACATAAGGCCTGTTTGCGGCAGGTATTAAATCAACAACTATTGCCCATGAGAATGAAACAACAAGTAATACAAGGGTTCCACAGATTAGATGAATTATTCTCTTTTTAAGAGAAATGGCACTTGATAAAAGATAAACTAAGTATATAGCAGGGAGTACCATATAAGCTTGAAGCATTTTTATGTTAAAACCAACACCTACAATAGCTAAACATATTAGAAGGTATTTAAACTTTCCTTTTTCAGCTGCTATAGAAATAAACCAACATGCGATTAAAAGAGTTAAAACAAGTAAGTTATCACAAGTATTATTTCTACTTACTGCAACGAAAACTGGGGTTGTTGCAAGAAATAGTGCTGAGAGAAGGCCAGCTGTAGTTCCAAAAGATTTCTTAACAATTTTGTGTATTACAAAAACAGAGATTACTCCTGCAAGAGCCTGCGGAAGAACAATACTCCATCCACTATATCCAAAGATTTTAGCAGAAATAGCTTGAAGCCAAAAACCTAGAGGAGGTTTATCAATGGTAACAAAGCTTGCGGGGTCAAAAGACACGAAAAAGAAATTTTTCAAACTCATAGTCATGCTTTTTACACCAGCAGCATAATATAGATTTGAATAACCCTCTATGCTTAGATTAGCAAAATTTAAGATTGCGGATAATATTAATATTAATGATAGCAAAATCTTTTCTTTAGTAAGTTTTAATTTTTCCATTTTAATTTGCTCCTTTTTAGAATTAATTTAATTCTTTTATTAAAATATAACTTGTATTTATTTCAAAGTAAACCCCATACCTCTCTACAAATAAAATTATAATCATAAATTGTATTAGTAGTATCAAATAATTGTGTGAGCTTTATGTGATTGTGAATTACCTATAAACAAAAACAATCACCATTGTTGATGATTGTTTTTGTTTATAGAGGATATTTAATTGAAAAACTAACACCGATATCTTTATTTGTAACTTCTATTTCTCCATTATAGTAATTTATAATTTTTTTACAAATGGCAAGACCAAGGCCGAATTTACCAGTCTTATCCTTATAAAAATTATCAAAAATGTGAGACAGATGTTCCTCTGGTATATGTGGACCATCATTATAGATTTCAACAACGGCAACGTTACCTTCTTTTTTTAGTGTTACGATAATTTTTCCCTTAACGTATCGAAGACTATTATCTAATATGTTTTCAATAGATACCTGCACTTTATCTGCATTTCCATTAATAGTAGCTTCTCCAATATTTAATTCCCAGTGTATATTACTATTAACTACTTTAAATCTATTTGTAATATGGTAAAGCAAGCGTTGCATATTAATTTCAATATTTTCAAAGTTGTTTTCTAAAACATAATCAAGAGTATTTAAGTATAACATCTGTTTAACTTTCTTTTCTAGCCTTAGAGCTTCATCCCTTATTATCGCTGCATTTTTCTCCACTGATTCCACATATACACCATCAATTATAGCCTCAGCGTGACTCATGATTACCATAATTGGTGTTTTTAAATCGTGAGATATACTTTGTAGAAATAGTTTCTCCTCTTCATCACCACGTTTTAATTCTTTTCGCATCATTTTCATAGCGTTTGCAAGTCTTCCGATTTCGTCCTCATTTTTAACATCAATAGGTTCTTCCCAATCTTTATGGGCTATTCTAATAGTATAATTTTCTAGCTCCTTAAGTGGCTTTGAAATATAGTTTGAAACTAGTTTAGCACAAACGAAACCAATAACTATAAATAATATGCCTATCCAAAAAAACATGTAAAGCAAACTATTATCTTGCATTTCAGGCATATAGGATATTAAATATGATGTTCCAGAAGTTCCATATTTAATAGAACTTATAAAGAAAATAAATTTAGTATTATTGTATGACTCTTTAAATTGTTTTTCATAAAAAGTACCCGGTGTAATGTAACTTGCCAACCATCGTTTAATGTTGTTTTCATTGGCTATAAAAGGTGAGTTAACATTAATTCGAGTATCAGGTGGTGATCCGTGAGCTTTATTTACATTTATGATTTCATCCTTTTTATCTTTAGACACATTTACAATGTAATAATCACTAACCTTTAAGTTTCTTATCTCATCAAATCTATTAGGTTGGGTAAAATTATTATAAGTATTATTGCAGTAAAAGTTGTAAATATCCTCATGGTTAGCGATTGAAATTTATAATTAAATTTTTTCATGATTTGTATACCAATTTGTAGCCATATCCATATACAGTTTCTATAGTGAATTTATCTATTTTTTTCTAAGGCGCCTTATAACATCATCAACAACTCTATCTGAACCAAAGTAATTATCACCCCATACAGTATCGATTAGTACTCTCGGAAACTCTCAAGCCATTGCTAAGTCTAGGTTCATTTTTATGCATATATCAACTTCACCCCAGAATTTCTTCGAGCTTTATATCTTGCGTATTGCCTAGATAATCTAATCAATACGT
>Ga0209125_1002008_pt1 | contig 16940 bp, 16 predicted proteins | sample BarGraIncub1131A_FD_184503 | JGI IMG/M metagenome (GOLD analysis project Ga0209125, IMG submission 184503) | Arctic peat soil microbial communities from Barrow, Alaska - Barrow Graham LP Incubations 11-31A (SPAdes) (version 2) | ecosystem: Environmental > Terrestrial > Soil > Wetlands > Peat...
TACCAAAAAGGGGATCTCAAAACGTGCAATTGCTTTTCTGAGACATCTTCTTTTATCCTTTTATCCTTTTATCTGTCAATATCTGGAATTACGTAATCCATAGAACCTCCGATTGTAATCAAGTCGGCGATCTTACCTCCCTGACAAACAGTATCCATGATGGAAACCAAAGCCATGGAAGGAGAACGGAACTTCAAACGATACGGGAACTTGTCGCCTTTGCTTAGGATATAAACCCCGAATTCACCTCTGGCAGCCTCAATTCTCTGGAAATATTCTCCTTCCGGCAGTTTGATGATGGCTTTAGTTTTAGTGGCAAAATCACCTTCCGGAATAGAATCGATCAATTGTTCGATGATGTGGAGTGATTCCTCAATTTCATCCAGACGATTCATATAACGGGCAAAGGAATCGCCTTCCTGACGGATAATTTCCTTGAATTCTACCTGACCGTAAGCAGCATAAGGTGCAATTTTACGCAAGTCACAGCTAAAACCGGAAGCACGCCCTACAGGACCACTCACAGCATAGGATATGGCTGTTTCTTTAGACAAATGACCTACGCCGATCATACGTTGTCTGGCAATGACGTTGCCGGTATATAGTTTGTGGTATTCCTTCAGTTTTTCACGCATATAAGGAATAAAGGCTTTCACTCGTTTTTCAAAGTCTGGATGAAGGTCTTGCATGACACCACCGATAACGTTGTAATTCAAAATGAGACGTCCTCCGCAGGTTTCTTCAAAAATATCAAGAACCTTTTCACGATCGCGCATACCATATATAAAGGCGGTCAGTGCGCCCATGTCCATACACATACACGCCCAGGACAAAAGGTGGGAAGTAATACGTGAAAACTCATCCATAATGGTACGGATGTGTTGGGCACGTGGTGGCACTTCAATACCGGCAGCTTTTTCAACACACATACAAAGTGCATGACGGTTTATGTGAGCAGAAAGGTAATCCAGACGGTCTGTGAAATGCAATATTTGGGGATAGGTCAGACTTTCGCTCAACTTTTCGACACCACGGTGAATGTAACCGCAATTGACATCGATTTTCTTGATGATTTCACCTTCCAGTGCGGTACGAAAATGGAGTACACCATGAGTAGCAGGGTGTTGCGGTCCTATATTCAATACATAGTCATCGTCTTCGAAAAGTTGTATTTTTTCTTCCTTAATACCATCTTCACCGGAGACCCAGCTTACGGATGTATCAGACATTGGATAACTTTTCAGGTCGAGCGGGTTGATGGCTTCGCTGGCATCGTAATCTTTACGGAAAGGAAAGCCGTTCCATCTTTCAGTCAGGAACAAGTGACGCATATCGGGATGGTTGATAAAACGAATCCCGAAAAAGCCAAAAACTTCTCTTTCGTTAAGAATGGCTGTTCCCCAAATGTCGGAAACAGTAGGTAGTGTCGGGGTTTCCCTGTCTGTGGTTGCTGTTTTGAAAACAAGGCAACGGTTCAGATCTTTGGAAGTGCTCAGTAAGTAAACCACTCCCAGTGAATCACCGTAATCGACACCGGTCAATTGAATCAGATAGTCGAACGGGGTTGTTTCATCGTTTCTGAGTGCCAAAGCCAGTGTTCTCAGGTCTTCAGGCTTTACAGTGACGGTCAGAAATTCTTTTTCTTCGATCAGGGCATCGGGTACCGTTGCCAGGACGAGTTTTTTTATATTTTCCACAAAAATCTTATTTTGATTCTGGTTTATCGTTTTCCTTTACTTTGTCTTTGAACATGAAGCGTTCAACTTTGACTTTTCGTTGCAACTGCATCATACCATAAAGCAACGCTTCTGGTTTAGGTGGACAACCGGGAACAAATACATCGACAGGAATAATTTTGTCAACACCATTTACAACACTGTAGGAATTACAGAAAGGACCGCCGGAAATAGCGCAGCTGCCCATTGCAATGACGTATTTAGGTTCAGCCATCTGATCGTACAGACGCTTAAGGATAGGTGCCATTTTATTTACGATGGTACCGGCTACAATAATCACATCGGCTTGACGCGGACTGTTACGGGTTACTTCAAAGCCGAAACGGGCAAAGTCGTAACGTGCTGCACCAACACTCATAAATTCGATACCACAACAACTGGTGGCAAAGGTTAAAGGCCAAAGTGAATTGGAACGTCCCCAGTTGATAATATCATCCAATATGCCGGTCACTACACCAACTCCATTGGCACGAAGTTCTTCAACGTATTTTTCAAGATACTCGGTATCCTTGAACTCCTCATTCCTGATACCTTTTATTTTAATATTTTTTACTTCCATTGCAAAGCTCCTTTCTTCCAGGCATAAGCCAAACCAAGCACTAAAATCAATAAAAAGAATACGATGCTAATCAACCCGGGGATACCCAGTTCCCTTACAACAACAGCCCAGGGAAACAAAAAGACAGTTTCCACATCGAACATCAAAAAGAGAATGGCATACAAGTAATAACCAACTCTGAATTGCATCCAAGAAGTTCCTCTGGTAGGAATTCCGGATTCATAAGCTTCCCTCTTTTGAGCATTATTTGATCGGGGTGAAATCAATAAGGCTAAGCCTAAACCAGCTACAACCAAAACAATTCCGGTAATTAATACCACCAAAAAATAAGCGTAATCCATACGATTAAAAATATTTATCCATTAAAAAATGAAACAACGTTAGCCAAAATCAAAAAAAGCCACACACCCAGAAGTCTTTCTGTGCGTAGGGTAATGGGTAATGACTTGAGGCTTCTTCCCAATCCAATGGGGAATCGTGAAAATATACAAATAAAAAACAGACTGTTTCATTTGTATGAACACAGTCTGTTTTCCTATTTTAATTATGCTTTGTTTGCACTTCCCAGTACGTTGACAATCTTACTAATGTACAACTTACGTAGAGATTCTCTGGCTGGGCCTAAATATTGACGAGGGTCAAATTTTGAAGGCTCCAATGCGAAGAATTCACGAATGGCAGCGGTCATTGCAATACGACCGTCTGAGTCAATGTTGATTTTGCATACTGCTGAAGCAGCTGCTTTACGCAATTGATCTTCAGGAATACCGATTGAATCTTTCATTGCACCACCGTATTTATTAATGATGGCAACCAGGTCCTGAGGAACTGAAGAAGATCCGTGCAATACGATTGGGAATCCGGGAATTTGTTTTTCAACTTCTTCCAGGATGTCAAAACGCAATGGAGGTGGGATCAACACACCGTTTGCGCCGCGGGTACATTGTTCCGGTGTGAATTTGTTTGCACCGTGAGAAGTACCGATAGAGATTGCCAATGAATCAACGCCTGTGCGTGAAACGAAATCAATCACTTCTTCTGGTTGTGTATAGGTATGGTGTTCTGCAGAAACTTCATCTTCTACACCGGCCAATACACCAAGTTCACCTTCTACAGTTACATCAAACTGATGCGCGTACTCAACAACTTTCTTTGTAAGTGCGATATTATCTTCGTAAGAATGGTGTGAACCATCAATCATTACAGACGAAAAGCCCATATCGATACAAGATTTACACAATTCGAACGTATCACCGTGATCAAGATGCAAACAAATCTGAGGTTTTTCTTGTCCAAGTTCTTTAGCATATTCTACAGCTCCCTGAGCCATAAAACGCAATAAAGTTTGGTTGGCATATTTACGGGCACCGCTGGATACCTGTAAGATTACCGGGGATTTTGTTTCAACAGCTGCCTGAACAATAGCCTGCATCTGTTCCATGTTGTTAAAATTAAACGCTGCGATGGCATATTTGCCTTCAAACGCTTTCTTGAACATCTCTTTGGTGTTAACAAGACCTAATTCTTTGTAGTTTACCATTTTACCTTTGTATAATGAGTTAGAATAATGATATTTTTCCTTTCGTCGCGCAAAGATAGATATTTTGTGCGAAAAAATAGACTTTTAGAACTTTTTTGAATAAATAATTGAGTTTTGTTTTGCGTTTAATGGAAATTGTCTACTTTTGCAGGCCATTACGAATTATACCACCTCGTACAAACAATAAACGATATATAATTATGAAAAAAGACTTGCATCCAACCAACTACCGTCCAGTAGTATTCAAGGATATGTCGAACGGCGATATTTTTATTTCGCGTTCTTGCATCAACACGAAAGAAACCATTGAGGTTGAAGGTGAAACTTACCCAGTTGTAAAATTAGAAATTTCATCCTCATCACACCCCTTCTACACCGGTAAATCTAAATTGGTGGATACTGCAGGTCGTGTGGATAAATTTATGACCCGTTACGGAAGTCGTGCTATAAAGAAATAAGCACTCCGGCGAAAAATATAAAAAAAGCTTCGAATTTATTTTCGAGGCTTTTTTTGTTTTCAGCTTTAAGTTGCCAGCCTTTTAGAAAGCCAGATACCATTTTAATCGTTCAATGTCCGCTGCCGTAAACTCCTTAAAGTCTGCAAGCTCCCGGATATTTTTAATTCCCGACCTTGCTTTCCGCAATTCCACAATCACTTTTGCCTGATAAAAGGATATATACGGATGTGCCTTAAGCTTTTCCAGAGAAACTTTATTGGCATTTAGTTTGGTAATTTGGGTGGTATCCATTTTCAACATTGCCTGTAGGCGGGTCAGTGTCTCCGGGTAAAGACCTTTAATTTCTTCCAATTGATGCATGGAGTAAAAACCGCCCAATCTATTACGGTATCGGGTTATCCGATCTGCTGTAACACTACCTATCCCTTTAAGCTGTTGCAAGGTCGTTGTATCCATCCGATTGATTTCCATCCGATTCAATTCGGCTGGTTTTGAAACAGAGGAAGTAGCCTGAACAGCACTCGTTACATTGTTTTGTCGGGAAATTTCACTGACATTGCCTGTTGAAACCAAAGACTGCTCTTTTCGAGGAAAATCGGACCGTTGATCCTGCAACCGGATAAACGGTTTTATCCGCTCAAACAGGGCAGGCTCAATGCCATATATTCGGGCAAAATCTTCGGTTTTCCTGAAAACCCCACCTTTCTTTCTATACTTCAGTATATTCTTGGCAACATAGGGTTTCAGACCGAGAGAAACGAATAAAACGGAGTCTGCAGTATTCGGATTGAATGGAATTAATTTTCCGGAGATAGTTTTTGAATACGCTACACCTTTATTATTGTTGCCGTTCTTGTATTTGAAGCGATCGCTACCCTTTCCGGTCAAAGAATCCTGAAAAGTTTTCAAAACTTCCCTCTCGGCAAGAGCTTTTGTCAGTTTTTCCGGCAAGAGAGGTATCCAGTAGTCTGTAGTCCAGAGCGCAGCCTGTGCTGAAAGGATTAATATGGTCAGGCAAATAATTGCCCGTTTTTCACCTTTATTGAAATAAAAAAAATCTTTCCACATACAATAAATTCATGTTTATTTAACACAAATATACTGTTTATTATTTATTAACAAACATAACATTTCATCATTGCTGATAAAATTGTATTTTTACGGAAATTTAAAGGGTAAAAAAAGATGCAGCAGATTATAAAAAATATAAGCAAATTTTACGGATTCTCTTTTTTGTGCGGCATAACCATCTCGGTTTTATGTTTCATACATTTACCACAACAAACAGACCTTGCGTCGATTCCGAATTTTGACAAAATCGTACATTTTATTATGTACTTTGCATTGAGCACTACGTTTATACTGGAATCATTAATTGCTTATTCCAAACCCGGTAAAAAAAACATCAGGTTTTACATTATCGCTTTCTTGCTATCGGCGGTGTTCGGAGCGCTTATTGAAGAATTTCAGGGGATGCTTGATTACCGATCGAAGGATGTTTTTGACTGGCTCTTCGACGTAGCAGGGTCTTTCACCGCTTGCTCCCTTATAGGATTAATCCGTCTCGCATTTCGATGACACGATCGGTCAGTTTTGCCAATTGTACATCGTGCGTAACGATGATGAACGTCTGGTTAAACTGATTACGCAGATCGAAAAACAACTGGTGAAGTTCTTCCTTATTCTTGGTATCCAGACTACCGGATGGCTCATCTGCCAATACGACTTTCGGATGATTCACCAAAGCTCTTGCCACTGCGACTCTTTGATTCTCTCCACCCGATAATTGAGCGGGTTTGTGTTCAAGCCTGTCTGTGAGCTTCATGTACTCCAATATTTCCATAGCTCTTTGTCGGGCTGCTTTTTTCGATTTGCCGGCTATCAGGGCTGGGATCATTACATTTTCAAGCGCTGTAAATTCAGGTAAAAGTTGGTGAAACTGAAAAACGAATCCAATATGTTGGTTTCTGAAATTTGCCTGTTCCTTATCTTTTAATCTGGAAACATCTACACCTCCAATACGAATCATTCCGGAATCGGCTCTATCGAGTGTTCCCAACAACTGCAACAAAGTTGTTTTACCGGCGCCGCTTGGGCCAACTACAGAAACGACTTCACCGGCTTCCACATGAATATCCACTCCTTTGAGTACGTGCAGGTCACCAAAATGTTTATTAATATTTTCTCCTTGTATCATAGCGATTCTAAAATATAAACGCAAAGATATTGATTAAAATAACACAGTCAACACAAAACGTTTTTTGAAAACTTTCCCTGCGGGGGTAAAACATTCCGTTTGTAAAATATATCTTCCGTAGGGTACCATGCGTCCATCATTGGAAGTTCCATCCCAATAAACAAAGCCGCTTACAGCAAGCAATTCATTTTTCAGCAGATGCCGGACCACTCTTCCCTTGAGGTCATACAAGGTCAGGTTAGCTACACTTGATTCGCTGACTTTGTAATGTATGGTAATCAGATCATCCAATCCATCGTTATTGGGCGTTATCCATTTGTTTTCAATACTGAATCCATCGCTGTCTATTTCTCCGATATCCCGATACTGAGAATTTTGATAGCCCGGTGTTCCATAATTTGAAGTGGTTGAAGCAGATGTCCAGAATGCCGGATCGGTAGACGACAATGCCGGATTGCGTTTTTCTAAAGAAACACCCTCACAGGAACTGATTAAAGGAAAATGCATCGATTCTTTATAGGTCATTTCATCAATGATCTGAGCCGAAGTTGTAAGTAGTACCACATTTCCTGCGTCATCCGGCATGGATGGAAAGGAAGGCAAGTCGATGAAATTGGGCTTTTCCGAATAACCATTCACTGCCAAAACCGAATCGGCGCATACTGAAAGCAGCCAATAACTTCCGGGAACACAAGGCATTGGTTTGGTTGATAACCGAACTCCGGCATTCAGAATACCGGATTCCGATTTGTTGGTAAGCCAAACCTGTGAAAGATCCACACATTTACCGGAAACATTGACAAATTCTATGTAGTCACATCCGTTTGGCAAAGGATTAAACAAGATTTCATTCAAAGTCAGATCAGAAGGCTCAGGATCTTCAGGTAAGCCAAACGAAACAGACTTTTCTTTCAGTGGGAGATCTGAAATATCTTCAATATTTATCAGGTTCAGATTATAGATAGCTCCACTTTCCAAAGAATCAATCAGATTCAGTATGACAGAACGATGGGTTGGCAACGTTGGAATAACAGATACAATCTTGGGGAATGTTGTTGTTTCGTAGTTAAGTATATCAGATAAAACGTCCGGTCTCATTCTTTTTGAGAAAGTCAGTTCCAATTGATTGGGTGATAGCACATAAATACTGGTGCATAAAGGAATTTCAGTATCGGCATTTATAGTCGAAACAGAATTCGCAAAACCCGGCGTACCTCCTTTTTCATTAATTGAAGAAGTCCAGTTGGATGCCTGTCCCGATAAATTATCCAAATCTATGCATTCCAAACTCCAACCACCATTTTCCTTAAAGGCGTTTGCATGCCAGTCGGAGCTGTATTCGAGGCAAGTCACCAGTTCCTTCTTTTCATTGAGTACATACATGGCTTTTCCTGTTTTGACAAGAGCAGGAAAAGAAGGAAAGACAATCAAGGACCTTTCTGCATCAAATAGTTTTTCTGCCGACTTTGAACAAAGCAAGCAATAACCTGCTGAGTCAATTTGGCTTGCAGGAAAAGCATAGGCTTTTTCACCATAAAAAAGCGTCCACCCATTTAAGGAAAGCGTTTTGCCACTTCTATTGTACAATTCGATGTATTCAACATCAGGCAATCCTACAGGAGGCTCGGGATCCACCATCAGTTCGCTGAAAACGACAGCATCCGATTGATTCGAAAAAGAAAAAATGGAATGTATCAAACAGATTATTAGGACAATTTTGCGCATAAATACAGATTGTGTGTAAAAAATAAAGTATCTTTGTTCCGGTATAAAAACCAGTTGTCAAAGGTACGGATTAGTTCGTAGAATTAAACATTTATTAATTTTTTATTTACACTAAAATGAAGATTGCGATTGTTGGAACAAGTGGCGCTGTAGGACAAGAACTCCTGCGCGTACTGGAAGAGAGAAACTTCCCGATGGATGAATTGGTGTTATTTGGCTCTTCCCGGAGTGCGGGAATGTCTTACACCTTCCGTGGTAAATCAATAACCGTCAAAGAATTAAAACAGAACGACGACTTTAAGGGCGTCGATATTGTGTTTGCTTCTGCCGGTGCCGGTACCTCCAAAAAATTTGCAGAAACTATGACCAAATTTGGTGCCATAGTTATAGATAACTCGAGTGCTTTCCGCATGGACAACGATGTTCCCTTGGTTGTACCTGAGGTAAATCCCGAAGATGCAAAGAACTGTCCGAGAAAAATTATTGCCAACCCAAACTGTACCACCATTCAATTGGTTGTTGCGTTGAAGGCCATTGAAAATATTTCACACATTAAGAAAGTTCACGTTTCTACCTATCAGGCTGCCAGTGGTGCCGGAGCATCTGCCATGGCCGAACTGGAAGAGCAATATGCCCAAAAGCAACGCGGTGAGGAACTGACTGTTTCGAAATTTGCGTATCAACTGGCTTTTAACGTGATTCCTCAGGTGGATGTTTTCCTTGAAAACGGTTACACCAAGGAAGAAATGAAAATGTACAACGAGACTCGCAAGATTATGCACTCTGATATTGAAGTCAGCGCAACCTGTGTTCGTGTTCCCGTTATGCGTGCTCACTCTGAAAGTGCATGGATTGAAACCGAACGTCCCATCTCTGTTGAAGAGGCTAAAGAAGCTTTCGAAAAGGCTGAAGGTATTATACTTCAACAGAACGATGCTGCAAAGGATTATCCAATGCCGCTTTTTGTTGCCGGCAAAGATCCTGTTTACGTAGGCCGTATCCGCAAGGATTTGTCCAACCCGAATGGATTAATCTTCTGGTCGGTCAGTGACCAGATCAAGAAAGGTGCAGCGTTGAATGCCGTTCAAATTGCTGAATATTTAGTAAAAGAAAAGGCACTTTAACTAAAAAAGTATATATCCTAAAAGCGCAGACCATTCGAACGGTCTGCGCTTTTTTTTATGTCCGGAATCTAAAAAAAACCAAAATAATAAAATCGTTTTTCCTTTTTAGGTATTTTAATATATTATACTGATTTTTTTTATTTTAAATCTATACATTGCGGTCGTTTATTTATACAATATTATTTAATTTCTACGTTTGTATATTTAGACTATATATTACCATTGACACGCACACTAGACCGATGAAAATTATACCTAAGATAATCAGACTGATTGTATCCCTATATATCCTAATTCTGACCTTTTCATTTTACTCTTGTAAAAAGCAAGAGACTAAAGAAATACTGATCGGTAAAATTTCACATACAGATTTTATAGACAATCTTGAAATTGACGGAGTCGTTGAGTCGGTTCGATCTGCATCCGTCACTTGCCCGAGAGGCCCGGCTGCTAAAATCATTTACATAATCGAAGATGGGACAAAAGTCAAAGAAGGTGACGTCTTGTGCATTCTTGAAAGCGAAGCTATTCAACAGAACTACGATGAAACACTGATTCGGGTAGAAAACGCCAAAGCAAGTCGAAATAAGAGCGTAGCAGATCTGGACATGCAATATGCACTCCTGGATGCTCAGGTAAAAAGCAATGCAGCACAAACTTCCATTACCAATCTGGACTCTCTCCAATTAAAATATCTTTCTCCAAATAAACGCCGCATCAAAGAACTTGAGCTTCAAAAAAGCGCCATCGAAAAAGCAAAATTGGAGAGAAAGTTGAAGTCGTTGGACATCATCAACAAATCACAACTCCGCAATTTGGATATGCAATTACAAAATCTGGAATTTCGTGTTGCCAATGCGAAAGATCAATTGGATAAATTGTCTTTGAAATCTACTCAATCCGGAGTAGCGTTCCGGTCCTATTCCTGGATAACCGGTCAAAAATTAAAGGATGGAGATCAGGCTTGGGGCGGAATGCCTTTAATTACTATTCCAGACTATTCAGAAATGAAAGTGATTATTAAGGCTTCAGAATCAAGCTATAAACAAATAGACGTAGATGATTCGGTTGAATATAGCTTTGATGCAATGCCCGGGAATTCAGCGCATGGTAAAATTCTAAAGAAAGCGCCTATTGGTCAACCAATAAAGGAAAATTCAAAAGTTAAGTTTTTTGAAATAGAAGCATCTATGGACAAAATTTTAAATTTACCGGAACCTGGACTGACTGCCCATTGTACGATTATTATGCAACGGGTCCGTGACACCATTGTCGTTCCGCAAATAGCTATTTTTGATGTAGATTCCATGAAAGTGGTCTATGTGAAAAACGCAAAAAATTATGAAAAGCGTCAGGTCAAAATTGGAAAATCTTCCCTGAATGAAGCGGTCATTTCAGCTGGTTTGACAGGTTACGAACGCATTTCTTTAATTAAACCATCGCTTTCTCAAATAAGAAAAACAACCTTGTTGCCTAAACCCTTCAAGAAACAAAAAGTCAAAACATTGAAAACTCAACTTAACTAGTTTATTCCTACCCATGAGAAAATTTATTTTACAAAGTCCGATGAGGAGACTTACCATACTCCTGCTTACTGCGACCTTACTATCAGCCTGTGACAAGAAGGAGAAACAGGAAATACCTGTAAGCAAAGCAATCAAGGGAACGTTCTATCTGGATGTGGTAGAGAGCGGTGAAGTTCAGGCCATTCACTCCATCAATATAACTGCACCAGCCATTTCATGGAGATATGGAGCCTTAAAAATTACTCAGATTTTAAAAGATGGCAAAGAAGTCAAAGCCGGCGATACGGTGGTCGTTTTTGATCCTTCAGAAATTAAAAAAGCGATTGTGGAGGCAGAGTCCAGGTTGCAGATCAGCTATGCTGAACTTGAAAAACTAAAGGCAGAACAGCAATCGAATCTGGAAGAGCTAAAAGCCGATTATGAAGTGACCCGCATCTCACAAGAAATATCAAAAATTCAATTTGAAGCATCCAGTTACGAAGCAGCCATCAAGCGAAAACAAATTGAACTCGAACTGGAGAATGCCAATATTGCTCTTAAACGTGCGAAAGAGCAAATCGACAACACCGTTAAAATTCAAACAGAGGATGTAAAACAAAAAATGTTATCCATCAACCAGGATAAAGAACGTCTGAATGAAGCGAATGAAACTTTAAACAAACTCTTTTTGATCAGTCCTTCACCCGGCATTGCCATCATCGGCAGAAACTGGAGCACAGGAAATAAACTTCAGGTAGGAGATCAGTGCTGGTCAGGGCTACCAATGATACAACTACCCGATTTAGGATTACTTAAAGCCACTGTACAAATCAACGAAGTCGATATTGCTAAAATAGTCAAAGGATTGAAAGTTCAGATCAAACCAGATGCCTTTTCCGACAGCATTTACAGCGGTGTAGTTCTGTCCGTGGCCAATCTGGCCATCAACAAAGATGGATCCTCAAAAATCAAAGTTTTTCCGGTGGATATACAGATTAAAGAAAAAGGGAAAAAATTACTGCCTGGCCTGACAGTCAGCTGCCGCATTCTGGTTAAAAAAATCCCCAATGTCATTTATATTCCGGTAGAGGCCTTACAAACGGATGGAATAGATGAATACGTTTTCATAAAAAAAGGAAGTGGATTCAAAAAAGTGATTGTACAAACCGGATCTAGCAATACCGACTTTATGATCATAACCAAAGGATTGGAAAAAGACGATGTTGTTGCAATGACAGATCCGTTTGCCCTGAAAAAAACAAAGGAAACAAAAAAAGAACAAAAATGATGAGGCCTGAAAAATTACGCTTATTGTTGATGATTCCAGTTGTTTTCGGCGTGCTGGTCTCTTGTAAAAATCCTTTTTCTGAAACCAATGAAATTAAAAAAGGTACTTTCAAACAAACGATCGTTGAAACGGGTGAACTCGCATCTATTGACACGAGATCCTTTGTGTTACCCCTATTCGGCCGATACTGGTATCAAATGAAAATCATCGGATTGCTGGAACAAGGCACCGAAGTAAAGGCAGGTGACTCCATCATTCAGTTGGACCCTTCGGATATCAAGAAATACATCATCGACCTGGAAGGAAATCTTCAGACTCAGGATGCAAACATGGATAAACTTATTGTTTATCAAAGCAATAAGCGAAGTGAAATGGATTCCAACCTGAAAATGGCACAGGCATCTTTTAATCTTAAGAAGCTGGAAATGGAATATTCCCGTTTCGAATCGGACCGGAATAAAAAAATCAAAGAACTGGGTTTTGAACAGGAAAAAATTAAACTGGCAAAAGTGGAGCGAAGCATCGTTTTGAACAAGATCATAGCATCCAACGAACTAAAAATTCAAAAGATTCAGGTTTATCAGATGAAAAGAGATTTGAAAAATGCCAATGCCGTATTACCTACCCTTACAATCCGAACCCCAATACCCGGAATCTTTCAGATAGCCAAAAACGATCAAACAGGTAATCTGTTAAAAATTGGAGACCAAATCTGGGCCGGAGCCAATATGGGAAATGTGCCAAACCTCCAGTGGATGAAAGTTAAAACGACTATAAACGAATACGACTTTTACAAAATTGGCCTTGGTCAGAAGGTTCTTGTTCGTTTGGATGCCACCCCCGACGTGACTTTTAAGGGGGAGATTACCGACATTGCCAAATTGTGCCACCAAAAAGATGCAAAATCCCGTCAAAAAGTCTTTGACGTAGAGGTGAAGTTGCTGAAGTCAGATGAACGATTGAAGCCAGGCATGACCGTTAGTTGTGAGTTTTTCTGCAAGGAGCAAAAAAATGCCTTTTTTGTTCCATTAAACTGTGTGGAAACTACTGAGAAAGGCAGCTTCATCTATTTAAAAAATGGAAGTGGCTATTTAAGAGTTAAAGTAAAAACTGGTGCCAGCAACAATACCCACATCGTTATTAAAGGCGATTTCCACGAAGGACAAGATGTTATTCCTATAGAAGAGATTGACAAACAAAAAGAAAAGAACTAATCATGCAGTTTGAAGAAAATATTCGGGTAGCCCTCAGAGGCTTGTTGGACCACAAATTCCGGTCTTTCCTGACCATGTTGGGTATTATTTTTGGTGTTGCGTCGGTCATAGCCATGTTGTCTATCGGAGAAGGGGCAAAACGGCAGGCCATTGCCAAATACAAAGATCTGGGTGTCAATAACATCATCATTCGGGACAAACAGCTTTCGGATGAAGAACTGGAAGAAGTCCGGGCCAAATTTTCACAAGGCTTGTCTTTGAACGATGCTCAGGTGATCAAAGAAATTGTTCCCGGTGTGGTCAGAGTTGCTTCTCAGGCTGAATTGACTACAGACGTGAAACAAGCAGACAAATCTGCACGATCCACCATTATCGGCATCACACCCGATTACATTAAGATGCTAAATATTGAACTGGCTAATGGAACATTTATAAACGAAGACCATTACAAACGTAATCTGAAAGTCTGCGTTTTGGGTTCAGGTGTTGCCAAAACCTTGTTTCAGCATAAAAATCCACTGGGAAAAATGGTTAAAGCAGATGATCAATGGTTTGAAGTGGTAGGTGTCATGAAATCTAAGGCACTGTTTACAGAAACCGTTGGAGAACTTTCATCCAGAGACCTGAACACGGATATTTACGTTCCCCTGACGACCTACATGAATCGTTTCACTCAAGAGAAACCATTAACGAGCGAAGTTCAACAGATCACCGTACAAGTGGAAAGTTCGGAGAAACTGATGGAAATTTCAGAATTGATAAAGGGCGTTCTTCAACGGCACCATTTCAACAACGAGGATTATTCCATTGTAATTCCCTACGAATTGTTGAAACAAGAGGAAAAAGAACGACAAATCTACAATTATCTGCTGGGAGCCATTGCCGCCATTTCGCTGCTTGTAGGAGGTATCGGTATTATGAACATCATGTTGGCTACCGTCATGGAGCGTACCCGTGAAATTGGTATCCGCAGGGCTATCGGTGCCAGGAAGGCCGACATCTTGAGTCAATTTGTCACAGAGGCTATTGCCATCAGCATCATTGGTGGAATCATCGGAGTTATACTAGGTGTCAGTCTGTCACTGTTCATTACAGTTATTACAGATGTCGAAACATACATCCGGCTCTATTCAGTGGTCATTGCTTTTGGATTTTCCGTGCTGGTCGGAATAAGTTTCGGATACCTGCCGGCCAAAAATGCAGCAGATCTGAAACCCATCGATTCTATCAGGTACGAATAAAAGATTGCTTAAATTAAAAACTATGTTGATCGAAATAAAAAATTTATCCAAGAACTACCACATGGACAATGTGGAGGTTGAGGCTCTGAAAAACCTGAACCTGCAGATCCAAAAAAATGAATATGTGGCCATCATGGGTCCATCAGGCTCAGGCAAATCAACCCTTATGAATATTATTGGTTGTCTGGACACTCCCACTGAGGGACAATACCTGTTTAAAAACGTGGATGTAAGTAGTCTGGATGATAATGCCTTATCCTCCATGCGAAACAAAGAGATTGGGTTCGTCTTTCAAACATTCAACCTGCTTCCTCGTATGAGTTCACTTTATAATGTAGAACTGCCATTAATGTATGCGGGTGTTCCAAAATTAGAAAGAAAGGAGCGAGCCATAAAAGCATTGGAACGTGTTGGTTTGGCAGACCGTATGGAACATAAACCCAGCGAACTCAGTGGAGGACAACGCCAAAGGGTAGCCATTGCAAGAGCGTTGGTTTCAAATCCAGGCATTCTGTTGGCTGATGAACCCACCGGAGCATTGGATTCCAAAACGGGTGACGAAATCATGCTGCTTTTCAACAAACTTCACGAAGAAGGAAATACCATTATCCTAATCACCCACGAACAGGAAATTGCAGATTACGCCAATCGTACCATTCATATCAGGGATGGCATGATTCACTCCGATAAACCAAACATCGTCAATCTAACCACCAAAACAGCAGCTGAAGTGTCCCTATAGGTCTCATAAAAAACAGAATTTGGAAAAATGAAAAAAATACTAAGTCTATCGCTGGCAATCATCTGCCTTTCAAGTCCACTCTTTGGGGAAACATACGTTCTGGATCTGGAGAAAAGCATTAGCATTGCTAAAGAAAAAAGTTATTCTATGCTAAACCTGAAACAAGCTGTAAGAATAGCCGAATTTAATTTAAAATCCACAACAAGCCAGTTGAAAACACATATAGACATGAATCTGACTACTCCGAACTATTCGGACAACATGATCAGATTTCAAGACACGATGGGCATCTCTTATTCACATGTCAAGTTGTTGAGTTATGATGGAACGTTGATTATCAGGCAACCTTTACCAACAGATGGAAACATATCCATCGTCTCCGGCTTGTACAACGATGAGGATTTTCTATTGGATAAGCGTTCTTTCAATATGAATACACAATTGCGATTGACACAACCTCTCAATTCACTGTGGGGTTATAACAGCATAAAATCAACCCTTAAACTCGCAAATCTGGCCTATGAATTATCCAATAAAAGTTTAAAAAGGGCAGAGTTAGACTTGGTCTATAATGTGACCTATTCCTTCTTCAGTTTACTAAACAATCAAAAACGAGAAGAAATTGCCAAACTTAATCTCGAAAAACAAAAAGAGGCACATCTAATTGCCAAAAACAAATATGAAGCTGGTCTGATAAAAGAAGTAGAAGCCTTGCAAATGGAGGTGGACTTATCGGAAGCTCAGAACAATTACGATTTGTCGATTACCGATCAAAGTTCAGCTATGAATGCACTCAAAGAATTGATGGGCATCGAACTGAATGACAGCATTATTATAAACAACAAAATGGATTATAAAGTGGTGGTGGTTGATCCTAAAAAAGCATTGCAACTAGCCATGGATAACAGATTGGAAATTCGTGAACAAGAGATTCAAATTGAACAACAACAAATCAGCATCAAAAGACAAAAGGCACAAAGTAAGATTAAAGGAGATCTGGTAGCTTCTTTGGGACTAAGTGGTGTCAGTACAGAAAATCGGAACTCGGCATTATCACAATCATTCAACAATGCCTACAACAACCTTTCTGATGGGCACAAAGTTTTTGGTGTCGGAATAAACGTTTCAATTCCAATTCTTGATTGGGGTGAAAACCGGGCAAGGGTCAATGCAGAAAAAGCACGGCTTCAACAAAGCATTTATAGCCAGATAGAAACTAAACGAAACATTGAACGAGAAATTCTGGACTTAGTGGCCAACCTGAACAGCAGTTTAAAACGACTTCAATTGTTGGAGAAGAATGTCATAGTGGCTGAAAAGAGTTTTGAAATCACCCGCCAGCGCTTCTCAGACGGTGATATTGACAGCCAGGCCCTTGCACTGGAACGTGAACGTTTGAATACAGCCTACACCTCACACCTGAATGCCTACATCGCCTATGAATTGATGTTGGCCGACCTGATGCGTAAAACCTTCTTCGATTTTCAGCGGGATACTGCCATTAATTAAAACAGACTGATACTTATAAAAAAGAAAGCACCCTTTTCAGTTATGAAAAGGGTGCTTTCTTTTTCTTTGAATTTCGTCTATTCAACAATCAACTTCGTAACA
>Ga0209125_1002010_pt1 | contig 16925 bp, 15 predicted proteins | sample BarGraIncub1131A_FD_184503 | JGI IMG/M metagenome (GOLD analysis project Ga0209125, IMG submission 184503) | Arctic peat soil microbial communities from Barrow, Alaska - Barrow Graham LP Incubations 11-31A (SPAdes) (version 2) | ecosystem: Environmental > Terrestrial > Soil > Wetlands > Peat...
CCCGGTCGGGTTGTCCGGGTTGATGATCATGATCCCGGAGATCTGCGGGTTGTACTTGACGTGGTTCTCCAGGTCCTCCATGTCGGGGTACCAGTTGTCCTTGGGCTTCAGCCGGAAGCAGACCGGCGTCGCGTTGGCGTGGGCCGCTTCCCCGATGGAGTGGGTGGTGTAAGTGGGGGAGGGCATCAGCACCCGGCTTTCGGGCCTGAGGTTTCCGTACACCTTGGCGATGGCGTCACCCAGGCCGTTGAAGAAGATGATGTCGTCGGGCGTAATCTGCGCGCCCCCCCTTTTGTTGGTGATGTCGCAGACGAACTCGCGCGTCTCCAGCACGCCGCGGGTCGGGCAGTAGGCGTAGCTGTCGTCGTTCATCGCCTCGGCCGCCACGATCTCCTTCATCCAGGCCGGGATGATCTCACCCTTGACGATCGGGTCGCCAATGTTCTCCCAGTTGATCTTCACCCCGAAGTGCTGCACCTTCTCGGCGACGGTGACGATGTTCCTGATCTCGTAGGTCAGCTCTCCCGCGCCGGGAGCGACAATCTCGTTGCGCATCTCATTCCCCCATAAAAAACGTAGTTCAAAGTTCGAAGTTCAAGGTTCAAAAATATTCAAAATCGTTTTCGGCCTTTGGCGAAAGTAACGGAAAAAGGCCGCGGGAGTCCCCCACGGCCTTCAGTCAAAATCTTGATTTCTGAATCAGCAGTGGCGGCTCTGTTATGGTCTGGCCGCCGCCGCTGCTGCTGGGTGGACTCTGCCACCGTATGTAACACAGTTAGTATGCATGGATTTCGAATAGCACGTAGGGGGGGGGATGTCAACGTTTATTCTCCGGGTCGGCTAGGGGGAGACGGTGAGCCGCCCGTCGCGGTCGCGCCACCTGAGCCAGCCGGGCGGCGACTGCAGGCGCGCCCAGTCGTCCTCGACCTGGAGCACCAGGACCGCCTGGTCCCGGCGCAGGATCCCCCTTTCGGGACTCCCTTCGCGCGGCTCACCCCTCAGGGTATAGAGCCCCTTTTTCATGCCGGGGAACATCCGGACCGTTCGTCCCGGGAGGAACTCCTGCCAGGGGAGGTAATCCCAGCGGCGCAGCAGCTCGGTCCACCCCTCGCGGCCGGCGTCGTCGTAGCAGAGCCGGAGCCAGCCACCTTTGCCGGCGCTGACCGCGACCAGCGGCTCCTGCCGGCTGCCGCCCAGCCGCGGCAGCGCCGGGATCTCCAGTTCGGCGATCCTTTGCAGCCCCGGCTCGGCGTAAACGGCGACCGGCTCCTTTTCGGAGCCGGGAACCTGCCGCAGCGCCAGCACCCCGCAGCCGCTGTAGGGGCGCGGACGGGGAGGGGCGGCGTGGGCCGATGCCGCACAGAGAACGAGCAGTGTCAGGGTGATCAGCAGGGAGAGCCGCATGCTAGCTGAAGAGAGCGGTGAGCCGCTCCAGGTATGCCGCGGCTTCAGGGGAGCCTTCCTCGGGGGCGAAGCCGGCTTTCTCCGGCTCCGAAAGCGGCAGGTAGGGCCCGGCCTTCGCCTCGAAGAAGACCGTTCCGCTCTCCAGCGCCAGCGCGGTGTGGTACACCCCGTGCGGGATGTCCGCCGCAATCTTCTCCCCGGCCGCCTGCAAGAGTGCGCTCTCGGTCACCTGCCCCGCCTCGTCGAAGATGACGATCCCGAGGCTTCCCCGGACCAGGACGAAGGTCTCGTCCTTGTCCGGGTCCAGGTGGCGGTGCGGCCGGATATAGGAGCCGGGCTCGATGGCGTTGAACAGGCGGTGGCAGGCGGCGGCGTCGCTATCGTGCAGGTTGTGGTTCTTCCTGAGCCGGGGCGCCGTGCGTGCCGCCGCCGAGACCGCGTCCAGGTCCGCTTGGCCGATGATCTTCATCGGGTCACGCTTCCACGAGGGCGTACTCGTTGCCGTCCGGGTCCGCGACGACCGCCATTTTCCCCCAGGGGGTGCGCTCCAGCGGTTCGGTAAAGCGCGCGCCTTTCTCCTCGAGCTTCGCGCAGAGCTCTTCCAGCCCCGTCACGCTGAGCGTGATCCCGGTGTGGCGGCCGACCAGCTTCTGCGCATCATCGTGCAGCGCGAGGGCAATGCCGAGCGAGGTCCCCTGTCCCGTGAGGAACTCCATCATGAACTCGGTCTCGGCTCCCGGGGGGAGGCCGAGCGACTCCCGATAGAAGACCCGTGCGGCCTGGAAATCGCGTACAAATACGACAATATTTTTAATTTTTTCTACCATGCGAACCGCCTTAAATGATATGTGGTGACAGCGTTCAATACATAGCAGAGTGGGCGGGCGCTGGCAAGCGTATTGGTAGGGACGGACCTTGTGCTGGCCCGGAAAACTGCGGTCCGCTGCACCCGAATCGGGGTGGAGTCCAGCGGAAGAACCGGCACCTGGTCGGGTTCGAGCGGGCGCAAGGGTAGTTGCAATGAAGCGCCTTCCCTTTCGACCATCGGCCCCTCTCCTTTCAGAAGAGTGGGCTGATGCTTTCTCTATCTGTCACCTGTCATGGCAACTAAGGCAGAGAGAAGATTTCGACTGCCTGGAGTAGACAAAATAGTTATAGGTGTTGTTTGCGTCTGCAACATTGTAGCCGTTGTGCATGTCATGGCAGGTGGCGCATGTCAGGTACTTGCCATCATACAAAACGCTTCGAATGGTAACGGCTCCATTGCCATCTTGCCATTTAGCGTCGGGCGTCTTGTATCCTGTCCTGGTGGTAAACACCGTCTGATAATCCAAACCAACGGGGTGGTCATTTGACAGATCGCTTTTCACGCCGATTCCGGTTTGACCGAAATCATCGCCTTTTAAGCTTGGATGTGCATCGCTGGCAATTATCCCATCATGGCACGACAGGCATATTTTGGTTGGTCCGATTAACGGATCAACAATGATGGCGTCAAATGTTTGGCTTTGGTAAGGTTTGAAGTATTTATTCTTAGTTTCATCCCAAAGGGCACCTGGAGCCAGCGTGTCTCCTTCAGCGTGATGAGGAACGTGGCAATAGAAGCAGATACGACCTTGAGGGTCGGCTGTCCCCATTGTCGCAAACATGTTGAGATCATGTTTGGACCCGGAAATTCCGGTCCCGGCGTTCATCCCGCAAAAAGCAGTTGTGACCCCTTGACTCAGCAAAACTAGCAATAAAAAAGGTACGGCACACGAACGGGAAAAACCAGTGTTGATAAAATTGATAAAGTTTCTCCTGGTATGAGTCGGAACAAAGAGCTGTATTTGTTGCCAGAATTTATGGATTAGGACGAGGGGGGCAATTTTTCAATAACGCTTCTTTACAAAAAGCAATGAAAGCGACTTGGCGATATCTGACAGTAAGTGCCGAAAAGGAGGTGAAAGTACGATGTAACATAAAGTCATAATTCACAAAAATCCAGTTTGACGAGGGCTCAATAGAGGTGGCAGCATGTGGCGGACCTTGAGGGTGCTACGCGCCCGTGCTTGGCAGTAAAACTCATTAGAGTCAAAAGTCGTGGTAATCTAATAGATTATAGGTCAGGGCGCAACCATTATAAGATTATTTATTGTGTATTAATTGATGCCTAGATTTGAGCTTAACCAGCTGGAGCGCGCCAGAGCCGGAGAGACCTTAAGATCTGAAGTAGGTGAATTTTTTTGCTACCATACAAACCGTCTTCGATGATATCTTGTGACCGCGTTTTAATGCATGGCAGAGCGGGCGGACGCTGGCAAGCGTGCAGTGCCGCGCCGCACCGAAAGGGGGGGATCGTGGGGCAGACATTCATACCGCGGGAGGTGTACGTCGCCTCCTCCTTCATGGCGCCGGTCGGCCGCTACAACGGCCGGGAGCGCGAGGCGCTGAGCTTTCTGGAGATGGCCGAAAAGGCCGGGGAGGTCTTCAGCCGCAGCCGCCTGAGGCGCGCCGACATCGATGCCGTCGTGGTCGGCTGCCAGAACCCGGTCGCCTTCTCCGGGGTGGACAACACGGCCGCCAAGGTCGCGGGGGTGCTCGGCATCTCGGGGGCCAAGTCGGTCCTGATCGACACCGCCTCCTCCTCCGGCGCCTCCGCCCTGGAGTACGCCTACCTCCAGATCGCCTCCGGCCGCTGCGACCACGTGCTGGCGCTCGGCATTCAGAAGATGAGCGACGTGCCGACCGCCCAGGCGACCGGGATCGTCGCCGGGGTCATCGACCGGGACGAGGCCGAGTTCGGGCTCACCATGCCCGCCTGCGGAGCCCTGGTGGCCCGCTCGCTGATCGAGAGGCTGAAGCTCTCCACCGAGGAGTGGACCGCGTTCTCGGCGCTCTTGACCCAGAGGGCCCACCGCTTCGCCGCGCGCAACCCGGACGCCCACCTGAACTTCGAGATACCGCTCGAGGAATACTACCGCCAGATCGCCAACGGCAAGAACTACCGCTACTGGTGGCCGCTGCGCTACCACGACTTCTGCCCCATGTCGGACGGGGTCGCGGCGGTCCTCTTGAGTGCGACCCCGCACGAGGTGATCGTCTCGGGCGTGGGAAGCGCCACCGACATACCGACCATTGCGGACCGCCCCTACTTCCACTCCTTCCCGGCGACGGTGCGCGCCGCAGCCGAGACCTACGCCATGGCGGGGATAAAGGACATCACCCGCTTCGCCCGAAAGATCCACGTCAACATGCACGACCCTTTCAACGGCTTCGGACCGGTCAACATGGTGGACTTGGGCTTCGTCCCCAGGCACCGGCTGGTCGAGGGGCTCCTGAACGACGAGCTGACCGGCCCTGGCGGGAGCTTCCCGACCAACATCACCGGCGGCCTCAAGGGTCGCGGTCACCCGCTGGGCGCCACCGGCATGATCCAGATCGTCGAGAACCACCGGCTCATCACGGAGGGGAAGTTCCAGATGGGGCTAGCCCAATCCATCGGCGGTCCCATCAACAACAACGTGGTGACGCTCTTGGAGCGCACCAGCCACTACCGCAGCCGCCCGCGCCCGACCATCTCAGCCTGGGGGCTTCCGCCGCTGGGCAGGATGAAGCCCAAGCAGGTGAACGTGGCCGAGCTCCTCGCCGGCCTGGGCGAGGTGGAGGGACGCTTCGTCGCCGCGACCACCCGCTTCAACTACAAGACCGGCGCGCCCGAGGGGATCATCATCATCGTCTCCTGCGTCGCGGCGGGCGGCCGCTTCTCGTTCCTGTTCGGCATCGGCGGCGAGCACCACCAGGAGGTGAAGCGGCTGGCGCCCGGCGACCTGGTCAGCCTGGAGCGGTGCGGCGAGGAGATCCTGGTGAACCGGATTCCGGTCCGGAGGTTCTACCAAAGGACGCTGGACGGGGTGCTGGAACTGGCCGGGTCGGGGTGGAAGAAACTTACCGGCAACGGCTGACGCTTTGCCGTTGACAGCAAAACTGGTGCAGGTATAGTGGGGAGCCCCAGGCGCCGCTATGCATCCCCCTTCAAGAGGAAGGCCGCTCCGGCCCGGCTTTTCGGGGGGGCAGCTTCGGTCATGTTCCGTCGTTGTGTGGTAAACTGCTTCACCTTTCACCTTTCACGGTTTTAGCGACGGAGACAGCTACCCCCTTGTCGTACGCCTTCATAAAAAGATTGACCGTGATAGCGCTTCCCGCGGCCCTGCTGGTCGCGGCCTTTGCCGCACTGCACCGGGTGCCGCTGCTTCCTGTTGCGCAGAGGGAGCTCGCCTTTTACGCCCCGTACCTGGCCCTGGCCGGCGGGCTCGGCCTGAGCCTTGCCTTCAGCCGGGGCCGGGTCTTCTTCGTTTTGCTCCTGGTCGGCCTTTTCTACCTGGTGGCCCGCAGTTTCCTGGCGCTCGGTGTGACCGAGCCGGTCCCGCGCGCGCTCTACCTCTGCTCGTCCGTCATCATCCCCGCGAACCTCTGTCTTTTCTGCTTCATGCGCGAGCGTGGCATCTTCACCCATGCCGGCCGGCTGCGTCTAGGCTTTCTGGCCGCCCAGGTTGGCGCCGTATTCTGGATCGCCCGTTTTCCGCAGGATTACGGAGCGATCCCGGACCTGATCGCGCGCCCCATGGTCGGGAGCCGTTTCCTCGCGGGGCTCGTGCTGCCGCAGTCGGCTCTGCTGCTCTTTCTCGGGGCCGGGCTGCTGGTCTCGATCCGCGCGCTCAAGAGGCGCTACCCGATCGACGTCGCCCTCCTCGGCACCCTGGTCGCGCTCGGGATCACCTGCAACCGGATCGGCACCGAGTTCGCCCCCGCACTCTTCGTCACCGCGGCCGTTCTGCTCCTCACCATCGGCGTGCTGCAGGACTCCCACAGCATGGCGTTTTCCGACGACCTGACCGGGCTTCCTTCCCGGCGGGCGCTGAACGAGCAGGTGATGGGGCTGGGCCGGCGCTACGTGGTGGCGATGCTGGACGTGGACCACTTCAAGCGCTTCAACGACACCTACGGGCACGACGTGGGGGACCAGGTGCTGAAGATGGTCGGGGCGAAGATCGCGGCCGTGAAGGGAGGGGGGAAGCCGTTTCGCTACGGCGGCGAGGAATTCACCGTCATCTTCCCGCGCAAGGGGTTGCAGGAGGTTGCCCCCCACCTTGAGGAGCTGCGCCAGTCGATCGGCAGCTACCAGCTCTGGATCAGGGGGACGGATCGCCCGAAGGAGCCCGATCTCGGCAAGGCCAAGCGCTCGAGCGGCGGAGGCGGCAAGGCGGTGTCTGTCACCATCAGCATCGGGGTGGCTGCCTCCGGCGACGAGATGAGGAGCCCGGCCGAGGTGATCAAGGCCGCGGACAAGGCGCTCTACCGCGCCAAGCAGCGCGGGCGCAACCAGGTCGCCAGCTGAGCAGGATTGGAGCCGGTTTTCAGCGGTGGGCACGGCCCACCCTACGCTATCTGATTGTTGACCTGGTTTTGTAAAGCGGAAATGGTTACGCGTGGATAAGACGTCCAGGCAGACAGCCTGATCTATTGAAATTAGCAACTGCTCGCTAAGCGAGCGAAGGAGTTAGGGCCGGCATGTTCCTGTTCAAGATACTCGGGGTTCTTTTTCTTCTTTTCATCGTCCTCTTCGTCGCGATAACGGTCGAGGAGAGCTTCTTCGGCGGCCGCCGCCGGCGGCGCCTGGAGCGAAAGGCGCGTGACGCCCAGCAAATCGGGAAACTCTAGCGGAAGTGCCGCTGCCACACCTCCGTTCCCCGCGCGGGGCAGGCTAGTCGGTGATTATTCAAGTCAACAATCGGATCGGCGGAGGATACCCGCCTGGGGTATCCCTGCAATACCGATTCTGTAGGGGCATCCCTTGCGGGTGCCCTGGGCGACAGCTGCCGGCGGGCACGGCTGCAGGAGTCAACGGCAGCTGAATAGTTGCAAACATAGGCAGACTGCTTGACTACCGCCCTTCCAAAATCTGGCTAATCTCCTGTCCATACAATCCCCTTGTTTTTAACTGTAATAGCTTGACATCTCATCATTAGTTGGGGTAGTTTAGTCTCCGCTAATGCCTCTTGTCTAATGCTTTCCTTGCCGCAAGTAGAGGCGAGACAGCTTACTGATCGTTTCTGCCCTTTTGCCGTGTGCTTATTCGAACTGTTATCCATCAGTAGATTTAAAGTGAGGTCGATATGTTGATCCAGGGTGCCTTCATGCATGTGAATGAGTCTGTGACCGCCGGCCAGTTCCTGAAATTCCTGGCTGATGAAGCTCCGTCTGGACATTATTTCGTGGCACAACCGCCGCCGGGAATCATCATGACTGCGGCCATAGACTGGCGGGTCGTCGTGCCCGACAATGACGCCGCCGGCTCCCTGGCAACTGCCCTCTGGAGTGGCTACGAAACAATGGTCAGGCCGCTGCGCAATGACGACATGGGGCGCAGCCCGCTGATCTTCATCCAGATCAAGAATCTGAAAGGCGAATGCGATCAGTTCACCATGGGAAAGGATGTCGATAAGAAGGACGGCTTTATGCACAGGGTGAAGGAGAGTGTGGCGATACTCTCTTCAAAGAACAAGGACGCTGCCCTTTTGCAGGAAATAGAAAGAACCAGTGGTTCCGATTACTGGGCGCAGGTAGTGTAGATCCGCATCTCCTCCCGAGAAAGTGAGGGGACATGCGAAGCAGGGCCGGGCCGAAAGTCGCTGATGTCAGTGCCGCTTGCCGGAGCCCACTCCCTTGCGGTAATTCTCCTTCCTCTAAAAGCTGATCTGCGAGCGCAGGGCGAGCGCCGTAACGGGATCGGTGCTGATCGACCCCGCCGGGTTGATCAGGTACTGAACCACGGGCGCTATGGCTATCCGATCAGTCACCTGAACCTTGTAATAGAGCTCGGCGAGCTTCTCCTGGGAGTCAGCGACCGCGCCGGCAGCCTGAATCTGGCCGTAAGCAAAGCCCAGGACGTCGTCCTTTCGCCCCGGCAGGAGGCCGGTGAGCTCCCCTCCAACGCTCCACGCCCTGCGGGTCGTGTAGGCTTCCCGGTCCCTTTGGCCGTAGCGGGCGAAGAGGGTCAGTGTGTCGGTTATCTGCTGGTCCAGGCTGAATCCGAAGCCGAAGGCGTTCTTCTGGCGGAGCTTATTGCCTTCGGGGACTCCGGTAGCCGGATTTATCACGGGAAGTGCGCCGTCCAGGCTGCCGTACACCCGGTAGTTCCCCTCACGTTCGGCGAGTCTCACCTTGTAGTCCAGCTGGGCAATGCCGAAGCCGTGGTCAAAGGCGTCCGCGCTGTCGGCGTCGCCGCTGCCGTATCCGAGGCTGAAAATGAGCGGTTCAGCGAGCTTGGCCTGGATCCTTGCTCCCGGTCCGATGTCGGGTGCGCCCAGTACCGCGGAATTGACGAACCCGCCGGACAGGAACTGGCTGTTTTCGTCATTCGCCACGGCGTTGGCGTCAAAATAGTTGGTAAGGTCGATCTTGCCGGCGGTAAGGATGAGGCGGTCGTTCCAGGCGGTGTGCTCCACCCAGGCTTGGCGGAACCTCACCCTGTCGCCGGTTGCGCCGGCCACGCCGTTCAGGCCGGAAAAAGTGGCGATCTTACTGTCGATCCCGTTCCCGCCGGTCGCTTCCACGTCGATCACCGCGATGGTGTTCTCGCCCACCTTGAAATTGAAGATAAGGTCGCCGCGGCCGACCACGTCGGCGTGATCCCTCGGCTTATTCCCTAGCGAACCCTGCACGACACCGATTAGCCCGCCGCTCAGCGCGATGTTCCTGGTGAGGGGGGTGAGCCTGGTCCCGAGTTCCTCGTTGCGCTGCTGGAAGGCACGGGTGTTGGCCAGGAGCATCTCGGCGCGCAGATCCTCCTTCAAATCGGCGATCAGCAGCAGGTCGGCCCTGTCGACCGCCGCCGGTCCTTCCTTCACCGCCGTTTGCGCCATTTTCTCGGTCAAAAGCACCAGAGCCGCCGCCAGGTCCATCCGGGTGCAGGAGGTTTTCCCCTCAGCGAAATCCTTGGAAAAGAGGCCCTCGACCCGGTACTTGTTTGCCAGACGCAGGATGTCCTGGCAGGCCTTGTGCTTTACTTCGACCTTCTCAGGGATGGGGGCCAGCTCCGGATGCATAGCAAAGGCCCCCGCCGATGGCAGGAATAGGCTCCCGAATAGAATAAGGCTCACAACTGACAGCTTTTTCATTTTCTGCATTCTCCCTGATGGTACGCGCACCGGATGCCCATTCATGAACGTATCGGCACGAGATGTTTATTGATGTGAATTCCTCGGTTGTGACATCCATTTTCAATCAATCGGCAGGGCAAAGGGGAAAAGGGGTCTTTCTCGGACCATCCCCTAAAGCGATACCACGCCCATGACTACCGTGCGTCGGGGTGGTCTGTGGGAAAGTTCCGGCTCTTTTGTTGGGCAGTTCGTTCAGTGGGAGATGGCGAAGGTGGAATTGAAAGTTGAAATCGTTTATAACCTTGGCCGGAGATGTTGTCAAGGAGAATCCCCGGGCTTTCCGCCAAGTTTATCTTGAACAGCGTCAATCTGTCGCTCGTGCTGCTTCGTCGAGGTGCCTCAGGCTCTTCTGGCACCGGAAAGGGTGAAACCGTCCGCCCTGCTCCATACCTGATGCGAAAATGTCGTCGGCCTGCGCCGTGGCACGGCAACCATCGGCTCGGCGTCACGCCCGCCCGCCTTGTGCTGCGTCGGGGCCTGCAGTTGGCCGTCGTCGTTGCGGGCATTCAGCTCGACGGCTGCCTTCAGCAGCCCAAGGCATAATGCCCCGATGGAGGCAGCCTCATTGCAGCAATCTTTATCTGCCTGGTCCAGCGGTTTCATGGGTCCTCCCTGCGGTGCTTGCACACGGGTTTTCCGCATATCAGCGGGAATGCAATTAGTGAATCTATCGTCGTATGTCGCCAGTTACTTGAGGGAAAAGCGCGGATGAAAATGAAGGGGCGATTCTGTTTGGGGTCGATGGCTGAAATTGGACGGATCTTTGACGCGGTGGGGCGCGGACTCGCAACTAATTCCGATGATGGGACTCAAGAATAAGTGAGGAGCTAAGGGACTAAGGAAGTCGGGACTCATAAAGTCATGAATCTAGCAGACTGGAGAGCTTGAAATGCTAGAGGAAATCGGGGGCAATCAATTGATGGCGGGGGTGTAGCTTCACTCCCTTCTTAGATGAGTACCTTGCGCCATACCTCGACCACGGTGCCGATGGTCCGCGTGCCGCTGTCGGGCCGAAAGGGGGCGTAGGCCGGGTTGTCCGGTGCCAGGTAGACATCGCTATCCTTCAGGCGGTACCTGCGGAGGATCGGTTCCCCCCAGCGGTTATTCACCAGAATGATGTCCCCGCTCTTTTTCTCACCGTCCGGCGTGAAGACCACCAGATCGCCGTCGCGGATCGTAGGTGCCATGAAATCCCCGTAGCAAACGATGGCGTAGCAACCCTCCGGAAGGTTGGGGACCGAGATGTAGCTGCGGGCTTCCCCGCACTCCTGGGGGAAACTTTCCGGAATCACTTCCAAAAGCGGCGCTCTACCTCCGGCCGGGGGGCAGGCTTTAACCGCGCTTTTGAATGTCTCGCCGGTGCCATGCTTGAGCCAGTCCGGATTTATCCGGTGGGTGTGGGTGAGGGCGATCAGCAGCGTGTTCGAAGGATGCTTCCTGCCGGTCTCGATGCCGCTGAGAAACCCTTGTACTATCCCAAGCGTGGCCGCGAACTCCTTTTGCGTCAGGCCCAAGGCAAGCCGGGCCTTACGGACCCGTGCCCCTGTGCCGGCGTGATATTCCCCTGATGTCATAATATCTCCGTGTAATGGATGGTGCCGCCGGGCATTGGTCTTGACATGTGCGGACAAGCTGCTATATTCCAGGCGCATTGAGCTGTCCAGCCGATGTGAGGGACTAGCCTAACAGTTCTGGCCCGCAGGTGCAACAAAAAAATTTCTCTGAGATATTTTGCGGGGGAAAGGGAATGGAGGGGACATGGAAGGGGCACATCACCGTTTGTTCGAGATTACGCAGTCTGTAAAAGGCGACCCCCTCGGAAATGCCTTGCTGGATGAGGTCTTGACGGCCTGTTTCGAGTACGTGCTCGGGAACGGGAGCGCTCTGGAAAGACTGGTTAGGGCCCTGAACCGGTTCAACAGTCATCTGGCTGGGTACGCCCCGCCGATTTCCACAGGGCTCTTCACAGGAACGCCGGAAGAGGTCTCGGCCTGGGCGGGGCAGTTGACCAGCGAGATCCTTGCCAACGGCGAGCATTGAGCTGCCGGCGGGAAAATTCCCCTTCACCGTTGCCAGGCACCTCACAAAATCGGCACTCAGGGCGCCGCCCGTTCAGTGTGACGCAGCGGGGGCCCTTCGCCTAATACGCCGGTGGCCCAGGCGAGGTTTACCAGCGAGACCTGGTAGTCGCGGCGGGCCTGGGCCAGGTTGCTCCGCGCCTGTACCAGGTTCAATTCTGCATCCTCTACCTCCAGCCTGATTTTCACCCCGAGTTGATACCCCTGCTCAGCCATGGCAAGGAGCCTTTCCGCCTGTTTCACGGTGCCGGTGAGCGCTGCCAGGATCTGCTGCGCCTCCGTCACGCCGAAGCCCGCAGTGCGAACCTCAAGCGATACCGTGTCGATCTGCTGCGCCTCCTCGAGCTCCCTGGTCCTCAGGTCGCTCCTTGCCTGCTGCACCTTCCCCGAGGTCTTGAAAGAGTCGAAGAACGGGAACGTGAGGAAGACGCCGACGTCCCACGCCGCACCGTCCCAGGTCGTTCCCGCCGCTTCCAGCTGGTGCCAGCCGACTCCCCCCTTGAGGTCGACCTTCGGCTTGTTTTCCGCGGCTGCTATTTTCACGAGTTCGTTGGAGATGCCGACCCGGTGGCGCAGGTCGGAGAGCTCCGGCCGCATCCTGCGCGCGGCGGCGAGCGACTCCTCGAACGGGGGGAGCGCGATCAGCTCCGGTTTCAGCGCTCCGACGACATCGATCTCGACCGGTTCCATGGCGAGCACCAGGCGCAGGCGCTCCTTTGCGGTCCGTATCTTGTTTTCGCCGCGGATCAGCTCGGGTCTGGCATTGTCGGCCGCGACCAGCGCCGCGAGCACATCGTAGTCGGTGGCGACCCCGGCTGAGAGCTTTTTCTGGGCCTCCCCCAGATGCCGCTCCTTTTGCTGCAGGTTGGAAGTAGCAAGTTCCAGCAGTTCCTTGGCGAGTAGCACGTCGTAGAAGTCGACGCTCACGTCCCGGAGCGCCGCCTGCTGGTAGATGTGCAACTGGTCCTCGGCGGTCTTGAGCCCTTCCTTGGCGCCGCGGATCGCGGCCCCGACCTTCCCCCAGCTGAAAAGTGTCTGGGTCAGCCTAAGATCGATCACGCGCGTCTGCTGCCCGGTTATCCCCCCCATCAGGACGCTCTGGCTGTTGTCCCTGGTGTAGGCTGCGGAGGCGTTCAGGGAGAGGGCGGGGAGGGCCGCGGCGCGCTCCTCCAGGTATTTCCCCTGGACCAGACTGCCGTAGGCGCGTGCCTTCTGGATGTCCCGGTTCTGGTCCATGGCGATGGCGAGCGCCGCGTCGAGGGTGAGCGCCCTGGCTGCCTCGGCCCGGCAGGTGCCGGGGGGGAAGGAGACGGCCAGGAGGAGGCAAAAAACGAGGGGAAACCTCCCCGTTGCTTTTTCTAAGGTTCGAAGTGTCATCATCGGTCCGGGCCGCTCCTTCGCCGTACGTCTGGTCGCCTCGTGGGCGGTTCCGTTTTTTTCTTCCAGCATGATTTTCCCCGCGCTACTCATGTTTCGCTTTCCTCCCCCAGGTCCGCTTCAGCCAGGCGCCCAGGTCGTCCAGCACCGTGTACATGACCGGCACCACGAGGAGCGTCAGTACGGTCGAGGTCAAGAGACCGCCGACGACCGCCCGCGCCATCGGCGCGCGCATCTCGGCGCCGCTTCCGATCGCCAGAAAGAGCGGCATCATGCCGAAGATCATGGCGAGGGTCGTCATGACGATGGGACGAAGCCTGGTCCGTCCCGCCTCGACGACCGCGTCGAAGCGGTTGCGGCCGCGCCCCTGCAGCACCTTCGCGTAGTCGACGAGCAGAATGGCGTTCTTGGTGACCAGCCCCATCAGCATGATGAGGCCGATGAGCGACATGATGTTCACCGTGTCACCGGTGAGCTTCAGCATCCCCGCCATGCCGACGATGGAGAGCGGCAGGGAGAGCATGATGGCAAAGGGCTCCAGGAACGACTCGAACTGCGCCGCCAGGATCAGGTAGACGAAGATGATGGCGATTATGAGCGATTCCGCCATGTAGCCGAACGACTCCGCCATGTCCTCCGCCTCGCCGGAGAAGCCGACCGTGTAGCCGGGCTGCATCGGGACCCTGGCGGCCGCCTCCTTAACCTTTTGCACCGCGGTCCCGATCGGGACGCCGTCCAGGTTGGCGCTGATGGTGACCAGCCGGGAGAGGTCGCGCCGGTTGATCTCGGAGGGGGTGTTGCTCACGTCGTAGCTCGTCAGGTTCGCGAGCGGCACCAGGGTGGTGCCGCCGCCCTTGACGACGGAGAGCTTCAGGTTTTTCACCTGATCCGGGTCCCGTCGCAGGCTCTCCGGGAGCCTGACACGGACGTCGACCGCATCCCCGTCCTCGTCCTCGTAGGTTGAGACCGCCTCGCCCCCGACCAGGCGCGACACGGTGCTGGCGATGTCGTTCGTGGTTACCCCCGCGTCCTGCGCGCGCGCCCGGTCCACCGTCATCCGGTACTCGGGGATGTCCTGCTCCAGCGTCACCTCCAGGTCGACCAGCCCCGGAATCCGGTAGATCTCCTTCTTGAGCGCCGCGGCATAGCGCTTCAGGGTCGGGATGTCCTCCCCCTTCAGGTTCACCTGGAGCGGCTTCTGGGCGCCGCCCATGTCGCCCACCCGCTCGATGGAGATGGCGACCCCCGGGACCTTCTGGAGCCTGGAGCGGAACTCCTGTTGCACCTGGTCCTGGCTCCTGCTCCTGAGCGCCTTTTCCTTCAGCTTCACGTAGAGGGAGCCGTCCCGGACCGTGCCGCTGTCGCCGGCGCCGATCGAGGCGTAGGTGTGCTCCACCTCGGGAACCTTCGCGACCGCGGCGAGCATCGCCTGCAGGCGGCCCTCGCTCTCCGAGATGCTGGCGTCGGGGGCGGTCTTGAAGGTCACCTGGAACTCCCCCTTGTCCGCGGTGGTCATGAAGGAGGACTCCAGGGTGGAAAAGATCACGATCCCGACGACGAAGGAGGCAAACGCGAGGCCGAGCACGCTCTTCCTGTGGTTAAGGGCCCAGGCGATCAGCTTCTTGTAGCGGTCCGCCCAGGCGTCGAAACGGTCGTTGAAGCGGTCCAGGTAGCGCGCCAGCCCCTTTCTCCTACCCTTGAGCGCGATGGCCGGGTCGTGCCAGCGCGAGGAGAGCATCGGGTCGAGGGTGAAGGAGACGAAGAGCGACACCAGCACGGCAAAGGCGACCGTCATGCCGAACTGGAAGAAGAAGCGCCCGACGATGCCGCGCATGAAGGCGACCGGGACGAAGACGGCGATGATCGACATGGAGGTGGCGAAGACGGCGAGGCCGATCTCGGAGGTGCCCTGCTTCGCCGCCGTCATGTGGTCCTCGCCGTGCTCCAGGTGCCGGACGATGTTCTCCCGCACGACGATGGCGTCGTCGATCAAAAGGCCGATGGCGAGCGAGAGCGCCATCAGGGTCATCACGTTGAGCGTCATCCCCATGGCGTTCATGATGATGAAGGAGGAGATCACCGAGATCGGGAGCGTGAGGCCGGTGATGACGGTGGAGCGCCAGGAGTTGATGAAGCAGAAGACGATGATGACGGTCAGGAACCCGCCGATCAGCATGGTCTCCTTCACGTCGGCGAGCGACTCGCGGGTCGGTATCGAGGCGTCCCGGACCATGGAGAGCTCGACCCCGGCGGGGAGCTCCTTCTGCAGCTTGTCGACGCTCTTCCTAACCCCGTCCACCACCTGGACCATATTGGCGCCGGACTGCTTCAGGATGTCCAGCGCCACCGCCGGCTCGCCGTTCACCAGGGCGAGCGAGCGCTGCTCCTGGGCACCGTCGGTGAGCTCGGCCACCTCGGAGAGGGTGATGCCGCGGCCGCCCCTCTCGGCGATCACCATGTTGCGGAACCCCTCGACCCGGTCCGGCTTGCCGGAGATCCTGATCGGGTACTCGTTTCCTTCCTGGGTGAGCCGTCCCAGCGGGGTGTTGACGTTCTCGGATCTCAAGCCCGAGACGACCGCGTCTATGCCGAGGCCAAGCGCCTCGAGCCTGACCGGGTCGATCGTTACGGTCACCTCGCGCTTGGCCTGGCCGATCATGTCCACCTTGCCGACGCCGGGGACGTTCTCCAGCCGCCGCTTGATCTTCTTGTCAACGAGCGTGGTGAGATCCTTCGTGCTCATCCCCTTCCCCTTGACGGCGAGGGAAACCACCGGCATGGCGTTCATGTCGAGCTTCTGAATGATCGGTTCCTCGATCGCGGCGGGGAGGTTGCCCCGAATAGCGCTGATCTTCGCGCGCGCCTCCTGGGAGACCTCGTTGATCTTCTCCTCCAGGCGGAACTCGACGACGACGGTGGAGACGCTCTCGCGGGAGTAGGACATGACGTGCTTCACGCCGGCGATCTGGTTCACCGCCTCCTCTATCTTCTTGGAGACCTCGCGCTCGATGCTTTCGGGGGAGGCGCCGGGGAACTTGGTGACGATGGAGATGACAGGTATCTCGACGCTCGGGAACATCTCCACCGAGAGGCGCCGGTAGGAGAAGAGCCCGAGGGTGACCAGCGCCAGCATGAGGACCGCGGCGAACACCGGGCGTTTTATGGAGAGATCGGACAAGATCATGGTCTGTTTCCTTTTCCTGACTGCATCAGTCTTTCTCTTTGGACCCTTGGATGAGATTCCCGTAGGAGCGTCCCTCCTGGGCGCGATAATCGCGGCAGGAATGCGGCTCCTACGGTAGGGCGGAGGATTGCCGGGAATCCGGTTTCCTTCTGCGGGTCCAGTCCTACTTGACGGAGGCCTTGGCGGCCGTGACCTTGTCGCCGTCCTTGATGTTGAAGCCGCCGCGGCTCACCAGCTGTTCCCCGGGCTTAAGCCCCGAGGCGATCTCCACCAGTTCGCCGGAAATGGCGCCGATCCCGACCTCGCGCCTTCGCGCCACGCCGCTCTGCACCACGAAGAGCGATCCCGTGTGTTTTTCCAGGTCCAGTGCGGAGAGGGTGCCGCGCGGCACCTGGATCACCCCGCTCCGGGAGCCGGTGACGATCTTCCCCTTGGCGAAGAGTCCCCCCTTGAGCTGCTCCGGCACGTTGGGCACCTCGGCGATCACCTTCAGGGAGCGGTCCGCTTCGGTGACGGAGGGGTTAATGAACATGACCTTGCCGGTGAAGTTCTTTCCCGGGGCTCCGTCCGACGTGAACTGGACCGGCTGGCCGAGCTTTACCGCCGCCATCTGCGAGGAGGGGATCGTGAAGGTCAGGTTCATGACCCGGTTGTCGACGATCCGGAAGATCGGCTTGCCTG
>Ga0209125_1002011_pt1 | contig 16912 bp, 13 predicted proteins | sample BarGraIncub1131A_FD_184503 | JGI IMG/M metagenome (GOLD analysis project Ga0209125, IMG submission 184503) | Arctic peat soil microbial communities from Barrow, Alaska - Barrow Graham LP Incubations 11-31A (SPAdes) (version 2) | ecosystem: Environmental > Terrestrial > Soil > Wetlands > Peat...
GAGGAAAAAACATGAAGAAATTTCTGGCTATGGTTATGACAGCAGTCATGCTCGCCGGTTCACTTGCACTTGCCGGGTGTTCCAACTCGACAACCAAGACAACCTCAGCATCGGCAGCGGACGCAATAACTGCAGCAACTACCGCGGCAGCAACAAGCGCTGATGCAACAACAGCAGCAGGCACAACAACAGCAGCAGCTGCAGCAGGCGAAGTCCTGAAAGTCGGTGTACTGTACATTTCCCCTAAAGATGACGGCGGATATTCACAGGCTCATGCAGAAGGCATTGCTCAGGCAGTCAAAGCTCTGGGCGACAAGATTCAGGTTGTTGAACTTGAGAATGTCAATGATACAGATGCCCAGGCAACAACTACCGCAATTGATAATCTTGTCAGCGAGGGCTGCAAGCTTATCTTTACAACAAGTTACGGCTATATGGAGCCTACTGCTGCCGCCGCAGCAAAGTATCCCGATGTTAAATTCTGCCATTGCTCCGGCTACACCACAAACGATACTAACATGGATGCATATTTTGGTCAGATCGAGAGCGCACGTTACCTTGCAGGAATCGTTGCCGGTCTTATGACAACTTCCAACAAGCTTGGATATGTTGCAGCTTTCCCGATCCCGGAAGTTATCCGCGGAATCAACTCATATACTCTTGGAGCAAAGTCTGTTAACCCTGATGTTACAGTCAGTGTTGTCTGGACCAACACCTGGTTTGATATGGACAAGGAAAAGGCTGCTGCCGAGTCACTGCTTTCTCAGGGCGTAGATGTTATGGCTCAGCACCAGGACTCTCCTGCTGCCATTACAGCTGCAGAGACAGCAGGCAAGTTTGCAGTCGGATACGACCTGTCTTATGCAGGCGCTCCGAAAGCCTACCTTACAGCACCGCTCTGGAACTGGGGAACATACTATACATACAAGATCCAGCAGGTTCTTGACGGCGGATGGAAGATCGAAAATTACTGGGGCGGAATGAAAGAGGGCGTTGTCAAACTTGATACACTTTCTCCTCTTGTTTCAGAAGATGCAAAGGTTGCTGTTGAGGCTGTTATGGATAAAGTTACTTCTGAAGGCAACGCATTTGTTTTTGCAGGACCCATTAAGGATCAGACCGGTACAGTCAAGGTTGCTGCCGGTGAGAGCCTCAGTTATGGTGACCAGATGGGCATGATGTGGTTCGTTGAGGGCGTCGTCGGAGAAATCCCGGCATCCTGATAATTTAGTTAAACAGCATAATGATGATTTCGCGGCATCCCGGTTCGCACCGGGATGCCGCGAAATGTTCGAAAAGCCAAATATGGGGTTATAAAATGAGTGATAGAATACCAACCACCCCGAAGCTTGCATTTTCAATGCAGGGAATTAGCAAGTCATTCGGTTCTGTACATGCAAATGATCAAATTGATTTTCAGGTACAGCAAGGCGAAATACATGCGCTTTTGGGCGAAAACGGTTCGGGAAAGAGCACGCTGATGAATATTCTGTCCGGCATTTATAAGCCGGACGCCGGAACGATTGAAGTTAACGGCGAAATAAGAATATTCCATGCTCCGAAAGATTCGATAGCTTGTGGGATAGGAATGGTGTATCAGCATTTTATGCTTGCTGAACCTTTGACGGTTGCTGAAAATATTGCAGCAGGTTCGTCCGGATTTTTTTTGAATCACAAAAAAGAAAGTACCGCGATCCGTGCATTTTCCGAAAAATTCGGCATGGAGATTGATCCTGAAAAGCCGGTAGTCCAATTATCCGTCAGCGAAAAACAGACGGTTGCCATTTTGAAGGTTCTTTATCACGGCGCCAAAATTCTGGTGCTTGATGAACCGACGGCCGTCCTGACTCCGCAGGAAATTCAAAAGTTATTCAACGTTCTGCGTAAGATGCGCGAGAATGGCTGTTCGGTTGTGTTTATCAGCCATAAGCTAAACGAAGTAATGGAGTTATGCGATCGCGTAACCGTACTTCGAAAAGGGAAGAGTATCAAGACATATAATATTGCGGATACCGATGCCCATGATCTTGCCGACAAAATGGTAGGCAGAAAAGTGGATCTTTCGATTGACCGCCCGATGCCCTGCTGCGAAATGGACGGATGCATTCGCGTTGAAAATCTCACTGTTAAAAATGCAGAAGGACATATGAAGCTTTCCGATATTTCTTTCGGTCTTTGTCAGGGCGAAATATTGGGGGTGGCAGGACTGGCCGGAAGCGGACAGAAGGAGCTTTGCGAAGCAATAGCGGGTATTATTCCTTCTGAGAAAGGTAAAATTTTCTTCCGGGGAACGGAAATTACCGGTAAGTCACCCAGAGAAATTATCAGAATGGGTGTGTCGATGAGCTTTATTCCCGAGGATCGTCTGGGTATGGGACTTGTTGCTTCTATGGATATTGCTGACAATATTTTGCTGAAAGATTATTCTTTTCAGAAAGGGCCGTTTTTGAAGACAGCCGAAGTAAGGATAAAAGCAGAAAAAATTGTTAAAGATCTGGAAATAAACACTCCCGGCATTTTCCATCCGGTCAGAAAATTATCCGGCGGCAATATTCAGAAAGTTATCCTCGGAAGGGAAATCAATCTGAACCCGAAGCTGCTGATTACGGCCTATGCGGTACGCGGACTTGATATTAATTCTTCATACACAATTTATAACCTGCTGAACGAACAAAAGAAAAAGAATGTTGCGATTCTTTACATTGGGGAAGATCTAGATGTTCTGCTTGAGCTGTGCGACAGAATAATGGTGCTGTGTGCAGGCGAGATCACGGGCATTGTTGATGCAAGAACGGTAACAAAGGAAGATCTTGGTCAGATGATGTCCGGTACAAGACTCAAAGAACTCAAAGGGGTGGGCGAGTATGTTTCGAATAGCTAAAAAGGACGAGCTTCCGAAATGGAAGGTGATTCTTGTAAGATTTGCTTCGATCCTGTTCGGAATCTTTCTTTCGGGACTTCTGATTGCAGTGTTGGGATTTGATCCGTTTGCTACTTTTTCGGCACTTATAATCGGGGCCTTTGGATCAGCAAATGCACTTACCAATACAATTACGATTGCGATACCGCTGGCAATCACAGCACTTGGTCTTGCCATTGCGTTCCGAATGAAATTCTGGAATATCGGCGGAGAAGGCCAGATCATTATGGGCTGTGTTTTCGCAACGTTCGTCTCGCATAACATGCCTGAAAGTACACCCGGGTTAGTCCTTATTCTGCTGATGGGAGCCGCGGGCTTTTTGGGCGGTGCAATCTGGGCGATGATTCCCGGATTTTTCCGCGTGTTTTCCCGTACTAATGAGACTCTTTTTACACTGATGATGAATTACATTGCCCTTTCGATTGTTCAGTTTCTGCATTATGTTTTATGGCGCGATCCTGCCGCCAAGGGATTCCCCAAAATCAAAGCCATTCAGTTACAGGCCCATCTTCCTGTGCTTTTTGGTGTCCATATCGGATGGATAGTCGCCCTTGTACTGGCAGTTATTGTATTTCTTCTTATTCGCAAAACGAAACTTGGATATGAAATCCGTGTTGTCGGAGAGAGTGCGCCGACGGCAAATTATGCCGGCATGAACGTTAAAAAGGTTATGCTTACGGGAGTAATCTTATCCGGCGGAATTGTGGGTCTGGCCGGTATGGTCAAGCTGGCCGGGTCTGTATATACATTGTCTCCGGCCATCACTGGAAATGCAGGCTTTACAGCTATTGTAATCGCCTGGCTTTCCGGACTTTCCGCACCGATCATTTTGGTTGTATCTGTTCTTATTGCCGCCCTTGAACAAGGCGCCCAGGTAATTCAAATCAAGCTTAATGTTCCCTCTGCTGTAGCCGCTATTATTCAGGGTATGATTCTTATGTCTGCCTTAGGCGGGGAATTTTTCCTCAGATATAATATTATAAGAGATAAAAAGAAAAGCAAAACGCTTCCTCCCAAAGAAGATTCATTGAAAAGTGTATCTGATAGTTCCGGTGATTCTATTTTGAAAGGAGATGCGTAAATGGACATGAATTTTATTGTCGCAACATTTATTGCATCCGCTATCGCATATAGTGTTTCTTTGCTCCTGGGTACCCTCGGAGAACTTCTGACAGAGCGGGCAGGACACTTAAATCTTGGCGTCGAAGGAATGATGCTGATGGGCGGGGCATGCGGATATGTTGTTTCAGTCCGCACTCAGAACCTGGGACTGACTTTGCTGGCTGCCATGCTTGGGGCAGGTGTAGGAGCTATGTTATATGCGATTCTCACAGTAACGCTTCGCGCCAATCAAAATGTTTCCGGTCTGGCACTTACTACCTTCGGTGCCGGCCTTGCCAACACCCTCGGAAGTACCGTTGCCAACACAAATACGCCTGAAAATATCACTGCTTTCTTTTCCTATCATCCATTTGAACTGCAAAATGTCACAAATCCGTTTGTCAGCTTTATTAACATTGCATTTTTATCGCATGATGTTTTCATTTACTCCGCTTTGGTGCTGGCAGTCATATTGACTGTATTTCTTTTCAAGACCAAAGAGGGGCTGGCACTTCGTATGGTTGGAGAAAACCCCGGGGCAGCCGACGCTTCCGGCCTTATGGTCACTCGAATCAAGTATATGTATATTGTGATCGGAGGCATGCTCTGCGGGTTGGCTGGACTGTATATACCGCTGGTGCTGCAGCGCACATGGCATTCCGATATCACGGCAGGCAAAGGCTGGATTGTCGTTGCCCTTGTTATTTTTGTACGCTGGCATCCCATTAAGGCAATCGGCGGAGCATTTGTATTCGGGACGCTTACCATTGTCGGCTTATCCATTCAGCAGTTTCCGCAGCTGTCATCCATGATCATTTTTAATCAGTATATTATGGTTATGTATCCATATATCCTAACGGTCGTTGTTCTGGTTATTACTTATTCCAGAAAGAAGGCATGGCGCGGGCCAAGCGCAATCGGCAACTCGTATTTCCGTGAAGAGCGGTAATCGAGCGATTGTGGTATAATTAGCCGATAGAATTTTATTGGATGGAGGATTACGTTGGGCAACGATGTTATGGCTGAAATCATAAATTTTGTCCGGGAAATCTTCGCGGGCTTTAACAGCGGTATCCTTTTTTTTGGCGGGCCTATTGATATTTTTCGCTATGTAATAGATATTCTTCTCATTGCGTTTCTTATATACAACATGATTCGAATCCTTCGTGAGACAAGAGCCTGGCAGCTGTTAAAGGGAGTTCTCCTGATCGTAATTGTTGCAATGTTCTGTAGTCTTCTTGGACTTGAGATGGTTGGCTTCATTTTCAATAAAATACTATACATTGTTGCTCTGGCTTTTGTAGTTATTTTCCAGCCGGAGCTTCGACGTGCACTGGAAACGGTCGGACTAAGGTCCTTCACTTCTTTCACCAATGCCTTTTCTTCTGAATACCAGGACCCGCAGCATCAATTGTCGCGGATGATCGATCAAGTTGTTGATGCATGTGTGAAAATGGCCAAAGCCTATACAGGGGCCCTGATTATTTTCGAGCGCGAATCCAAGCTTGGTGAACTTCTTGATCAGGAAAATGCTGTTAAACTTGATTCTTCCGTAACGGACACCATGCTGCAATCCATTTTCTATAAGGGGTCGCCCTTGCATGATGGTGCTATTCTGATACGCAACGGTAGAATAGCGGCTGCCAGATGTCATATTCCTTTAGCCGATAATTACCATATTCGTGAGGATTTAGGAACACGGCATCGTGCGGCTATCGGAGCAAGTGAAATGGGAGATGCAATTTCGATTGCTGTATCCGAAGAAAGAGGAACAATTTCCATTGCACTCGACGGCTGCCTTTATATCATGCAGAATGGTGAAGATCTGCGCAGCAATCTGCAATACCTGCTTGGCGTGACAGGCGTTTCAAATAAATTCGGACAAAGAATGAAATCCAGAAATTCAAAATGGTTCAGGAAAAATTTTTCTTCTACTAAGCCAGCTTCCGGGAATACGGATGAGACGGATTCAACCGACAGCCAGTTTCCCCCAAAAGAAATGTCCGGAAAAGCTGTTATCTGTTCGGTTCCTCAGAAAGAATATGTGATTTCGCCAACAGGGGAAAATCGGGACCTGCCGGTAGCAGCACGCCTTGCATCAGCAAAGGCCTTAAGGATGAATCACCTGCAGAAAATTTTCCTGTTTCTGTTATCCCTGCTTATTTCAGTAGGATTGTGGATGTACATTCAGATTACCAGCAATCCGATTGCTGAAAAATCATTTACTATTCCGATAGTCAGCCAGAATGCAGGCATACTTGAAAACCGCAATTTGAGCGCTATTTATCCGGTATCAAGTGTAACAGTCAATATAGTCGGAAGAAAAAATACGATGGATTCTTTTACAGAAGCAGACATCAAGGCCTACATTGATTATTCGAGCATTACTACTACCGGTGTTGCGGAGCTTCCGATAGATATATCATCGGATAACTCCGAATATTTCCGGGTAACAAGTCAGAGTAAGGAATCTATAAAGGTGAATGTCTTTAACCCGAACGGTTAAGTGTTCATTATTTCCCGCAGTGGGTATATTTATTTGTGTATGGAGAAATTTATGAAAAGAATGTTTGGAACAGATGGAGTAAGAGGGATAGCAAACAAGGAATTGACGCCGGATCTTGCTTACAGGCTTGGTGTCGCAGGTGCAATGATACTTGCCGGCGATACGAGTCACAAACCAACGATTCTGATCGGGTGCGATACGAGAATTTCATGCGGTATGCTTGAAGCTGCTTTAACTGCAGGGATTTGTTCTGCCGGTGCAGATGTTTTTCTCTGCGGTGTGGTTCCTACCCCGGCCGTTGCGTATCTCACTTCAAAATATAAATGCGAAGCCGGAATCATGATCTCTGCTTCTCATAATTCTTATGAGTATAATGGAATAAAGTTTTTCTCAGGAAATGGATTTAAGCTGCCTGATGATACGGAAGATGAAATCGAGGCAGTGGTCCGCGCATATGACGAAAGTGCATTCAAGCGTCCGCTCGGAGGTCAGATAGGTCAGAGAATATTCATGAAAGAAGCTGCACATGAGTATGAAGAACATATCAAGAGAAGACTCAGCGTTGATCTTTCTAATTTGAAGATTGCAATTGACTGTGCGAATGGTTCAGCCAGCGCAATCGCTCCGGATTTGTTTAAGGACCTGGGGGCTACAATATTTGTGACCAGTAATCAGCCGGACGGACTGAATATCAATCGAAACTGCGGCTCAACCAGTATGGGAAACCTTCGTGACCTGATTCGCCGCGAAGGCTGTGATATTGGTCTCGCCTTTGACGGAGATGCGGACCGTCTGCTTGCTATGGATGAATACGGAATTCCGGTTGACGGCGACGCAATTCTTGCCATTATCGGATTGGATATGAAGGAAACCAAAGAACTTAAATCCGATACGATCGTTGTAACGGTTATGAGTAATCTGGGTCTTGATATTATGGCCACGGAGAACGGTCTTAGCCTGGAGAAGACGAAAGTCGGAGACAGATATGTTTTGGAAAAAATGCTTGCAGGAGGGTTTAATCTCGGCGGCGAGCAGTCAGGCCATGTTATTCTGCTTGACCATTCAACAACAGGAGACGGCATCCTGACGGCCCTTGCGCTTTTGCGTGTCCTTGTCAGAAGAAAAAAGCCTCTTTCCAAGATAGCAAATGTGATTTCAGTGCTTCCGCAGGTTCTCAAGCCGGCCCGTATCCCCGAAGATAAGAAACATAAGGCGCTGGAAGACAAAGACCTGATTGCAGTTATTAAGAAATATGAGAAGGCCCTTGATGGCCGCGGACGAATTCTTGTACGTGCTTCCGGAACAGAACCAATGATCCGGGTAATGATCGAAGGGGAAGATCTGACAGAAATCAACGCTATGGCAGAACATCTTGTTGAACTAATTGTTGCAAGGTACGGTGCATAAAAGACATAAATATTCAGCAAAACAAAAGGAGAGAAATGTATGTGTGGAATTGTAGGATATATTGGAGAAAAAGATGCTTTACCCATTCTGATAAGTGGATTAAAGCGTTTGGAATACAGGGGATATGACTCTTCAGGGGTAGCATTTCTGCAGGACGACACATTAAAAGTAATCAAAAAGCAGGGCAGACTTAAAATTCTGGAGGATCTTCTTGTTGAAGAGGGCTATCTTGATTCGGAAAATGCTCCGCTCACCCAAAAGAACATCCATATGGGTATCGGACATACCCGATGGGCAACACACGGTGCACCAAGCGATGAAAATTCTCATCCGCATCTTTCCAACAGCGGCCGGCTCTGTGTCGTTCATAATGGTATTATTGAGAATTATATCGAACTAAGGCTGCATCTTATAGAAAAAGGTTACACATTCCTGTCAGAGACAGATACAGAAGTCATAGCGCATCTGATTGAGTTCCACTATCTTACAAACTGTAATAATGATCTGTTTTATGCTGTTCAGACGACTCTTCTGGAAGTGGAAGGATCCTATGCACTTGGGGTTCTCTGTACTGACTACCCGGATACTATTATTGCTGCCCGTAAAGACAGCCCGCTTGTCATAGGAGTTGGAGACGGAGCTAATTTTATCGCTTCAGACATTCCTGCTCTCCTTCCGCATACACGTGAAGTCCTGATAATTGAGGATAATGAAATCGTTGTTCTTTGCAAGGACTCTGTCAAGCTTTACGGGATCCACGGCAACAAGATTCAAAGGGACACTATCCATATCAACTGGGATGCTGAAGCCGCTGAAAAGGGCGGATACGAGCACTTCATGATGAAAGAGATGTATGAGGAACCAAAAGCTGTCCGTTCAACTGTAGGACCTCATATCCGCAGCGGTAAAATCTTTTTCGAGAAATTTCCTTTGACAGCAGAACAGATAAAGGCAGCGAGTAATATTCACATTATTGCCTGCGGAACTGCTTATCACGCCGGCTGTGTCGGACAATATGTTTTCGAAAAGCTCTGCCGTATTCCGGTCATTGTTGATGTAGCATCGGAATTCCGTTACAGGGATCCGCTGATTGATGACAGATCACTTGTAATTATCATCAGCCAGTCAGGTGAAACACTGGATACACTGGCCGCCATGCGCGAAGCAAAAACCCGCGGGGCATCGATTATTGCAATAGTCAATGTTGTCGGCAGCTCCATTGCCAGGGAAGCCGATTATGTCCTTTACACCAATGCCGGTCCGGAAATTGCCGTTGCATCGACTAAGGCATATAATACGCAGTTATCATGCGTGTACCTCCTTGCCTTTGAGATGGCTCATATGATAGGCAAAATCACGGAGGAAGAATACGGATACTACCAGGATCAGCTCATGAAAATCCCGGAAATGATTGCTGAGGTTCTGGAACGGCAGTCGGAAATTCAACGCTTTGCATCCCAGCACTTTAATGCAGAAAGCATTTTCTATATCGGCCGCGGACTCGATTATGCGCTTTCGATGGAGGCATCCCTCAAACTCAAAGAAATATCCTACATTCATTCTGAGGCATATCCGGGCGGGGAACTCAAGCACGGAACCATCGCGCTCATCGAAAAAGGCACACTTGTCATATGCCCGCTTACGCAGGATGCACTCATGGATAAGATGATTTCCAACATACAGGAAGTCAAGGCAAGAGGAGCTGTTGTTCTGGGCATCACAACAGAAAAACAGACCCGTGCTGCAGATGTCTGTGATCAGATATTCTATATACCTGATGTGGATCCGCTTCTGGCACCGATTGTTGCCGTGACGCCCTGCCAGCTCTTTGCTTACTATATGTCTGTATATAAAGGCTGCGACGTGGATAAGCCGAGAAACCTTGCGAAAAGCGTAACTGTGGAATAGAAGAGAGCTACTTTTTGCCGGCTTTCTCATTCTCAAGGACATCGCGGTAATGAGAGAGGAGCTGCTGTTGATCTACCGGCAGTTCCGGATACTCCGGGTCGATTTTGCGCAGTGTATCCAGAAGGATTTCTGTCACCAATGCACGTGCGAACCACTTGTTGTCGGCCGGCACGACATACCACGGGGCATTTTCGGTTGAAGTATTCCGGATCATATCCTCGAACGCTGACTGGTACTCGGGCCAAAGCTTGCGTTCTTCAAGATCGCCTGCGCTGAATTTCCAGTTCTTGGACGGATCTTCAATCCTGTCAAGAATTCGATTCTTCTGTTCATTTTTTGAAACGTGCAGGAATATTTTTATTGGGATAATTCCATTCTCAAAAAGATAGCGTTCAAAATTGTTAATCTGGCGATAACGCTTTTCCCAGATGCCACTATTGACGCAGTCCTTTGGGAGCGGCTGACTTTGCGGCAGATTGTGGACTTTGGCTACGAGTACTTCTTCGTAATGGGAACGATTGAATATGCCGATATTCCCGCGCTGCGGAATTTCTTTTGCAATTCTCCAAAGATAATCATGGTCAAGTTCGTTGATGGAGGGTGCCTTAAAACAAACAACCTGGCAGCCCTGCGGATTAAGTCCGCTGGTTACATGCTTGATGGTACCGTCTTTGCCGGCTGCATCCATAGCCTGAATAATAAGAAGAACGGCATGCGTATTCTGAGCATATAATTTATCCTGGAGGGCTGCGATTTCTATAATTTTATTACGCATTTCCTCTTCCACCTGAGGCCTGTCTGATTCCGTGTAGTGTGATGTGTCATTGCATTTTACATCAGACATGTGGAAATCTTTACCGCTACTAAAACAATAAGCTGCTGTTTTCATGATTTTACCTCCTTCACATAATCGTACTATTCATTGTAGCTGTTTCATAAAGCCGATGTAAAGATGTTGACAGCGAAAGAATGTCTGTTATATCATGTGTATAACAGTTGCCATATATACAAATATGTTGAAGGGGAGGCGTCAAAAATGCTCCTTTCTGTGGATTTTGAAAATGAAATGCCTATTTATATGCAGATTTATGAACAGATTGTCCTTGCTATTTCCAACGGCAATCTTGTGCCGGGAGAAGCGCTGCCGTCTGTCCGCAGTTTATCAGCGGATATCGGCGTAAATATTCATACAGTCAATAAGTCATATGCCATCCTGCGGGATGAAGGATATTTGAAGATGAGCCACAGGTCCGGGGCTACCGTATCCATGATGATGCCTGACAAATCCCTGATCATTGCTTCCATGGAGGACCGGCTTCGTCAGCTTTCTGCACAGGCGGCCGCTCATGGTATTGGACATCATGAATTTGTAAGGATGGCGGAAAACGCCTATATAGAAGCATCAGGGAAAAGTTAGCCGTTGAACACGGAATTTCAAAGTAAGCCGGTGATGATCGCGTTAAGTCGAAGCAAACCAGAGAAATCAGGAGACAACATGAATGGAAAACCTATCTGAAATGTATTTTTTTATTTTCGCACTAAGTGAGGCAATCTGTCTGGCTACCGGCATTCTTCTGTCGATTCTACCGCATATCACAAGAAAGAGCCTGCTTTTTGGAGTGAGAATTCCTGATGCTGCAAAAAGTGATCCTGGTGTCATACATTTGAAACGTATCTACACTTCGATTATGATCGGCGCTACAGTCTGGGTCCTTGCGGCCGGTGCATGGCTGTATTTTGTCAGGCCGGACAGCGCATTTCTTCTTTCTTTATATCAGCCTACCATTCTTCTGGCTGCACAATTAGCAGTTTTTATCCCCTTGTGGAAGAAATCAATAAAGATCAAGGCTGACAATGGATGGAAGGTTCACAACATTGGAACTTCACAGACGGCTTCAGCCAGTGTGAAAGGCCGCCTTAAGGAAATGCCGCGTGGTTGGTATGTCATTTGCACGGCACTTTGTGTACTGGCGGTTATTTCGGGCTTAGCTGTGTATCCGTCCATGCCCGAAACTATTGTTACTCATTGGAACGGCAATATGGAAGCGGACGCCTGGGCTGCCAAGTCCCTGATGGATGTTTTTTTCATGCCGCTGATCGCTTTTGGGATGATCCTTCTCATGCTTGGGAGCAATATAATATTATATTTTACTAAGCTGCAGGTTTCTCTGGAGAATCCGGTTCTTTCCTATGCCCAGCATAAATTGTATCGGCGCATGATGAGTCGTATGCTCGGATTTATTGCTTTGATCATGACATTGATGTTTATTCTTATGATGCCCATGGTTCTGAATTTATACGCTCCATCTACAGCTGTCATGTATACAAGTATATTCGTTTTGACGATACTTATGATTATACCGCCTGTATGGCTGTCAGTGAAAGCAGGGCAGGCCGGCAGCAGGCTTAAGCCGGTTTTGTCATCACAGGAAGAAAAAGAGATGAAAGCATTCTCGACACTCTCTTTTGGGCGGGCTATTGACCGCGGGGATGATTCGTTTTGGAAACTGGGGTTATTCTACTATAATAAAGACGACCCGAGTCTTTTTGTTGAGGATCGGTTCGGCAGCAATGGGGGGATCAATCTGGCAAAAGCATCCGGAAAAATTATTGTTGCTGTTCTTGCTGTTTTTGTACTTGCAGCGTATGGATTTTCAACAGTACTATTTATAACCATGATGTAATTTTATCGTTTCCCAATTGCAAACTCTTTTATACATACATTGACACAGAAACTGATAAAATGACTATAATATTCATGTACACATCGGAAACACACCAAATTCAAGCATTCCAGAGAATTAAAAAAGAGGTAGAAAAATGATTGATGGTATACAAGTTTCAGATCTGCTTGACACTTCAAAGACGATTGCCAGGCAAATTTTCGAAAACAGGACGTATGTATGGGAGGTTCTCCCGGATATCGAGACATTCATTCTTAAGCTCGGTCCTACTTTGAATCCTGAAGAGTACGATAAAGTAGGAGAAGATGTATGGATTTCTAAAACGGCGCATGTTTTCCCCTCAGCATATATTGGGGGACCCTGCATAATTGATCATGAGGCAGAAATTCGACACTGTGCTTTTATCAGGGGCAGCGCCATCATCGGTAAGAAAGCTGTTGTCGGCAATTCGACCGAAATAAAAAACGTTATTCTTTTTGACGGTGTTCAGGTACCGCACTATAACTATGTTGGAGATTCCGTACTTGGATATAAGGCTCATATGGGAGCGGGTGCGATCACATCAAATGTTAAATCCGACCGCACACTCACAGCTGTCCGCGTTGGGGACGAACTGCTCGGCACGGGCATGAAGAAGTTCGGCGCCATTATTGGTGATCATACGGAAATCGGCTGCAACTGCGTCTTGAATCCGGCGACGATTATTGGCAGAAATTCCATGATATACCCGCTGTCTATGGTTCGCGGTTTTGTACCGGCTTCGAGCATCTATAAAAAGCAGGGTGAAGTAATCGGCAGAAGAACAGACTGAGTATTTAAACTATGGTGATATCAATTGATCATATACTCACAGACAAAAAACATCCGGGGATTTGAACCCCCGGATGTTAAATATATCTCTAATAAAAATTGATTGCATATTAATATAATCAGATAACGGGTGTACGGATCTTGTTATATGCTTCATGAGCAATCCGGCGTACTTCCGGATCCGGATCTGCATAAGCCAATTTCTTGACATATTCTTCACAATGCTTTGCACCGATCTTACCAACAGATTCAGCAGCAGCTGCTTTAACAGCAGAAACCGAATCTCTAAGTAACGGAATAAGCTGCGTACCGGATTCATATGAAGGAATCTGCCCCAAAGACCTGGCAACAGCTTCTCTGACTTCGTCATCCGGATCATCAACCATTTTAGCAAGTGCGCCAAGATTATGTTTCTTGCCAAGCTTGTCAATCTTCTCAATTACTCGTTCAATTCTTGCCATTATGTTTTCCCCCTCAGGAAGTATCACATCTATTGCTTAAATTATGCGCTGTTACTGACATAAAAGCTAGTTGCTTGATTTCGATATATTGTAAAATTAATGTGTCTTTATTGTAACCAACAAACTTATAGTTGATAAGTTGCATAAAATACTATTTTTATTGATGAAAAACACGTAACGTTACGCGCTGCAAGTGATTTTCACGGCATATTTATGCTATAATTTGACTTGAATTGGGACTGGTTATGATCATAACAATTTGAATAAATATGTCGACAATTATGAACAGAGATGAAAGTTGGGAAGTCTGGTATGTATAAGAAATATGTCGTTTTTCTTCTGGCAATAATATTCGCGCTGCCTCTAATGTCATCATGTTCCAAAGTGCCGGATTTACAGACCGAAATGACACAGAAAGATGCTTCTGCACAAACGTCAGCAGTTCCCGCTACGACGAAGGACATAACGGAAGCTACCCAATCCCCTGATACTTCGACAACACCGGAAGAGACGCCGGATCCTACAAGTACAGCTGTTGTTACGTCAAGGTCTGTTGATGAATACGGACACCTTCAAGTAATAGGAACAAATCTCTGCAGTCAAAACGGAAAGCCTGTTCAGCTCAAGGGTATGAGTCTACATGGCCTTCAGGCTGTCGGAGATTTTATTTCGCAGGCAAGTTTTCAGACTCTTGCAGAGGATTGGGGTTGTGCCGTCATACGCTTGCCTCTCTACACGGAATCGGATTGTTACATTAAGTATCCTGATAAATATTACAAATTGCTTTGCAAAGGCATCGATCAGTGTATTAAGCAGGGCGTGTATGTAATTGTTGACTGGCATATTCTCGGGGATGGAAATCCAATGACTTATCTTACGGAATCCCTCGATCTTTTCTCGAAAATTTCCGGAAAATATGGGAATTCTCCCAATGTAATTTATGAAATCTGCAATGAGCCTAACAGCGGTAAAATGGGCGATGAGACAAAAATAGTAACATGGGCCAAGGATGTCAAGCCTTACGCGGAACAGGTCGCAGCAGCAATCCGTGCAAATGACCCGGATAACATTATAATTATTGGAAGCCCAAACTGGAGTCAGGATGTCGATATTGCTGCAGCGGACCCGGTTGAGGGAACTAATTTAATGTATACGCTTCACTTTTATGCCGGATCACATCATCAGGAACTGCGCGATAAGATGGATGCAGCCATGAAGCTCGGAGCCGCAATATTTGTAACAGAATGGGGCGATACAAATAGTACAGGAAATGGACTCTTGTTTTTGGATGAATCCGATGTATGGCTGGATTATTTGGACAAAAACATGATAAGCTGGTGTAACTGGTCGATTGGAAGCTCGATCGCCGAGAAATCCAATGCCCTTAAAATGAGTTCCGCTATTTTGACGCCAGAAGAGAAGTCGGCTGCCCACTGGCCGGATAGTTTTCTGACGGCATCAGGTCTATATGTAAGAGGCAAACTTCTTGGAATACCCAATTCTGAAAGCTGAGGATTCTTGATACATGCATAGACGACTTCGTTTTTTATTGCTGATAATTATTTTATCGATGGTGACCGGTTGTTCACTTTCTGCTTCCGGTATAAAGACGCAGAATCTTCCGGAACGCCCGGATGCTCAAATATTCAACACCGGGTCTGCCGTTTCTTCGGAAACAACGCCTGCGCCGACTGCAGTTCCGACATCGATACCGACTCCAATACCGACGCCGACGCCGACTCCTACTCCGATGCCCACTGTGACCCCGACCCCTTCCGCAAAGGAAGTTGTCGTTAGTTTTACGGGTGACTGCACACTTGGTCAAAATAAAGGACTTGCAGGAAACAGCAACAGTTTTGCAAGTGTAGTCGGCACGGATTATGCCTATCCATTTAAAAACGCTGTCGATATTTTGAATAAAGATGATCTTACCCTTGTCAATTTCGAGGGTACGTTAACCGATTCAACATCACCCAGGGATAAAGAATTTGTTTTTAAAGGTCCTGCCGAATATGTTGACATTTTGAAGCTTGGCAGTGTGGAAGCTGTTAACCTTGCGAATAATCATTCCTATGATTACTGGGATAAGGGCCTGAAAGACACGGAAAACACACTCGATGCAGCTGGTATAAAATGGAGCCTCGATGATTCTTATGCGATCTACCAGTCAGGCGGAGTTAAAATCGGTATGGCTGGCTTCGTTTTCCCGGGAGATCTGACTCCGATTTATGCAGCCATTGACTATCTTCGCAGTCAGGGCTGCGAAATTGTAATTATTTCCGTACATGCCGGTGTTGAAAGAATGTATACGCCGGAAGCGGTTCAGGTTGATATGGCCCATGCAATTATTGATTATGGGGCCGACATTTATATCGGGCACCATCCGCACAGACTTCAGCCTATAGAGCTCTATAACGGGAAATATATCCTCTATAGTCTTTCCAACTTTACTTTTGGAGGACAGCCGTATCTCACTGATCCGGATTCCGCGATCGTACAGTGTACTTTTTCCGTTTCCATTGAGACGGATAAGGTGGTTGGATATAAACTGCATGTAATTCCCTTTTCCATGACTACGAATTTTCCTGAGAATGATTATTGTCCTATTCCTTACGATAAGGGATCTGACGGATATCAAAGTGTTATGGATAAGCTGAAATGGTCCGACGATCTTGAATCATGACCTTTGGTTTCGTGTAAAGATTGACGAATATGGTAGACCTTGTTACTATTCTTTTAGCAATAAGAGGGTGCAGGCATAAAGTCTGCTGTCTGAAAGGTGGTTCGGGATATGACACAAGCCAAAGTACTGGTAATTATGGGAAGCGACTCGGATTTTCCTGTTATGGAGAGTTGTTTCAAACTTTTGAATAAATTTGGCATTCCTTATGATGCGAAGATCTGTTCGGCTCACCGGTCGCCTTTTCAGGCGGCGAAGCTTGCATCTTCTGCCAAAGAGCAGGGATTCGGAGTAATTATTGCAGCCGCTGGTCTGGCTGCACATCTTCCTGGAGTTCTGGCAGCCTATACGATACTGCCTGTTATCGGAGTACCCTGCAAATGCGGTGCGTTACAGGGCGTTGATGCTTTGTATGCAATTGTTCAGATGCCTACG